>Ga0070734_10002869_pt1 | contig 19539 bp, 15 predicted proteins | sample Coa_R1_8_FD_66444 | JGI IMG/M metagenome (GOLD analysis project Ga0070734, IMG submission 66444) | Surface soil microbial communities from Centralia Pennsylvania, which are recovering from an underground coalmine fire - Coalmine... | ecosystem: Environmental > Terrestrial > Soil > Unclassified ... | reverse complement strand
GTTCGCTCTTCCGCAAGCAGGGCGTGATGGGCATCGCCAACATCGAGCTGACGCCCGACTTCGCCTGCAAACTGGGCGCTTCGTTCGGCGGCTACCTCAAGCGGGGCGCGACCGTGGTCACCAGCCGGGATTCCGGCCCCGTCGCCCGTATGATGAAGCGCGCCATGATCTCCGGACTACTCTCGGTCGGTGTGAATGTCCTGGACATGCGCTCCATGCCGCTGCCCATCGCCCGGCACGGCATCCTGGGCTCCCAGGCCAGCGGCGGCGTCCATATCCGCCTCGCGCCCGACAATCCGAAGATGGCGCTGATCGAGTTCTTCGACGACCACGGCGTGTACCTCTCCAAGAACGCCGAGCGGAAAGTGGAGACCATCTTCTTCCGCGAAGACTTCCGCCGCGTGGATGCCGACCAGGTGGGCCAGTTGGAGTTCGCCGGACGCGCCATCGAGCAGTATACGGAGGACTTCTACCACCACTTAAAGGTCGAGGCGGTCCAGACGCGCCACCTGAAAGTCGTCGCAGACTTCGCATTCGGACGGCTTGCCAGCGTCTATCCCACCATGCTGGGCCGCATGGGCTGCGATCTGATCGCGCTCAACGCCTATCCCGACGTCGGCAAAACGCCCAAGACCCTGGAGCAGCGGGCCGCCCTGCTGCCCAATCTGGCGCAGATCGTTCAGACGCTGCATGCCGACTTCGGCGTGCTGTTCGAGGCGGACGGGGAGCGGATGACCCTGGTGGACGAGACCGGGCGTATTATCGAGGGGAACCAGTTGCTGACGATGATGGCCGTGCTCACGGCCCGGACCCGTGAGCGGGCGCTGATCGCCGTCCCGGTGACCGCCCCCGCACAGATCGAGGCGCTGGTCGGACTGCATCATGGCCTGGTCACCCGCACCAAAACGGATGTACGCCACCTGATGGAGGCCTGCTCCGGGGATGCCGGGCGTCCGGGCCGGGTGGACTTCGCGGGCGATGATGCGGGCGGGTTTATCTTCTCGGACTTCCAGCCCTCCTTCGACGCCATGTTCGCCTTCGGCAAGCTGATGGAGCTTCTGACGACGACCGGGCTCAACGTCTCCGAACTGACGGACGAACTCCCCACCGTCCATGTGTTGCATACGCATGTGCGCTGCCCCTGGGAGGTGAAGGGCCGGGTCATGCGCCAGTTGACCAAGGAGGCGGACGCGCTGCCGCACGACAGCGGACAGCGGGTGGAGTTGATCGACGGCATCAAGTTCATCCAGGGTGACGAATGGGCGCTGGTCTTGCCGGACGCCTCGGAGCCGTTCTTCCATATCTATGCCGAAGCGTCCACCGCAGAGGCCGCCAACGACCTGCTCTGCCGCTATGTGCAGAAAATCGAAACCCTGCGCGGCTGATCGGCGCACTTTCCGCCAGAGAGCGCTGTCAAAACCTACACATCACGCACAAGGAGAGAGGAATGCGATACCCGTTACGATTTACCTGTCTTGCCATGCTGATCGGTGTGGCGCTTGCGGCGCTCTTCAGCGGGGTTCACGCTCAGGAGCAGACCGATCTGAACGCGGCATGCATACGCAATGCCCAGCAATTGGGCCTGGCCACGCTGATGTATATGCAGGATTATGATGAGAAGCTTCCGGCCATGACGAACGCCGCCGCCTTCCAGAAAGTGACCTTTCCCTACGTAAAAAACAAAAGCGTCTATACATGCCCGGCCACCCAGAAGCCCTACACCCCGAACGCCGCACTGAGCGGCAAACTTCTGATGAAAGTCGGTACCCCCGCATCTACACCAGCGCTCTGGGACCCGAAAGCCCATTCGGATGGCAAGTTCACCGTCTGCTTCCTGGATGGTCACGCCAAGCGGGTGGCCAAGCAGCCCGTCGTCACAACGTCCTCACACCCAACAGGCTCCCCTGCGAAAGGAAAGTAAAGATCGCCTCCCGTAGATCGGTTGGAGGTGCGTTGGATGGGCATTCGTGAACCATTGGTAAAGAAGGGCGCAGGGGCGGACAAGGGATTTCGCTGGCGGGGTAAAGAAGTCTCGCGCGTGGAGGGCTTTAGCGACGCCGTGTTCGGGTTCGCGCTGACCCTGCTCGTGGTTTCGCTGCAGGTCCCAAAAACCTTTACGGAGTTGCTGGAGACGCTACGAGGTTTCCTGGCGTTCGGCATCTGCTTCGCCCTGCTTTTGATGGTCTGGGAACGGCACTACACGTTCTTCCGGCGCTACGGCCTACAAGACGGGCTAACCGTGACGCTGAATGGGCTCCTGCACCTCCATGCGTGGCGGCAGCGCGATGCCCTGGAACTGAACGCCTCCGAACGGATGATCACACGCGTAGCCATCTTGCGCAACCTTCTAATGGCCGGGATCGGGTTGCTGTCCGCCGGTCTCGCCAGAGTGCTCCCGCTGCATCTGGTGGGAATTGCAGGCTATCTCTATATGCTGATCTGTGTGGTCGAGACCCTCCACGGGCATCTGGAGGGGGAGGCGAGCCGCAAAAAAGAGGATACTTCCAATGAGACCGCATAGAGGCAAAGTTCAACAACCTTTACGGAAGTGGCACTTCGGTCTGCCCGGTCGCATTACCCAACGTTCGGCAGGATATCGGCAACGCGAATGGAAGCATCCGGCGCGAGCAAGGGCGTTACAGCGTCCTCTTCCGTGAATACCTGCACGGTCTGATACTCCCAAACGCGTTCGTTTTCCGGGGAGGGAGCCGGATTTCGGCGGACTTCCAATCTGCGCGTTTTCAGGATCAGTATCCAATAATCCTGTACTCCGGCGCGTGCATAGAGCCGCGATTTCGTTTGCCGATCCTGCCGCAATGTGGTATCGGAAACTTCCAACACAAGTCGCACATCTTTCCCGGTCGGGTGGTCCGTAGCATAGTCGCGCGGGTTGCCTGCTACCACCATGACATCCGGCTCCGGATCGTTGGTATCGTCTACAAAGAGAGGAACCTGCTGTGCGACATAGTGATTGGAGGCAAAGACACGTGCAAACTCAGTTGCGGACAGCGACAGCGCAATGCTGTGGGGTCTGTTCTGCGGCATTTTTTCAATCAACTCTCCTTCAATCAACTCCATCTTGAGCCAATCCACAGGCGAACTGCCAAAAACTCCTGCCGCCATGGCACGGTAAACTTCGTCCACCGTCCACGCATGCTTGCGGACACCGGTATCAGCTTCCTCGTCAAGCGATTGGGTAAGCGTCTGCGCCATATCAATATGCCTTTCTCATCGTGTTGGGCCTTCTACCATCCGCGCCCAAAAACAAGCAGGACAGAGGTTCTTCATCTGTAAACCAGACTCAGAATCTATGTCCTGCGGCGGAAAAACCGAATAAATTATCCTGGGGGAAGTGGATTCGAACCACTGTTAACGGCTCCAAAGACCGCTGTCCTGCCGCTGGACGATCCCCCACCTTGTTCGCCACGCAGATTATACTCTGACTGTCTTCTGGCTGTCAAGGCGCTTAACTCAACGCGTGGTTCAGCTCTGGTCCACGCGCTTCTGCAGTTCGGCGGGTTTGTGGACCGTGATGCGGTAGTCGTGGTCGATGGAGATGCAGTTCTTCTCCCGGAAAAACTTCATCACCTGATTGACCCGCTCGCGCGATGCGCCCACCAGGTCACCGATAGATCCCTGCGTGAGGCGGATCGGGATCAGGGTGCTGCCGTCTACCTGCGGCTTCCCGTAGAGTTCCGCGAACTCCAGGATCTGGCGCGCCACCAGGCCGTAGACATCCAGGGTACAGTGCGCTCGGATACGCTCATTGGCGCGGCGGTTCCGGTTCGCCAGAATACGCAGCAGGTTCCGGGTAAAGGTGGTATTGGCCATGAGCATGTCGAAGGTCGCCCGCGTGATGGCGATCAGCGTGGATTCCTCCTGTGCCACGACATCCGCCGAACGAAACTTGGAGTCGATCAGGCTCAACTCCCCAAATGTATCCCCCGCCGCCAGCACAGCCAGAAATACCTCATCGCCATCCTGCTCCGTTGTAGAGACCTTGACGATGCCCCGCAGGATGATGTAGAGCGTCTCGCCCGGATCGGACTGATGCACAATGGCTTTGTCCGGCTTGTAGGTGCGCTGAATGGCCTGAGAGGCGATGGATTCCAACACGTCTTGCGGAAGCCCCTCCAGCAGGGGAATCTTTTCCAGGGATCGGATTTCTATAGACATCGTGTCTGCCCCTTTTTGCGCTATGTCGCGCCGGATAGTCTCGCTGTTGCAGGAGAATTAACACGGCGTCATAATATCACAACCAACGCCTGCCCGTCAACGTAGCGAGCGAGCTTGATACCATCACAATGCTTCCTTTCAGAGGGATTTCACCCCTGTAAGGCGAATTGTGATGCCGTTCTACCTTCAGCGTCATCATAGATGGGAGTCATTCGTGAAGATCGTGGTACTCTGGGAAGACGGATTTCCGTTTGTGGATACGGTCGCCTGGCCGCAGGAGGCGATACGCGCCGCCTTGGAACCCTCACCGCCCCCGAAAGGCAAAAGAAAACCGGATCACATCGAAAAAGAGATCGCCTTTGTGGGTATCGCAGGTCTGGCAGCGGTGCTGGCGGATGTGCGAGAGACGGTGCTGCTCACCCCCTACGGCTCTGCATTCCCGAAGGCGGCCTGGCCTGCCATTTACGACTTTCTCAATCGGGGCGGCAGTTGGGTGAATGTCGGCGGATCTCCGCTATCTCGCCCCGTGCGGCAAAATCGCGATGGAAGCTGGCACGAGGAAGTCTGCACTACTGCCTATAGCAAGGAACTCTTCATCAACCAGGCGTTCCCAATTGACGTGTCCGAGCGGGTGGAGCGGGTGGACTGGATTTGGGAACATTCCGCACCGTTCCATTTTGAACTCGGCGATATACCCTGTACCCGCGTCTGGGAGCTGCAAGTCCGTTTCACAGATACAAAGGATTTTCCGCGTGAAGGCGGTAGCAGCGGCTCTCGTGACGCCTCTCTGTGGGTCCCATGTTATGGAATCAAGCATGAGCCTGGCGGAAGTCCGAATGATCCCAGTTTCTTCCCCAAGCGAATCGCTGCCCCCATAGTTGTCATTGACCGCCTGCGTGGGCCGTTTGCAGGCGGACGGTGGGTGCTGGTCAATGCAGAGTTAACTCAACCGTTATATGACGATTGGTTGCGGGGATTGCTGCGGTTGGCGTCCTACGGCCCCATCGAGTTGGAGATACGTCCCTCTTTAGCCTGCTACTATGAAGCAGAGGCGCCTTCCTTCACCATCAGGTTCCGAGCGCCGCGTTTGAGGGGAGACTGTAGTTTAGAGGTCTATCTCTATAAGCAAGAGGGAGAGCCTTTCGGGGTAGAAATAGAAATGCCCGATAAAGCGCTAGCACTTCCAGAGGATAAGCCATTTTACTTCCAGATTGGTCCAGACCGTGGTTACCTCAACGGGCCAGGTCTGTATCGTTGTGTGGTGGAACTCCAGATAGAGGACGACCAGGATGATGACGTGTTGACGATTGCAGGAGCCGCCACGGGATTCTGGGTCTATGATGAGGCTTTGCTCACATCCGGGAAACCTCTGACGCTCAATCGTGACTACTTCGAGCGCGACGGAGAGCCTTATCCCGTTATGGGCACGACCTATATGGCAGGCGACACCCACCGCAAGTTCCTGTTCGAGCCCAACCCGTATATCTGGGACCAGGACTTTGCGGCGATGAAAGCAGCGGGGGTCAATATGGTGCGGACCGGGCTATGGACGGCCTGGAAGCGGGCTATGCTCGATCCCGGCGCGGTAGACGAGGGGGTGCTACGGGCGTTTACCGCCTTCCTGCTGACGGCCCGCAAGTACGATATTCCCGTCATCTTCAACTTCTTTGCGTTCTGGCCGGAGGAGTGGGGCGGTAGCAATCCCTACCTGGACCCACGCGCCGTGGAGGCGCAGAAGGAGCTGGTCGCGGCCTTTGCCCACCGCTTCGCCGGGGTAGACGACCTGATCTGGGACTTTATCAACGAACCGTCTTTCTCCTCCCCAGCGCGTGTCTGGACCACACGGCCCAATTACGATAAATTTGAACGGGCGGCGTGGGCCAAGTGGCTGCAGGAGCGCGCGACGGACTTCTCTCCGGAGGAGGCGCAGGCGGCGGACCCGGCGGACGTCTGGCGGGAGCGCTGGCGGCTCACTCCCAATGCACCGCTCGACCTGCCCGCCCTGACCGACTTCCAGGACCAGTATATCTTCCAGGGCACGCATCCCTTACGCGTCCTGGACTATCGCCTCTTCGCACAGGAGATGTTCAACCGATGGACGGCGCAGATGGTCGCCACTGTGCGCAGCAACGGCAATCCGCACCAACTCGTCACCGTGGGGCAGGACGAGGGCGGCACGGGTGACCGTCCCAACCCGCACTTCTATGCCGACGTGGTGGACTTCACCACCAACCACTCCTGGTGGCAGAACGACGACCTGCTCTGGGATTCCGTCATGACCAAGACCCCGAACAAACCCAACCTCCTCCAGGAGACGGGCATCATGTTCGTGGAGAATGTAGACGGCGGGTATCGCCGGACGCCGGAGGATTGCGCCAACCTGTTGGCCCGCAAGCTCACGCTCGCCTTCGCCGCCGGCTGCGCGGGCGCGATCCAGTGGCTCTGGAATACCAATATCTATATGGATAGCGATAATGAAGTGGGGATCGGGTTCTTACGGGCGGATGGCACGGAGAAGCCGGAGTTGGAGGTCTTTCGCGGCCTGGCGAAATTCTTCTGGGAGAACCGACACCGCATGGTGGGGCGGAAGCTGGAGGAGACGGCGATTGTCATCCCCCACTCCAATATGTTCAGCGTCCGCAACTTTGCCGATGCCGCCACACGCCGCGCCGTCCGCACCCTGGAGTACGGTATGGGAGTGCCCACGCGGACCGTTAGCGAGTACCGCATCCGGGACATCGGCGATCCTAAGCTGATTATCCTGCCCTCGCCCCGCATCCTGACGCAAACCTGCTGGGAAGCACTGCTCGCCAAAGTAGCGGATGGCGCGACCCTCCTCGTCACCGGCCCCATCGAGTGGGATGAGTACCGCCGCCCCATATCCCGCATCTCCGCTCTGGACAGCGGCATTCGACTGGAAACCGTGCCGATGACCCACCATGACGACCTGATGGTGGAACCGTTCCCCTGGCATAAGATGTCTTTCAGCGGCGATAAGATCCATAAGGTGGACATGGATCGCATTTCCGGAGAGCGAATAGAGCGGGAGCACTATGCGCGCTCTCCAGACACGCAGTTGCGTTTCCGTCCCATTCCTATCCCCCACGGCACAGGGAAGATTCTCTTCTTTCGCTTCCCCATCGAACTCACCGATGTGGGGGATCGTTCCGTAACGGCGCTCTATCGGGCGGTATGCCGCGAAGCAGGGATCTTCTTTCAGCCGGACTATGAGGAGACCAGTCGCGACTTCCTCGTACGCCGCGTCGCCTTCGAAAGCGCCGCTCTCTATCTGGTCGCATGTGAACTGAGCGAGGGCGGAGATACCGATATCGAAGACGGCGATCATCGAATCCGACTGTCCGTCAAAGGCGATAGCGCCATGGCCGCCTATGTAGATTACAACACCGGAGAGGCGCTGTCCTCGGAGTACGGCAGCGTGACCCTGGAACGGAATAAGAAACAGAGTAAAACGCCGAAGGAGAGCCGGTAACATCGGCAGGACCGTAGGGTTGGTTTCACGGCACTGAAGTGCCGGTCTACGTTTGCAAAGTCGGCCTGCGCCGACTCCAACCATAACCAGAGCCCACGCAGGTGGGCTTCGCAAACGTAGACCGGGGTTTCAACCCCGCGTAATAACATTCCGTCGATATAGTTTCATATCGTCAGCCAAAGCAGACCGGCCCGGAGAGATCTCTCCGGGCCGGTCTGAGTTCGCGCACACGTAGGTATGAAATGAAAAAGAGCAAGCACTGCATGGGTTAGGAATTAAGGTGTGCGCGTCGTATGATCATAGTGATGCGGAGCGGGTTTGGCAACGGACGATCCATTCGCCGCCAGAACAGAGTGCTTCGGTTCACTGCTGGCGCCCTCAGCGGCGTGTCTGGTATATGATGATGCCATGACGAACACGCGCTGTCCACTGCGTGGAAAAACGAGCCCCACGCGGACGGGCTGATCCATTCTAATCACCCCCTTCAATTGTCAAGGTTCAGTCATAAATACGCGGAAAATAGGTGAAAAGGTTCCGCAACTCCATTATAACAGAGTTTGCCCCATTCCGCCAATCCTATTTTTGCCTTCCCCTCGCGCGCACTCCGGGAGGGGAAGGATCGCTCCAACCTCACAGATTGCTGTAGTCGGTGACGGAGCGCTGGCGCGGACTGACATGCAGCCCGGTCGTGTGCAGATAGGCGATGGCGCGCTGCACCTCTAACAATGCGCCGGAGATCGTTATTTCGATCATGCCCCCCTCCTCGTCATCGAAGGCGGCCCGCTCGATATTGACCACGACATTGTAATCTTTACCCACACGATGCAGAATGGGGACATGCCCCTGCGCCGCGTTGACGGTGGAGAGGCGCACGTCAATGGTGACCTTCTGAGCGATCCTCGTCTCCGGCTGTTCCGTATTGACCGGCCCCTCCGCTTTGCCGGAGAGCAGGCCCAGGCCCTTCAAGTAGTTGGTAGCCTGCTCGATCTCACTGGGAGACCCCTCGATATCGAGCGAGACATAGCCGTAGTCTTCCGTGATACGGGCGCGGCGGATATTGACAACGACATTATAAAGCTTGCCGAGACGCCAGAGGATGGGCTGGTCTACCATCTCTTTCCGGGCGTTCAGTTCGACATTAACCTGGGACATCAGACAGCGCATCCTCCTGTGGCAGTCACCGGCAATTAACCTCCGGCGATGGCGGGGACAATCGAAACAGAATCCCCGTCTTTGATCGGAGTATCTTTCCCTGCCAGGAAGCGAATATCCTCCTCATTCACATAGATGTTGATGAAACGGCGCAGTTCGCCCGTATCGTCGGTCACCCTGGCCCCGATTCCGGGGTACTGCCGCTCCAGGTCGGCGATCAGGCCGGTAATCGTGCCGGGCGCGACCGTCACGGTCTCTTCGTTATTGGTAAACTTGCGCAGCGGCGTCGGTATCAGAACACTGACAGGCATCGGTATAACGTTCCTTTCTATGCTAACACCCCGGCGAGCAGACGCTCCGTGTGGAGGGCCGCGTCGAGCGAGGCGAGATTGGGCTGAATGGCGACCGTCTGGCCCAACTGTCCGACCACGACCTCCTGGGTCTTGAGGCCGTTGCCCGTGATGGCGATCACGACGGTGTCGTCCGGCTTGAAGCGCCCCTGCTCCGCCAGGCGCTTGGTGACGGAGACGGTCACGCCGCCCGCCGTCTCGGTGAAGATGCCCTCTGTGCGGCCCAGCAGCCGGATGCCATCGATCACCTCGGCATCGCTCACATCGTCGGCCCATCCGCCGGATTTGCGCACCGTATCCATCGCGATATAGCCATCGGCGGGGTTGCCGATCGCAATGGACTTGGCGAGGGTATTGGGCTTCTGCGGGCGGAAGACCTCCGCCCCGGTCTTGATGGCGGTGGTGATGGGCGAACAGCCGGTCGCTTGCGCCGCGTACATCTTCGTCGGCACGCCCTCGATCAGGCCGAGCTTGTCCAGTTCGTTGAGGCCTTTGTAGATCTTGCTGATGAGCGACCCACCCGCGCAGGGCACCACCACGTGGTCCGGCGCTCTCCAGCCCAACTGCTCCGCGATCTCATAGCCGAAGGTCTTGGAGCCGTCTCCATAGAAGGGGCGTAGATTGATATTGACGAACGCCCAGCCGTACTTACCGCCCGCCTCCGCGCAGAGGCGATTGACCTCATCGTAGTTGCCGGCCACGGAGAGGACATTCGCCCCATAGATCAGCGTGCCCAGCACCTTGCCCTGCTCCAGATCGGAGGGGATAAAGATATAGGCGTGAAAGCCGCCCTCGGCGGCGTGGGCCGCGACCGAGTTCGCCAGGTTGCCGGTGGAGGCGCAGGCGACCGTATCGTAGCCGAACTCGCGGGCCTTGGTGAGGGCGCAGGCGACCACCCGGTCCTTGAAGGAGAGCGTGGGGTGGTTGACGGCATCGTTCTTGATGTAGAGGTTGTTCAGGCCCAACTCGCGGCCCAGGCGCTCGGCCTTCACCAGCGGCGTCCACCCGACGTTTTTGCCCACCGTCGGCGGCCCCTCCACCGGCAGCAGATCCCAGTAGCGCCACATCGAGGGCGGACCGGCGGCGATCTTCTCCCGCGAGACCTGCGGGGCGATCTCCTCCCAGTTCAGCACGACCTCCAACGGCCCGAAACAGAGCTCACACACGTGCACAGGGGTCGCGGGATACTCCTCTCCGCACTCCCGACACCGCATACCCAACACCTTCGTCATCGTCCTCATCCTTTCCAAAACGCAAAGAGCCTCTCGCCACCATGCACGAAACGTGCACAGGACGAGAGGCTCATACCTTCGTGGTTCCACCTGTATTCATCGCGCCTTCACAAACGCGACCTCAGCGGGTGCGTCCGAAACGCGCAAAGCGAGTGCGGAACACCCTAACCCTGTAACGGGAGCCCCCCGGCGTCCCTTAGTCGGCGTATGCCTTTCACGGACACAGCTCAAAGGCCATTTCAGCAGGTTCGCTCATACCGGCTCTCACCAACCCGGCTCGCTGGGACCGCGCTGCCTGCGTACTCCACCTTCTCGATGCCTTTATACTTTATTGGGCCGGACCTACTTGATCGAGCAGGTCCGGGAAATTCTGTAAGTGCGCTGATTATACACGCGCAGGCGGGGGATTGTCAAGTCCCATTTTCGCTTGTCGACTTAACCGGGCCGTGAACGACCCGTCTGTTGGGCCTTCGGCCAACCGCCCTGCGGGCGGAGAATGCATTCCCGGTCGCAGACCGGTTGGCGGCGTTGCCGCCCCCGAGACGGGTCGTTCACGGCCCGGAAAATAAGCCCTATTTTCGCTTACCGGCGCCTCCAGGCTACTTCTGCAGGATGCTGGCGGTGCTGGTAATCTTGATGCTCATTGCGATCTTCTGGGGCTGAGCGCTTGTACCGCCGTTGGGCGATTTCCCCCCCTTCGTTATCATCGTCATGTCCATCACCCCATTCGAGGAGGAGCGAATGAGCTTCCCCTCCGCAATAGCAAAGTCGTTGTCGTAGGTCATTTTTAAGGTGCCCGAAGAGATCACGATCGCCTTGCTGGGGTCGGTGGCCGGTTTTCCCGAGGAATCCAGCGAAAAATTGATGGGGAGCGTCATCGTGGATTGGAGAAACGCCGTCTGGTAGCGTCCAACGGTGTTCCTCTTGACGTATTTGACGGTCACGGTGCCATTGCCGGTATAACCGGGGAGCTTGATCGATTGGGTCCAGGTATCCCCCGGCTTAACGGCCTTCGAGGGCAGGAAGGTTCCCTGGGTATTGGAGATACCGGGATTGCCCAACGCGCCGAACATCGAAGCGGTCGGCCCACCTCCCTGGGAGCCGGGCATATTCATGGAGACGACATTGCCCAGCGGATCATAGACCATCGTAATCGGCTTTGCGGTCGCCCCCTTGCCCGTTGCGTCGGTAACCGTCACTTCCACTTCGCCGTTGCCATTGGGCAGCGCCTTGGTCACCTTGGAATGCTGGAACATGCTCAAATCCTGCGTCATGCCGTTCGCGCTAGGCGGCTTGACATCCCCGGAGGGCTTGGCCTGGCTTAAGCCCGGCATGTTGACCGTATACTGCATCGAGACCTGATAGTCGCTCGTTTCACCGGCTTTGAACTTCATGCGGAGCGTTACCGGATCGTTCGGCCCGGCGGACGCCGCCAGCGGCAGGAGCGCCAGCGCCGCCAGCCCATAACGGAGGGCAGGCAGATAACGGCGCAGGATCGGATGGGAAGGTACGGGGGAAATCATTGGGTTCATCATTATCTCTCTGAAAAATCTTTCTGAAAAGCGAAGCGGGTCGCGCCTGCGGGTCATTTGCCTTTATCGGCGGTGTCCTCTTTGTCGTTGAAGCCTGGAATGATCTGTGCCACATGATAGGAGGCTTTGACGATCAGCTCGCCTGCCTGAGTGGACAGCGGCAGGTTTTCGAGGTCGAAGTCGGCGCGAATTTTCCGCCCATCTTTCGGGTCGACATAGTAAGCGCCATCCAGCTTGAGCGTATATTTCTCATCCGCATTCACCTTGGTCGGCACGCTCATCTGGACTTTCACCTTGAGCGCATCCACCCCGGCGATCTTCTCTGCGCTGACCAGCGTGGAGGTCTGGGTCACCTTCTGGCCCTCCACAAAACGGTTGTTGAGTTCGCTCTTCCAGGTCTCCCCGATCTTGATGGGCTTGTCCGGCGCGATCATCTCGCTGAGTATAAAGCTGAGCGCCTCGACCTGCGCGTTCTGCGCCTGGGCGTCCTCCCGCGCCACCTGCTGCTTGAGGATCTGCCCGGTCTTACTGATGGTACGCGTCACCGGCTGCGGTTTATCATGAGGATTGGGCGGATTGTTATCAATGCGGATCTCATACTGTTCGGTGGTGTCCTGAACGTTCGCATCGCCGTTGGCAGCCACCGACTTGACCTCCTGCTTATTGAGGCTGCGGATCTCAACATTGATGGGCGTGGTTTCGGTCTTCCCGTTGACTTCCTGTTTGATCTCACCGGTGATCGCCATCCGCCCCCGCAGACGTACCGTCGTGCCCTTCTTATACTGATACGTCCAGGAGTAGGTGGAATCGTTTCCGGCCTGTCGTGCATGGGCCGCCGTCAGCAGGGTTGCAAACGAAAGGCTGCCCGCCAGGGCAGCGGAAAGCAGCACGGGCAGGGTTCTCGGCATGGGCTTCATTTCGAGCCTTTCTTGGCGCTGTCGGACGCCGGCGTGGAAGCCGGCTTGGCAGCCTTCGGGTCCGTAGCGGGTTTGACGTCGCTGTCCACGGTAACGAAGAGACGCCCCCTGGCGTCAATCGGCGTGACGACCTTCTGGTCCGGATGGTCGGCATCGGGCATCACCTTCTTCAGCACAATGTTCAGCGTCAGTTGCCCCTGAGCCTGACGCCCGGCGTAGAGCGGAGTGGTATCTGCGATCGTTCTTTTCGTCGGCAGGATGGCAGCGAAGCGCATCGTTCCGGTAGCCGTCACCTTACCATCCAGAGTTCCCACGGCCTGGGAGGCGTTATCCGTCGAGTTGCCCTCTTTGTCGAGTTTGCTGGCGATCAGGGTCTGGGCGTCCTGCGCGACCTCGAAATCCGTGGCCTTGGGGTTCGGGCGTATGGCGATGAGATGACCTGTATAGGTCGTCGTGCCGGGCTTGCGTCCCAGCGCGCCCTCTTCGAACGGCCAGGCATCGCCGGTTTTCAGCGCGTTCTGGGGAAAGACGACCGGAAGGACGGCGGCGATGAAGAGTTTCCGCAGATCCACACCGATCTCGATCCGGAGCGGCGAAGAGCCGCCGGTCACGCTGGCAATGGAGCCATCCGGGTGCAGCAGCGCCGTGACATTGAACATCCCCCGCACCTGATCCAGCGGAATATCGTAAGGGATCTTCTCGTTGTCCGCAGCGATCTTACCATCCGGCCCCACCTCTTTCTCAAGAAAGCCCAACTCCGCCGCTTCGACGGAGAAGGAGATCTCGGTTCCCTTCTCGTCCTGCTTCTTGACGTTCGCCACATAGGTGAGATCCGCCAGGATATGGACCGGAGGGCCATCCGACAGGCTGAGGCCGGGGATATGCCCATCGAGCAGCAGCAGTACCTTGTAGGGGTAACTCTTGCCCGCCTCGAAGTTGTAGGCCAGGCGCGCCGAGGCCGGTGCGGGCGTCGTCTTCGGCTTGGGAGTGTTGTTGGGTTTAGTGGGCGGCTTGGCAAGCGCGCCCCCGCCAGGCAGCAGCGCACACAGAGCGATCAGCGCGCCCAGGCCGCGCGCCCGGTTTCGGGAACGAAAATGCGTATCAGTCAATGAGCTTACCTCCTGAATATTCCAAGTGTACCATTTGGCGCAGTTACCTGTCAAAAGCCTGATATGCGCGGCGCTCCGTGTGGGAACAGGAGAAGGAGATTATGCGTCCTCTGGCGTAATGGAGCGCGATGCGGCTGTAAGGTAATGTACGCCGCGTCTATTTCCGGCTACGTCGGAGGCGTCCTTTCGTGACGATTCTACAATACGGATTGCTCATTCTGGTCGCGGCCCTGCTGCCCTTCGCGCTGGCGCGCTGGGCGCGGACCGCTGCCGGCAGCCCCGAGCGCCCGGCGCGCCGAGACGTCGCTCTGCTGCTGGCGCTTATCGTGCTGGGGCTGGGCGGCTCTCTCCTGCGCGATTGGGTGTTGGAGAGATTCGGGGTCATTTCGATAGGCTACTGGGCCTGTAATCTGGTGTTGTTGGGGATTGCCTGGATGGCGGCCCTCATCCTCCGCAGGCTCTACCGGGCCTATCGCCGCTCCGCCCCCTCCGCCGGCAAACCGGGGACGCCCACGGTTTCGACGCCTGTTATTCGATCGCCCATCCCGTCGAAAGATCAAACGCCAAAACCATGAACCCAATTTCGTTATCTCTTCCCGCTACGGATGCTTCCGCCGGAAGTTCCCGTTCGCTCTTACCCACCCGGTTTCCGTCCTTCCGAAACTGTGTGATCCTGATCATTCTCATCTCGACGCTGCTTCAAATCCCCGGGATGTTCTGGGGCGAGGTGATTGACGACCACGATCTGATCCACAGTACCGTGGAGCGGGGTTGCGGCGATAATCCGGCGGACTGCTTCAAGCACCCCGTCTTCGAGATCTACTACCGCCCGATGCTGGGCGTCTCCTTTTCGATTGGCGTCCAGGTGCATCGGCTGCTGTTCGGCCATATCAAGGCGCTGAAACCCTTCGATATGGACGCCTTCGGCTGCCATCTGGAGAATTTTGCGCTCAATGCCTGCGACATCGCGCTGGCGATCTGGCTCTTCCGCCTGCTGCTGCGCAGGGATCTCCCCGCGCTGCTGGCGGGATTGGTCTTCGCCCTGCATCCGCTGCATGTCGGCGTCACGACCTTCATCGGCGGACGGACCGATACGATGGCCCTCTTCTTTCTGTTCTGGTACGCTATCGGGCTGATGAAAACCGTGGAGAAAAAGAGTGCGTTGTGGTTCGGGGTGTCCCTGTTGGGTTTTACGGGGGCGATCTTTACGAAAGAGCAGAGCGCCACCATGATCCTGCTGGCGCCGCTCCTGATCGCCATCGCCGCCCAGGGAACTTCCGGGAAGATCGCGTGGCGGAGTTGGGCCTCGCGCTGGTGGCTGGCGATCTACCTGATCCCGATTGCCCTCTTTGCCTGGGCGTCACAGCATGTCATGCCGCTCTCGAAGGTTCCCAAGGCGGATTGGACGACAGCCCTGCACATTGAGATGGTGGGTCGAACCCTCTGGTACTTTGTCCGCACGCTCTGCCTGCCGATGTCGGCGCAACTCCACCAGTCCACGCTCGGCCCCTGGGATACGCCGCAGCCGCTGGTCATGGCGCTGGGCTACTTTATGGCCGGGGTCTGGGTGGCGATCCTGATCCGCGTCTGGCCGGACCGGGGACTGCGCTTCCTGGCCCTCTGGCTGGGCCTGACGCTGCTGCCCTGCCTGAACCTGCTCCCAATCCCCTCGCAATTCGCCTCCCCCTACCGCGCCGTCATCCCCCTCTTCGGCTTCGCGGGATTGGTCGGTATGGCCCTCTCTTGTGTGGATGCGTGGGAGGAGCGGCTGGCCGGTATCGGCTGGCGGAAATTGCCGAACGGCGTCTTGCAGTTCGCCTTGGTGGCGGCCATCGTGCTGTATTTCGGTTGGCAGACCGTGACGGATGTGCCCGCATGGCGTACCGATACCACTTTGATGGTTGCGGAGACCTCCGGTGACCCGAACTTCCTGCCCGCGTGGGGAGGATTGGCGAACGGGTACCGCTACCATGAGAAGATCGATAAGGCGCTCCCACTGTACGACCTGTGCCTGGAGCGCCTCTTGCCCAATGCGCACACCATTAAGGAGCGCCTGGACATGGTATACACTCCCGCCACAGACCGCCGGATGAAGAGCCAGGCCGGCCTCCGCTATGAAGCGACCGGCTATGCCCAGATGCTGACGCGGACGCGCGGCGGCGCCCTGCATGAGATGGGCAGGTACGATAGCGCGATTGACGACTATCTGGTGGCGCTTACGATCAACCCGCAGGATAGTGAGGTGCGCGCGGCGCTGGCGGCGTGCTATCGCGCCACCGGGCGCAGAGCCGAGGCCTGGGCTGCGGAGAACAATCTGCTCACGCTGCCTCCCGATGAGGAAGAGGCGGGATCGGAAAAATCCGGCAGGAAATAACGGCCTGTCTGTGGAATCGCGCATAAGATATCTGCAAGAGGCAACAAGGAGCAATTTCGATGGAGCGAAAGATCAACATCGGTCTCGTGGGCGGCGGCTTCGCGCGCGCGTTTCAATTTCATGAGCATCCCGGCTGCACGGTCACGGCGGTCGCCGAGTTGAACCCCGAACGGCGCGAACAACTGCGCACACAATTCCACTGCGATACCGCCTATGAGACGCTGGAGGAGTTGTTACGCGATAAAAAGGTCGAGGCGGTCGGCATCTTCACGCCCGCACCGGAGCATGCCCGCCACAGCATTCTCGCCCTCGAAGCCGGCAAGCACGTCCTCAGTGCGGTCCCCGCCGCTTTTTCGCTGGAGGAGTGCGAGTGGCTGCTGCACACCGTCCGGGCAACCGGCCTCACCTACATGATGGCGGAGACGAGTTACTATCGGCGTGAAACCATGCACGCGCGAAACTGGTATCAAGAGGGAAAGTTCGGCGAATTGTTCCACTCCGAGGGGGAATACTGGCATGAGAGCCTCGAAACATTGATGTTCGATGTCAACGGCAAACCCACCTGGCGCTATGGATTGCCGCCGATGCACTACCCGACCCACTCCACCGCGTTTCTCATCGGGGTCACCGGCGAACGGCTGACGCGGGTGCAGTGTATCGGCTGGGGCGACGACCATCCGATCCTGAAGGACAACGTGTATGCGAACCCCTTCTGGAACGAGATCGCCTTCTTCCAGACCGACCGGGGCCACTCCTCCCGCATGATCGTCGGCTGGCACGTGGGGCATCCGGAGGTAGAGCGCGCCTCCTGGTATGGCAGCCAGTTCTCGTTCGTCATGGCCTCGCCCATGGGACAATCCAGTGCTACCAGCAAGAGCCTTCAGGTGCAGACCGTCGAGGTGTCGAACCACTACGAGAGCTTGCCTGAGCCGTTGCGCCACCCCAGCGGACATGGCGGCTCCCACACGCACCTCACCCATGAGTTCATTTCGGCGCTCCAGGAGGGCCGCCGGCCCACGATTGATATTTACGAGGCGCTGGCGTACACCGCGCCCGGCATCGTGGCGCACCAGTCCGCACTGAAGGGCGGCGAAACGCTGCCGGTGCCTGATTTTGGGCGGGCTTAGCCGCTCCCCTGGCAGTCGCGAAGTCATTCGCAGGGATTTAAGGAAGTATTGCGATGTTCCTTCGCAGAGTTATAGGATGGTTTGTCATTCTGGCGCTTGCGCTCTTTGCCGTCGGCGCCCGCGCAGACGTGAATTTCAAGACGGTCTCGGAGATGGAGAGCCTGGAGGGGGACAAGGAGACAATCTCCGGCCCCTTCCCCGGCATTCTGGTCACCCCCCACAAAGACCTGAATGTTCAGGATTCCAAGTACGCCCAACCCTATCATTCTGTCTGCACCGTCTATGTCACCCAACGCTCCTCGAAAAGCGACACGATCCACGGCTATGGACGCCGGTTCCAGGTCTTCGTTCCGGATCGCGCCTCCCTGCCCCTGGCAAAGCGCGTCGCACGCCTGCTGCTCCTGCTCTGGGGTGAAAACCACGAGCACCTGCGCTTCGACCACACCGCCGATTTCCCCACAATCAATGTCTGGCTCACCCGCGAAATCGCCTCGGGGCTCTCTCCGGACACGGGCGGTGAACAGTTCGAGCACGAAATCTACCTCTATGCCATCTTTCGAGACCGGTCGCCCACCGAGTGGGCGCGAGAGATCGCCCACGAATACGGCCACTACGCCCTGCCCGGCATCAGCGGGTTCACGGCGCCCGAAGAGTGGGCCAACGGCGTTCTGGGCGAACGCCTCTTTCTCAAGTGGATCGGTGAAGACCTGAAAGCCGGTCGCCTGCATGCAGGCGACCTGACATTCATCACCCCCGACCAACTGGAGACCTATCTCGCCCTGCAGGTCACGCCGCTGGTGCGCCGCATCGTGCATGAGGGCATCAAAGCGCAGGAGATGGCGAAGCGGGATGCGGAGGGGATGGACTACTATACGGGCGCAGCGCTGGGCATCGATACCCTTTATGGCAGCAGAATGCTCCTCAGCGCCATGAGCCTTACGCACTCGCCCGACAGCACCCGGCTGGCGCAAGCGCCCGACTTCCTACGCGGCTTTCTGGAGGCCCTGCGCAGCGCCGATACCTTCACCGTGACCGTGCCGTTCGGGTCGAAAGACAGCACCTCCGAAACGCTCGCCCTCTACCTGCCGCGCGGCCAGTACACCCTCTCCTCGGAAGGTCCCCTCAAGGGCTGGAAGCTCGCCGAAGACGGCAGTGGCGTGCATGTCCAGGGGAGCGACCGCCTCAGCGTCGGCAAACCCAATTGGGTTAAGCTCACCGCCACCCGGACCCCCTCCGACGAGACGCCCGTTCGCCTCACCTTCCGCCGGAAAGAAGCGCCGTAGGGTACAATAAGGGGCATGGCCCTTTCGCTTCCCGATTTTGAGCGCCCGCCGCGTTTCGAGCTTATGGCGCCTGTCGTCTCCCAGAACCCTGTGATCGGTCAGGAACACGAGATCGTCTTTTCGGCTCCCCCCATCGCGCAGCATGCCCGCCCCGGCCAGTTTCTGGAGATCCTGTTCGGCAACAGTTATGCGCCGCTGCTGCGTCGCCCGTTCAGCATCTATCGAGTGGATCGCGAGGCAGGCACGTGCAGCATCCTCTACCTGGCGCGGGGCGCTTTCACCAGCGCGCTGGCGCAGAGACGCGTCGGGGACGCCGTGTCGCTGTTAGGCCCGCTCGGCAGACCCTTTACCTGGCCCACCGCGCCTGCCACACGCCACGTACTGATCGCCGGGGGGATCGGCGCGCCTCCGCTCCTCTTTCTGGCGCGCGAATTGTGCCGCGAACGCGCGGAGCAGAGCGCGGCCATCGGCCCGATCCATGTGCTGAACGGGGCGCGCACCGCCGAGTTGCTGGTGGGGATGACGGAGCTGGAAACGCTGGAGGTCGAACTGGAGGCGGTAACGGATGATGGCTCGTTCGGGCAGCGCGCACGGGTAGCGGAGGCGCTTCCCCCTCTGCTCGACGCGCTGCCGCAAGGGCCGACCCAACTCTATAGCTGTGGCCCCATGCCCATGCTGCGGGCGGTCGGCGCGCTGGCGCTGACCCGCCATTTAAGCTGCCAGGTCTCCGTGGAGACCCCTATGCCCTGCGGCATCGGGACCTGCGAGGGGTGCGCCATCGCCGTGCATGCCCCGGA
>Ga0070734_10002868_pt1 | contig 19543 bp, 12 predicted proteins | sample Coa_R1_8_FD_66444 | JGI IMG/M metagenome (GOLD analysis project Ga0070734, IMG submission 66444) | Surface soil microbial communities from Centralia Pennsylvania, which are recovering from an underground coalmine fire - Coalmine... | ecosystem: Environmental > Terrestrial > Soil > Unclassified ... | reverse complement strand
GGTGCGGGTGCGCTCCAGCATGCCGGGGTCCTTCAATGCCATGACGATCGCGCCATTGAGCCTGGCGATGATCTCGCTCGGCGTGCCGGCCGGCGCCACGAAGCCGAACCAGCCCATCGACTCGTAGCCGGGCAGGCCGGCCTCGTCCATGGTCGGCAGGTCGGGCATCGCGTCGAACCTCTCCCGGGTCGATACCGCCAGCGGCTTAATCTGTTTCGATTGAATGAGGGCAACCGCGGTCGGCGGGTCGGTGATGGCGAGCGGGATGTGGCCGGCCACGAGATCCTGCGTCGCCGGGCCAGTGCCGCGATACGGCACCAGCGTCATGTCAATGCCGGCCATGTGCGTGAACAATTGCGCCGTCAGATGCATCGCGGTGCCATTGCCGCCATGGCCGATCGCGAGTGCGCCGGGTTTTTGCTTGGCCAGCGCGATAACGTCCCTCACGGCATTGGGCTCGAAACCTGGCGCCGCCGCCAGGATGAATGGCGTCTTGACGAGACCGCTGATCGGCACAAGCTCGGTGAAGGGATCGTAAGGCATCTTCTCCTTGAGGCTGAGATTGACCGCAAGTGCACCTGCTGCACCGATGCCGAGCGTGTAGCCGTCGGGCGCCGACCGCGCGACTGCCTCGATCCCGGTCACGCCGCCGGCGCCGGCGCGGTTCTCGATCACGAAGGGCTGTCCCAGCTCATGTTCGAGATGCGGCTGAATGGCCCGCGCCAGCACGTCGGCGCTGCCGCCCGGCGGAAAGGTCACGATCAGCCGGATCGGCCGGGACGGATAGTCATCGGCTGCCGCAGCGAGGGAGCCGAGCCAGGCAAACAGCGCAACCGCGGCCCATCGAACTGTTCTCATCGTTGTGGTCCCTACGATTTTTTATCCGGCTGCGGCGCGTTGCGGCGCATATGAACAGGCCCTGGTGTGAAAATATATTTCCGCGTAGGAGGACGCCAGCGCCCTCTTGGGTGTGCATCGACGAGGAGGCCTCCGGGCACCTCGTTTGCATTGCGAGGAGAATGACGACGATGACCGAGGTGCCGATCCCCGGCCGCAATACCGTCAAGGTCGAGTTCGAGGACCGGATCGCCTGGGTGACGATGAACCGCCCGGACAAGCGCAACGCCATCAGCCCGACGCTTGCAGCGGAGATGTTGCAGGTCCTCGATGCGCTGGAAACCGATGAACGCTGCGACGTGCTGGTGCTCACCGGCGCCGGAGAAGCGTTCTCGGCCGGCATGGATCTGAAGGAATATTTTCGCGATACCGACGCGCTCACGCCCGAGGAACGGGCCCGTATCTTCCGCACCAATGCGCAGTGGCAGTGGCGGCGGCTGCGCTACTATGCCAAGCCGACCATAGCGATGGTCAACGGCTGGTGCTTCGGCGGCGCGTTCACGCCGCTGATCTCGTGCGATCTTGCCATCGCGGCCGATGACGCCACGTTTGGATTATCCGAGATCAACTGGGGGATCATTCCGGCCGGCATTGTCACCAAGGCGGTCGCCTCGGTCCTCAATCATCGCGACGCGCTCTATCTGATCATGACCGGCGAGCCGTTCGACGGCCGCCGCGCCGCACAGATCGGGCTCGTCAACGAGTCCGTCCCGCGCGAACGTCTGCGCGCGCGCACGGTCGAACTCGCGAAGGTTTTGCTGAAGAAGAACCCGAACGTGCTCAAGGCGGCCAAGCACGCCTATCGCCGGGTGCTCGACATGTCCTGGGACGATGCTGAGGACTACCTGTTTGCGAAGATCGACCAGTCGCGTTTCCTCGACCCGGAAAAAGGCCGCGACAAGGGGATGTCGCAATTCCTCGACGACAAGTCCTACAAGCCCGGCCTGGAAGCCTACAAGCGTGACCGAGACTGAGGGATTTGCGCTCGAGCGGCTGTTGCGTCCGCGCTCGATCGCGATCGTCGGAATCTCTTCCGAGCCGGGCTCCATTGGTGGCGCCATGCTCGCCAATCTGGAACGCTTCGGCTATGGCGGCGACATTCATCTCGTCAGCCGCAATCGCGACCGTATCGGCGAGCGAGCATGCGTGCCAGCGATTGACGATCTGCCGGTCGGCATCGACGCCGCGGTGCTCGCAGTGCCCGGTGCCGCCGTCAACGACGCGGTCGCGGCATGCGTGCGGCGCGGCATCGGTGCCGCCGTGGTTTGCGCCGCGGGCTTCGCCGAGACCGGGGCCGCCGGCCGCGCCGCGCAGGAAGAACTGGCGCACATGGCGCGGGCAGGCGGCCTTGCGTTGTGCGGCCCGAATTGCCTCGGCCTCGTCAATTTCACCGACGGCGTTCCGCTGACCTACGAGCCGGTCGTGCCGCTGCCGCAGCGCGGTGTGCCGGCGGTCGGCATTGTCGGGCAGAGCGGCGCCATGGTGGCGAGCCTGCGCATCGCGCTGCTCGCGAAGGGGCTTGCAATCTCGCAATCGATCTCGACCGGAAACGAGGCCGTGCTCGGCTGCGAGGATTTTCTGTCCATCCTCGTCGAGGATGCGCGCACGCGTGTGCTCGTGATGTTTGCCGAACAGATCCGGCAACCACGGCGCTTTCTCGCCATCGCGTCGCGAGCGCGAGAGGTGAGGAAGCCGATCGTGCTGATGCATCCGGGCCGCAGCCGCCGCGCGCGTGCATCCGCATCCTCGCACACAGGCGCACTCGCCGGCGACTACGCCGTGATGGAGACCATGATTTCCGATCGCGCGGTAATCCTGGTCAACACGATCGAGGAATTGATCGACACCGCGGAAATTCTGGCGCGGTTTCCGGCGCCCGTCGCGGGCGCGGCCGTGATCACCAATTCGGGCGCATTCAAGGGCTTCGCACTGGATTTCTGCGAGGCCGTCGGCCTCGATCTTCCGCAGCTTCAGGCCGCGACGCAGGACGCGCTGCGCAACGTCTTGCCGGCTTTCGCGCCGATCGACAATCCGCTCGACACCACCGGGCAGACCATCAAGGCACCCGAAATCTTCACCGGCGCGGCGCGACATCTGCTCGCCGATCCAGGGGTCGGCAGCCTCGTCGTGGCGGTCGTGCCAGGTGATGCCAGGCAGGCCATGGCCAAGGTGAAGGCGCTGATGCCGCCACTTGCCGCCGCGACCAAGCCCGTCGCGGTCGCCGTGATGGGCGATGAAGTGCCACTGCCGCCCGAGTTCATCACCACGTTCCGTTCGAACGGAATTCCTTTCTTTCGTTCGCCGGAGCGGGCCCTGCGCGCCATGGCGCATGCGACAGCCTACGGCACGAAGCTCGCGGCCGCGCCTGCGGCAGCAGCCCAGCCGGCGCCGTCAAAGCTGCAGCTCGACCGCGTCGGCGTCTACCCCGAATACGAGGGCAAGGCGCTGATGGCGGCGCTCGGAATCGCGACGCCTCGCGGCGCGCTCGCCAAAGACGGTGCCGATGCCCAATGCATCGCGACGGAGATCGGCTATCCGGTTGTGCTCAAGGCGCAGTCTCCCGCGCTCGCTCACAAGAGCGAGGCCGGCGGCGTCATCGTCGGGATTGCCGATCGCGACGCGCTCGCCGCCGCGTGGGACCGGCTGCACCGAAATATCGCCGCCGCTCATCCTTCGCTCGCGCTCGACGGCGTGCTGGTCGAAACGATGGCCGAGCCCGGTGTCGAGTTCGTCGTCGGCGGCCGTCGCGATCCTGATTGGGGACCGGTCGTGATATCCGGGCTCGGCGGCATCTGGGTCGAGGTGTTGGGCGACGTGCACCTGATGCCCGCCGATCTCGACGCCGCCCGGGTCGCCCGCGAACTCGCACGCCTGAAGGGCGTGAGCTTGCTGAGGGGAACACGCGGCCAGCCGCCAGGCGATATCGACGCGTTGGTTCACGCGATCACGCAGATCGGCGCGCTCCTGCGCGCGCATCCCGAGATCGTTGAGATCGACGTCAATCCGCTGGTCGTCTATCCCGAAGGCGTTCTCGCGCTCGATGTCCTCTTGGTGACCCGCGGCTGACGCAGGCCATGCGGTGGGCGCGCGCTTATCGCGCGCTGAGCCCACCGGCTTGCGGCCCTTTGGCGGAATGACGCGACCGGGAATTCAACCCGGAGTCATTCCCTTCTGCTTGATCACCGACACGGCAGCCTCGGAGGACAAGAAATTGATCAGTGCCGTGGCGGCTGCTGGTTCCTTCGCCTTGGCAGGAACAGCCGCCTTATAGACGATGATCTTCTGCAGATCGCCAGGCAGCGGTCCGACAAAATCGATGCCAGGGACGGGAAGCAGCTCGGCAACCTGCTGCACGCCGATCTCGGCTTCGCCTGCCGCCACGGCCGCACCAACCGGCTTGCCCTGGACGATGACCGCCTTGGGCTTCAGAGCCTCGACAAGGCCGAGGCGCGAAATCACGGTCGCGAAATGCTGGCCGCTCGCACCTTGACTGTAAGCGACGGATTTCGCGGCCATGAGCGCAGTCTTGAAGGCGTCGGCCGAGCCGATATCCGGCTTCGGGGCGCCGGCGCGTACCGCGACCCCCACGCGCGACAGCATGATTGTAGAACTGCCAGCGGCCCCGCTGTTCTTGACGAGATCGCCGATCACGTCATCGCCCGCGATCACGAGGTCGATGCTGGCACCCTCCTTGAGCTGGTTGAGCGTCTGAGGTGCGCCCTGGAACTTGATCGTGACCTTGTGCCCGCTTGCTCGCTCGAACATCGGCACGAGCGCCCCCATCACCTCCGGCATCGGGCCCGCTGTGCTGACGACAGTGATCTCTGCGGCCATCGCGGCGCTTGCCGCGATCACGGCGCTCAAGCAACCAGCTGCCAATGCGGTAATTTTCGACCATGCATTCATGATTTTCCTCCGAAACTTGCCCAAGCGCGCGCTTTGCCTTGAAGCGGCCGTCAGATTAACTCGAAGTGGAATGCCTCACGCAGGGTCGATTACACTCTTATCCGTCGCGCCGATCAATGGCATCAACGAACATCAAGCCAAGCGTTCGATCGCGTGGAGACTATGAACGGCCCTCAATTCACCTGCAGGGTCGCGTCGATCGGCGCAATTCGGTAGCGGTCCGCAAGCTCGCGCATCAGCCCTTGGCCTTCGAGGCCATCAATGACCGCGACCAACTGGCGCTTCAGGGTCAGGTCGCCCTTCCATAGCCCGAACGCAACCGGATAGCGGCCGAGCGAATCCGGCAGCCAGGCGACTTGCATGCCGAGCGTCCCGGCAATCTGGCGCGCCATCAGGGCCTCGCTCAGGCCGGCATCGATACGTCCTGACCGCAGTGCCTCGATCAGCGCTTCGGCACTGGGGACGATTTCGACGCGTGCCTTCTGCGCTTGGAGGAAGCGACTAAGCGCGATGCGGTCAAGCCCCGCAAGGCCGGCGTAGAAGCCCAGCTTTACGCCCTCGAGCTTGGCGGGGAATTGCGCTGCGACCAGGGCCCACCCGGTCTGCAGATGGGGCGGCGTGGTATCGAGGAACGAGCGGGTCAGATCGGACGCCACGACGCCGCCCGCCAGCATCTGGCATTGCGCTCGCGTGACGTTCCAGTTGCGCGGATTGAAATCACGCCCCATGGCGGCGTTGGCATTCACCACGATCCTGACGTCGAGCCGCTTGGCGATGGCCTGTGCGAACTCGACATCGAATCCGGGCATATCCGGTTTGCCGGTCACCAGCGGCGGATAGAGGGTCGGCACGCAGACCCGCAGGATTCCGGCCTTCTTCACCTCCGCCAGCGAGGTGTCGGGCGGCAACAGGTAGACGGCGCCGAACAGCGCCACGACCCCACCGACCGTGATCAAATCTCCGACCCAGCGTGGCCGTTCCCTCATCGTCACGACCTGCGGAAATTGAGCATAGCGACAATGAAGAACCCGACCGCCATGGCGGCGATAATGATCGGGCCGAGCATCGGCGGGAACTGGTGGAAATGGATGAAGGTCCCACGCAGCGCATCGACCGCATAGGTCAGCGGATTGATCTGGACCAGCGTCACCAGCCACTCGGGATAGACGACCAGCGCCTGTGCGCGCGTCAAGGCCGGATCGAGGGGAAACACTGAGCTTGACGTGAAATAGAGCGGCAGGATGACGGCGTTCGAAAACACCCCGAAGCCTTCAAAGCTGCGGATGTGGTTGGCGATGATCACCCCGAAGCATGTCATCGCGAATGACAGCAGGAACATCAGCCCGAGGCCGTAGAGGACGTCGCTCCACACGAGGCTTACATCCGCAAAGCGGGCAAGCGCCAGCACGAGCGATCCGTGCACCATGGCGACCGTTGCGCCGCCGAGCACTTTGCCGAAAAGAATCAGAGGGCGCGGCATCGGCGAAACCAGGATCTCGCGCAGGAACCCGAACTCGCGGTCCCAGATCACAGACACCGCGGATTGCACTGACGTGTAGAGAATGTTCAACACGATGACCGCAGGAAAAATGAACTGGAGATAGGTGTAGGGGATCACGAACCGGGTCTCGCCGTACACCTCGCCGCGGAAATAGGGGTTGAGGCCGATGCCCAGCAGGATGACCCACAGGATCGGCCGGCTGAGGCCCCCGACAAGTTGTCCCCGATCACGCAGCGCGCGTTTCACTTCGCGCAACCAGATCGCATAGAGCGCGCCCAGCTGGCCCACCGTTGTCTCCATCACTTCGTATGCTCGCCGCCGCGCCGGCCGAAGGCGTAGGTCCGCTCCCGCTTCCCGGCGGGCTGGTCGCGCAGCTCGCGCCCGGTCAGCGACAGGAACACGCTTTCGAGGCTGGGGCTGTCGATCGAAAGCCGGCGTACCCTGCCGCCAAATTTCTTGAGAAAGGCCTCGGCCGCGACGTCGCCGTTGGCCTCGATCACGATGGTGCCGTCGCTGCCCGCCATGGCGGCCGGATAGGACGCCCGGATCGCGTCGGCCACCGTGGTGTCATCGGGCACCGCTCGGATAAGCTCGCGTCCGTGGGCTGCCTTCAGCGATGCGGGCGTATCGATCGCGAGAATATGGCCGCGATCGATGACGCAGATGCGGTCGCATCCTTCGACTTCCTCGATGTAATGCGTCGTGACGATGATGGTCAGCGCACGCTCCTTCCGCAACCGCATCAGGTAGGCCCAGATGCGCTCGCGCGATTGCGCGTCCAGCCCGGTTGTAGGCTCGTCGAGGATTAGTACCGCCGAATCATGGATCAGCGCCCGCGCGATTTCGACGCGGCGTTTCATGCCGGACGATAGCGACCGTACCAACGCGTGACGCCAATCCTCAAGTTCGACCAGTGCGAGCAGTTCGTCGATGCGTTTACGCCGCGTCGCGGCCGGCACCTGATAGATCAGTCCATGAAAGTTGAGGTTCTCGAATACGGTCAGCCGGTCGTCGACGCTCGGCTCCTGAAACACCACGCCGAGATGCCGGCGTGCCATCCGGGGCTGCTTGACCACATCGAATCCGGCCAACGCGACGGCGCCGGAGTCCGGCGCCAGGATGGTACAGAGGATGTGGATCAACGTCGTCTTGCCGGCCCCATTCGGCCCCAGCAATGCGAACAGCTCATTGGGTCTTATCTCCAGGCTCACGTCATCAAGCGCGAGAGTGCGGCCATAGCGCTTCGAGAGGCCTTTCACGCGAACGATCGCGTCGGAAATTTTTCCGGACGCCGGCCGTACGCTATCCACACCGTGCATGACTGTCATCCCTTAGCTGATCAATCCCAGCCGTCGCCAATCGTGCAAGAGCAGACGCTCAAGGCTCATGTCCGAACAAACCGGAAGATAGCGGCCGAGTTGGTTGGTGATCTGCTGCCGCAGCCGTTCCTGCCACGCGGCACGTTCGGTCTGATAGCCGTGAAGGACATGCTCGTCGATCGATAGTTCGATCTCATGGCCGCTTTCAGAGTCTACAAGACGAAGCTCGCCTGCACCGAGGTGGGCGGGATCAAGCTCTTGCGGTGAAGCAATGTGCACTGCGATGATTTCCTGGCGCAGCGAGCTTAAGGCTTTGAGGGCTATTTGAGGATCATCGATCCACCAGTCGCTCAGCACGATAGCAAGCCCGCGATGCGCGAGCCGACGTAAGGCCTCACCCAGCGCACCGCCGAAACCGGAGCCCCCTGGGCGCTGCGCCGCGATCCAGTCGAAAATCACTGGAGCGCGGCGCATGCCGCGGACACGCGGCGACCATGACAGCCGGTTTCCCGCATAGACGCCGACCTCAACCACGTCGCCGCCGGCCAGGGCCGCAAAGACAAGCGCCGACGCAAGCCGGCGCGCGAAGTCGAATTTGGTGGGAGTCCCGAAGTTCATCGATGCGCTGCCATCCACGATGATGGCGACCGGCAATTGCCGGTAGACCGCGTATTGGCGGACGAAATAGCCGCCGGTGCGTGCGTAGAGGTGCGGATCAAGTTGCCGGACATCGTCACCGGGCTGGTATTCGCGGTGATCCATGAATTCCATGCCGGAACCTTTGGCGTGCGACCGCCGCTCGCCGATGCCGATCGTCGCGCGAGCGCGCTTCACCAGCAGTCGCGAGCGCATGAGCGCAGTGCGGAGCCCGGGAGACGGGATCATTAGGCCTCCCGAATCGCTTCCTCGAACACCCGGCTAAGCATCGCCTCGGCATCGATCTCATCCGCCTCGCCCGCGTAGTTGAGCTGGAAGCGGTGGCGCAGCGTCGGCAGCAGGACGGCACGCAAATCATCGATGCTGACGTTGTAGCGGTGTTGCAGCAACGCGTGGCCCTTGGCGGCGAGCACCAGGCATTGCGCGCCGCGCGGACTGATCCCGAAGCGAAGATATCGCTTGATGTCGGCAGGGGCTTCCGCGCCGTCGATCTGCGTGCGACGCACGAAGCGCGCTACCGCACGACGGACATGACCGGCGATCGGCACCGAGCGTGCAAGCGCCTGCCCATGCAGGATGCCATCGGCTGAGAGCACTTGCGCCGGCGTGACCCGGGTTGTGCCGGTGGTCAGATCAAGGATGCCGTCCAACTCCTCCTCGCTCGGGAAGGCCATCACGCTATTGAACAGGAATCGATCGATCTGGGCTTCCGGGAGTTGGAACGTGCCCTCCATCTCGATCGGATTCTGCGTCGCCAGCACGAAGAACGGCCGCGGCAGCTCCATGCTGCGGCCCGCCGCCGTAACGGTGTGCTCCTGCATCGCCTCCAGCAGGGCGGACTGAGTCTTGGGCGTCGCCCGGTTGATCTCGTCGGCCAGCAGCAATTGGGTGAAGATCGGCCCGGCCTGATATTGCGCCCGCGTGCGCCCATGCTCGTCTGGAACGAGCGCCAGCCCGCCGGTGATATCTGCGGGCATGAGATCCGGCGTAAACTGGATTCGTGCGAAGCTCAGGCCTGTGACGGCGCCCAGCGTCCTCACGAGAAGCGTCTTGCCGATGCCTGGAGTCCCTTCCAGGAGGACATGGCCTTCGCAGATCAGGGCGATCAGCAGCTGATCGATAATGTCGCGGTGGCCAACCACTGCCTTTGCAATCTCGGTGCGTGCACGCGAAAGGGCGTTGAGCAGTTGCTCCAGCGCAGCCGCGTCCGTCGAAACGGCCGAAGGTGTTGTGGCGATCGCTTCTGCCGTAACGGTCATGCTTGCCGACATCCTCACCGGCCCCCTTTCAAGCCGCGCCTCGCCGCGTGCTGATCAGGCCGGAAGCATAGCGGATAATCAGGTCGACCAGGAACAATACAAGTGATGCCAAAAGCCAGACTTGCCAGGCGGCGCGCGCGACCCATCGGGACTGGGCAGGGGCAAAGATTTGCTCTTCGGACGTAAGCACCCGCCCGCCGGTTGCGGCCGCGAGTGCGGCGACTCGCTGAGGGTCGGCGCGCGTGAATTCATGGAGCGCCGGATAGGCCACGAGAAGCGGGGCCTCGGCGGTCGCCTGGGCGGCGGCGGTGCGCAGGCTGAATTCACCCGGCCGATCCAGTGTGAATGTTCCGTGATATCGCCCTGGCGCCACCTCGGAGAGGGGGATCGACACTGGCGACCCGGCGAGCTGCTCCCCTCCGCCTTGTGGGAAGCGGGGCGGAGCATGCGGCCCAGCCGTGCCCACCTGGCATGCCTCCCCACCCCGACCCTCCCCCACAAGGAGCGAGGGAGAAGCGGCGGCTCGGTCACAGTTCGACTTAGTGATCGGGTCGATTGCACTCCCAATCTCCTCAAGCGACGCCGTGATCTCGAGCCCCTCGCGCGGCGCGCCCTCCGCGTTCAGCGCCTCCACATCAACGTCGATCTCGTCGCCATGCCGCACCATGTGTGGGAACAGGCCTTCGCCAGAGCCGGAAACGACATGGCGCAGGATTTGCGACCACAACAGCGGATATTCCGCCATATCTTGCCATTCCTTGTTCCACACGCCTGCCCCTTGCGTCGCCAATGCGACGACGCGGCCGTTGCCGTAGTGCCAGGAGGCGAGCAGCGGCACCGCCTCCTCCTTTGAGTCAGGGACAACGAGGTGAAGATCGGCGGCCGGCTTGCGGGTTGTGAGGACATATCCGCCGAGCGGCGGCAATTTCTCGGGTAGTCCGGCAAAGAATTCCGCTTTGCGGTTCACCCAGAGAGGCGTTGTCAGGCGTTCTTCGACCGGCTTGCCGGACAACAACAGCGCCTCCTGGGACAGAATACTCGGCAGCGCCTTGAAATCCTGGGTCGCGTGAAACGCACCTTTGCCGATGCGCGCAATCTCCTCGAGCCGGACCGGGTCCGCCCCGTCGCCGATGGCAACCGTTGACACTGAGATGCCCCGATCGGAAATCGCCTTCAGGATTCCGGGGAAATCGCCAGGCTGAGTGAGCCCGTCCGACATCACGACGATGTGCTTCGCGGTCGCGTCCACGCCCTCAAGCTGGTGGAGTGCCTCCACGAGCCCGGGATAGATCGCGGTGCCGCCACCCGGGTCGAGCGCTTGCAGCGCCTGCGTCACGGCGGCCGAATCCTTTGCAGGTCGGAGCGGCAGCAGCACCTTCGCGTCGGAATCGAAAACCACGATGGCGATCAGGCTTTCCGGATGCAGCAAGCCGATCGCGCTGATGGTCGCCTGCTTGGCAATGTCGAGGCGGGTGGCGCCGCCCTCGTTGCGCTGCATGCTGCCGGAGCGGTCAAGCACGAATGCGAGCGCGACCCGCGGCGAGTCGCGCGGTACGCGACTCGACAACGGCGACACGCGTTCAAGCGGCGTCTCGTAGTACCCGCCCGGGCCAAAGCTGTTTTCGCCTCCGAGCAGCAGCAGGCCGCGACCGTGCTCGGCAACAGCCTTCTCGATCAGCTCCTGCTGCAGAGTGGCCAGGTCGATGGCTGGCACATTCATCAGCACAATGGCCGAATAGGCGAGCCAGTCCTTGAGATAGAAGGGCGCGCGTTTCGGCTCAACGATCTTGGTTTTGATGTCATGCACCGCCAACGCTTTCGCGAACACTTCCGCCCATGCGGGCTGCGCCGCAACGATCAGGACTTGCGGCGGGGGCGCGATGTCGATGACAAGGCCGTTACGGTTATTTTGCACAAAGGCGTCGTTCGCGGCATTGACGACCACCTCATAGCGTGTCCGGCCAGGCGCTGTCGCCGGGACGGCGGTTTCCACCCTGGTGGGACCGCCCGCGAGTTCGAGCGGTCGCTCGGCGATCACCTCGCCGTCCTTGAGAACCTGAATCGTCGCCGCGGAGCGGCCCTGGCTGTAGATCACGGCTTGGAGCGGAAAGATATCGCCGGCGTAGACGCGCTCCGGCGCCGTCACCTCCTCGACCAGGACCTCGCCCGCAGCAAGCCGGGTGATCGGCAAGACATCGACTCTGACGCTGCGCCGGACGACTGCCGGCAGAACCCGGGCGGCATTTCCACGGGTCTCGTTGCCGTCAAAAGCGACGACGATGTGTCCCGGTGTATCGGCTGGCAGCATCGCGGCGGCGACCGCCAAGGCATTTTCAAGGTCGGCGGCACGCGGAGGCGATAATGCCTCTGCCGCCGGATCGCGGGCGGGCACCGTTCCCAGATCGGCCGCGACATGGCTGTTTGCGCCGATCGTTACGATACCCAAGCGGGTATCTCCTCCGCTCGCGCGATCACGATTGGCCGCGGCAGAGATCCGTTCGATCAGTTCCGCCTGGTCATCGCGAGTTCCAAGGCTTGGCGCCACGACGGCTGCAATATTCTGGCTTCGATCGAGTGCGGGGAGCGGCGTGTCGGCGACGGCCAGCACGATGAGCAACAACGCTGCCGACCGCGCCGCCAGCAGAAAGCGCCGACGCCCTGCCAAGGGATTGCCGTGCGCAAATGCGGAGCGCCGCAAGAATCGTTCTGGTCCGCGCCCGGCAAGCCAAGCTTCGGCCGACAGCACGCCCAAGAGCGCGACCAGCAACCACCATCGCAATGGCAGAGTGTCGGCGATGGGGGAGGCAACCGTCGGCGTCCGGCCGCTACCGGGTGCCACGGCGTCGCTCTGGCCGGCATTCACAGCCACGAACCGCGTCAGACCATCCCGCCGAAGACGGTAAATGCCGGCGCGATCGGGAACGAATTGCGAGTCATAGCCGCGCGGCAGGAGATTGGTTCCGCGCGGGATCGCGGGCAAAACGGAAGACGCGGCGGCGTCCGCGGGAGTATTCGTCGAGGCCGTCCCCACCGGGATGGGGGTGATCTCGGCGCCCAACAGGCGAGGATCGAGCGTGCAATTCATTCCCACGATGCAGGGCGGCTCGATGCTGCGGCTGAGTTCAGGCGCTATCCAGTGGAGGAAGTTGGACACGAAGACCGGGAAGCCGGGCTCATCGGGCCAATTCGATCGAGCGAGGTCGAACGCGACCCGGAGCTCCCGGCCGGCAAGCGTGGTGCGCGCTTCGATCAGCGGCATATCACCCGCCTCGGCGATGGCATCGGCTTCTGGCAAATGCGGAAATCTGTAGGCTGCCGCGATTGTGAGCGCGCCCCACGAAACCGCTTGTGAAAGCGTGTGGTCGGATTTCCATATGGTCGGTTGCGCCGCTCCAGCTGGCTGGCCGGCCGGCTCATCGGAAACGCGCGCGGCCCCGAGCCAGAGAACATTTGTCTCGGGATGCCGTGCGATCTCGATTCCGTTCGCCACCACGAGATCGAATGTGCCGATATTGGCCGGCAGTGTGTCAGCGGCAAACAGCTCGACCTCGGCAGCGGCTTTGAGAGCCCGTGTGAGCGGTTCGCTGATCGCGCCAAGCTGGAGCACCTTGAGGACTCGGGGTTTGGGACGCACCACGAAGTGGACGGAATTGTCCTGTGGGGTGCTGTCGTCCGGTAAGCGCAGTACGACGGCGGCCGGGACCCGCAAATCGAGGTCGAGCGCGAACCTCGCGGCCGTCGGTCCGCCGGGAGCGGCCGAGGCGCCGGCCGGCGGCGCGACATCGATGCTGCCCCACGGCAAGAAGCCATCGCTGCCGTCAGGCTGCACCAGCGCCGTGACGGTGGTCGAGCCAGTGAAACCAGGCGAGAACGTAACGGTGCCTTCAACGCGCCATTTGCCGGCCGGCGCATCAACGGCGCGCAAACTGGCTTGGAGCGCCGCGTTGGGGGGCGCTGTACCGCCCACCGTCTGAACCTCGACGACCACGCCCGGGAACGCCGCAGAGATCCGGACGCGATCGGCGCCATCCGTGATGAGGGTGAGCCGTGTCGGCTCGTCACCCCTGATCAGGCTCGACAGCAGGCGGATCACGGCAACCCAGTCAGCCTCGCCGTCGCCGGCGCGAAGTCCTTTCAGGTTGAGTCCTCCGGGGTCGGCCAGCCGGGCCGCCAGAAGCTGTGGTCGCGCGCCGGCCAGAAGCACCGACACGCGCGCACCGGTTTCCCGGATGGGGCCCGCCATCGCAGCAACATGCGCGAGGGCGGCATCGAAGCGGCTCGGCGCAACGTCAGTCGTCCGCATGGTGCCCGAAGCATCCAGCACCACGATCTCATGGATGAAGCGGGGCCCTGGGCCAAATATCGGCCGCGCCAGTGCCAGCGCGGTCAGCGCCACGATGAGAAGCTGCAGCCACAATAGCAGGCTTGGCGAAGGCAGCCGTATGCGCCGCCTCGGCGACGCGCCGCTATCCACCAGCCGCCACAGCTGAATGCTGGGGACCTCGAAAGTCCGGCGCCGCCGGACGTGGAGGATCAGCACGAGAATCCCAAGCGCAGCAAGTGACAGCCAGGCCGGCGCGATCAGGCTCATCGACCGTCGCCTCCGGGCGAACGGACGAAGTAGCGTCCGACCACTTTACGGCCCTCCACGCTCGGTATTGCGCGCGCGACCGCCTGCTCCCGGGCTCGCCGCCATTCTGTGCCGCTGCCAGCCGTCGGGGGAGCGACATCGGCCAGCGTAACCTCCGGCGGAAGCTCGATGCGGATATGGCCGCCATTCGTGGCGGCCTGGTCGGGCAGCAGCATCTCGGCGCCGGGCGCCAGTTCTGTCATGGCGTTGCCGCCATTTCCGAGCGGACGTATGCCATCGCCAGCCCGGTCGCCGTCTCCTTGCCCAGCATCTTTAGCCGCGCCGGCCGATTGGGCGGCTGCTCTGGCGCGCCGTTGCTGGTCCGCGAAGGCGCGCTCCTTCTCGATCCGAGGGTCCACAGGATCATAGTCGTCGAGGTCTTTGAGAACGTCATCCCACGTTGGCTGCCGGACTGGCGTGGCCACCTCGGATGGCGTTTCGGCACGGCGCGCCTTGCGCTCTGGCGGTTGGGCCGGCCGGCCGCCCGTCTGGCCCTTTTCTGCTGCGACGGCTTTGCCGGCGTTTGTGTCCGTCTCGCGCGGCGTAGCCACTTCGGCAGGCCGGGTGCCAGCGATGTCCTCAAGCGCTGCCTCGAGCTGTTGCAAGACATCGCGCCGCACCTGCCCGTTGCCGGCCTCGCTTGCTTGGCCGTAGGCCTGACGGGTGTGAGCCAGAAGCCGGTCGAGCGCGTTCGCAAGCATGCGCCGGTCAGTCCTTGGGCTCACCACATCGGCACTCAGACGCTCCAGGCCCCGGGCGATCGTACGCAGATAGGGGTCGGACCGTTCCTCGGCATCCTTGCCGACAAGCTCTGCAATGCGCCGCAAGTTTGCTGCCGCCTGCGCACTCTGTTCGTCGCTGAAGCCGGTGCGATCGCGCTCCACGCCCGTAATTGCTCCACGCGCGAGGCCAAAGGCGTCGGGCGAAATGAGGTGCAACAGCACGGCCGCTGCAATCAAACCCGGTACTGCCCAGATGGCACGCGGCATATCAAATTTCGCGATCTGCCGTGGATCGACAGCAGCTGCGCGATCTTCCGCGTCCGCCAGCAACGCGGCCCGGACAGGCCCCAACCCGTTGGACGGAGGTTGGCTTGCATCGACTTCCAGGGCGGTGCTCAGCCGTTCCTGGAGTGCGAGAACACGGTCGGCTTTGCGTGCGAGCGTCCCGATGTCCGGCGTCCGCACAAATGCCAGCAGCGTCGCAAGCGCAAACGCAGCAGCAAAGCCCGCGAAGCTCAGGGCAAGGTAGGAAACCATGTCTTGCGGCAACGCGGTGAGCGAGGCGCTGGACGCGGTTACATCGAGATAGAGTCGGAAGAGTTCGAACCCGCAAAGCAGGGCGAGAGCGGCCACCAGGCTGAAGATTGCGCCCCGCAGCATGGATGCGAGACGCCAACGCGTCCGCGCCGCGTCAAGGCGGGCGCGCAACATCGGCAGCCTGGTGCCGGCATTTTCCGCGGCTGATGTCGGGGCAGAAGCCGGCACGTCTGGCACTATCGCTTCTCGACAGACGTGGATTTAGGTCCGAGCACGTGCTCGACCACTAGCCGATCGACGGTCCCGTCGGCGCGCAATGAGTCGATCGCCTGCCCGAGCGTGGTAGCAAGATAGGCATCATTCGACCGCAGCCCGATTCCAAGCTCCGTGTCTGAAAGCTCGAACGGCGGCGGTATCACGTGAATTCCTTTGCCCTCTGGATCGCCGCCGGTGGCGCGGTAGAGCGCCGGCTCCCACACGAATGCGGCCGCCACGGTGTGGTCGAGCAGACGGTCGAGCAGCATCTTGTTGTTGAAATAGGGCAGCCGCTGCCAGCGGCTCTTCTCGGGCAGCGATTGCAGATAAAAGATCAATTGATTGTCGACGATACCCATCATGCGGGTACCGATCGGGCGGCTCACTGGGATATCGCTGAGCTTGCGGAATTCCGGCGACGTTGCGGCGAGGACAAATCGGGTGCTGAGATAGGGCCGCGTGACGATCAGCCATGACGGATAACCTTGCGCGAGCGTGAATCCCATGAAGCCGTCGCAACGTTCGGCGAATTCGATGTAAATCTCCTCGAACGTCAGCGGCATGCGGTAGTCCAGCGGCTCCGTCGGATGCCACGTCTTGACTTCGATCACCTTGGGCGTCAGCAGGAGGCGAGACGAGATTTCCTCTGCAAGCGCTTTCTCGAATGACGCCATCATGGCGGCGCTGTTCACGCACAGCGCGATCTGGTTTCCGCGCGATCGCCCCTTCTCGCGGTACACGTCGCGCGGCGGAATGTCCTCAAACTGGGCAAACGCGAAACCGACATTCACGAACACCAGCGCGGCCAGCGCCGCGACCACGACCGCGGCCATCCTGGTCCGCCGCCTTGTCACACTCGACTTGGCGAGATGATGCATGATCCTGCGATCCCCATTCCGGCACGATTTGCCGATCATACCGGTCGGTGTTGGTTCGGTCGGAGCTCCTCTCGACCTCCGACCGAAGCACGGGCAGCGTGCCTATTGAGGCAGCGCGAAGACGTACACGGCGTTGCCGCCCGTGACGGTGTCCGCCTCGGGCGTGACGCGCAGCGCCGCTACGTTCGATCCGCCGCCGGCCGCGATGGCAATGTATTGCCGGCCGTTCACCGCATACGTGACGGTGAAGCCCAGCGCCTGCGACGCAAGCCGGGTCTGCCACAGCACCTTGCCATCGTCGGCATCATGCGCCCGCAAGTAGCGGTCCATTCCGCCGTTGAACAGAAGCCCGCTGGCGGTCGCCAGGACAGGCGAGAAGTTCGCGACGCGCGTCTCATAGCTCCACAGCGTCTTGCCGGTTTCGACTGAGATGGCATCGACGCGACCCGCCTTGTCCTTCCCGGAGGCAAACTTTGCCACGTTATTGACGTTGTAGACGAACTGAGGCGCGGCATCCCGGTCGGCCCGCGGTGTGGTGTCGTAGCAGAGGTTCTGCAGCGGCATGAACATGACGTTGGTCTTCGGGTTGTAAGCTCCGCTCGGCCAGTCGCGGCCGCCCGTGAAGGTCGGGCACATGTGGTAGGTCTTGCCAACCTCCTTGAGCACCACGTTCTCATTGACGGTGACGAGACCCTTGCCGTCGATCTTGTCGACAAGGTTCTGCTCGACGGTCGACTTCGCCCACAGGAATTCGCCATTGGCGGCATCGAAGCTCCAGGCGATTCCTGTCTTGCAGGGCACCCCGGTCAATGTCTTGCGGGGGCCGCGGCGGGCGTCCGGATTGATCGACATCATGCCGGTGGCGCTGGCGTCGGGGTTGACCGGCGTGTTGATGACCATCATCTCGAAGGTGCATTCCTGGTCCCAGTTGTCGCGCGGCAGCACCTGGTGCTTCCACACGACTTCGCCGGTCTTTGGCTTGACTGCAAAGCGCGTGTCGGTGCCGGCCATGGTGGCGCCCGGCATGTTGCGCTGGGTTTCCGACGCCGGTCCCACCGCGGAGGAGCCGTAGAAGACGAGGTCGAGCTCGGGGTCGTAGGTGAGCTGCCCCCACACCCCGGTCATCCAGCGCGATTCGAACGGCGATCCCGCCCAGGTCTCGTCACCGGGTTGGCCCGGGCGCGGGATGAAGGTGTTGCGCCAAAGCTCCTCGCCGGTCTTGGTATCGTGAGCCGTGACGTAGCAGCCAAATCCCGCGTACTGGCAGGTGCTGCCGGCAATCACCATGCCGTTGACGACGATCGGGCCGGTGGAGTTGCTGACGAACAGATCGCCGCCCCGATTGGTCTGCCAGGCGAGCTTTCCGGTTCGCGCGTCGAGGGCAACAACATAGTTGTCCCACGTCACGAAATAGACGTTGTCGCCGTAGACTGCGACACTGCGCTTGCGCTGCCCCAACATGCCGTGAAACGCCGATGCTTCAGGCAGGGGGTGGCGATATTCCCACAACAGGTCGCCATTGGTGGCATCGATCGCCTGGACGACGTCGTTCGAGTTGCCGAGATACATCACGCCGTTGTAGACGATCGGCGTCGACTCGTTGATGCCAGGCTCCATCACGCGGGCCCACACCAGTTGCAGATTCTTGACGTTGGTCTTGTTGATCTGCTCGAGCTGGCTGTAGCCCCAGCCCTGATAGTTGCCGCGCAGCATCAACCAGTCCTCGGGCTTCGGCGCCCGAAGCATCTGGTCAGTAATCGGCACGAAGTTCTGGATGGCCCGCGGGGTCGCGGTGGGCGTCGGCTGCGCCGGGTTGTTCTGGGCTCCCGGCGGGAGCGCGCCCGGCGGATTCTGGGCGTGCCCGACCGAGCCGAGGGCGCACAACAAAGCAATACCAAGCAGGCACGGTTTGATCGCGTGTGTCATCACTTCCTCCCTTGGTCCAACACACCGATTGGTTCGGCAGTTTCTCGAAAATCGACTCGGGTGAATCCGGCCGGTTGGAGCCACTCCATCTCCATCGAGGTGGCCGGGCCTGTCCCTGCCACCTCGACTATTTCTGGTCCTGTGCCTTCAATTTTGCGTCGCCGGGACGAGCCCGCGGCGACGCGCGCCGCTCATTGCGGCAGCGCGAACACATACACAGCGTTGCCGCCGCTCACGGCATCGGCCTCAGGCGTAACGCGCAGTGAGCCGGGATTTGAGCCGCCGCCGGCCGCGATTGCGATGTATTGGCGGCCGTTCACCGCGTAGGTGACGGTGAAGCCCAGCGCCTGCGATGCCAGTCGGGTCTGCCACAGCACCTTGCCGTCGTCGGCGTCATGCGCCCGCAGGTAACGGTCCATTCCACCATTGAACAGGAGCCCGCCGGCGGTCGCCAGCACGGGCGAGAAGTTCGCAACTCGCGTCTCGTAGCTCCACAGCGTCTTGCCGGTCTCGACCGAGATGGCATCGATGCGGCCGGCCTTGTCCTTGCCGGAGGCGAACTTCGCCACGTTGTTGACGTTGTACACGAACTGCGGGGCCGGATCGCGATCGGCGCGGGCCGTGATGTCGTAGCAGAGGTTCTGCAACGGCATGAACATGACGTTGGTCTTCGGGTTGTAAGCCCCGCTCGGCCAGTCACGTCCGCCCGTGAAGGTCGGGCACATGTGGTAGGTCTTGCCGACCTCCTTGAGCACGACGTTCTCGTTGACGCTCACGAGCCCCTTGCTGTCGATCTTGTCGACGAGATTCTGTTCGACGGTGGACTTCGCCCACAGGAATTCGCCATTGGCGGCATCGAAGCTCCAGGCGATCCCGGTCTTGCAGGGCACCCCGGTCAATGTCTTGCGCGGACCGCGGCGGGCGTCCGGGTTGATCGACAACATCCCGGCCGCACTCGCGTCGGGATTGACCGGCGTGTTGATGACCATCATCTCGAAGGTGCATTCCTGGTCCCAGTTGTCGCGCGGCAGCACCTGGTGCTTCCACACGACTTCG
>Ga0070734_10002866_pt1 | contig 19552 bp, 19 predicted proteins | sample Coa_R1_8_FD_66444 | JGI IMG/M metagenome (GOLD analysis project Ga0070734, IMG submission 66444) | Surface soil microbial communities from Centralia Pennsylvania, which are recovering from an underground coalmine fire - Coalmine... | ecosystem: Environmental > Terrestrial > Soil > Unclassified ... | reverse complement strand
TCAGTCCGGCCTTTTCCGTCTCCCCCATTTGGCATTCCGAATCCCCTAGTCTTTCCGGGGGGTGAGGCTATTCCGCCTTTAGGACAGCGGTTACCAACACTCGCTCAGTTCGCGGCGGCGTCCACTTCCTCGATCACTATCACAACTGCGAATCCTTTCTCCTTGGCGGCATTACCGGTACGTACCTCGCGGATAATGGCCATCTTTCCGTCCTTAGGTCCGCTTGGGTGCACGTCATTCGGTTCGTACATCGGCTCTGGAGGGCACCAGTCCTGCCCGGCAGGCTGTAAATCGTCTCCCTTCTTTAAGAACCAACCGCACGGAACTGGCTTCCATTCGGGATCAACAAATTGGCGATTCGAGAACAGAAAGCCCTTACGAGCTCCCTCGATCACAAATTCTAGCGCTTGCTTTTTATCCTGAAATGTCACGGGCTCTGGCGTGTGCTTCTTAGCGCGTTCTGATCGGGGAATTAGAGTATTTTGTCCATTTGAAAGAGTGATTTCGTAGTCCCATTTCTTCATTGCGTAACTCTCAGCCTTGTCTTAATCATCCTTGAGCAGCATCGGATCGTTTTCCTGCGGCCTCAATCGCCTCACGAAACCGATCAAGGTCCCTGTCCCAATCGTAGACGGGGAATTTCACTCCCCATGGAACACTTGGCGCAGAGCCAGGCCACCAATCAGATTCACCATGCTGATTCTTTAGGTGATGTATCCGAATCCCGAGTAGGCCATTCCTACGTTCAATTGATTTCCTGACTTCATATCGAACCCAAGGCCTACTTGCAGTCTCGCTGCCAATTAGCACCACTGTTACGGACGTAGACCTTAAATTCCGCTCGATCATCCTTTCAATTCCTTCTCGGCCCTTCTTTTTCGCTTCCTCATATTCTGAGTGGTCAAAGAATCCGGCTACGTCACAACCGGCAACCACATTGCAATTTCTTACCTGATTCGCACGCCAAATGTCCCGGTCATAGTGAAAACTGAAGAAGACCCTTCGCGCCATCTAGTCCCCCGGATATACTGTAACTAATTTACTTCGCCTTTTGTTCGTGCTAGCATCTCATAAACTTACCCATAAAGTGAAGGCGATTGTTCGCGCAAATGGCGGGAAGGGGTCTTTCAGTCTCCATGGCGAACGAATGTCTTCCGATACATGGTTAAGACAACGGATAAATGAGCACTGACGCAATCTCGGAGCAAGTCTTTTTGCGCGAGTTCACACGAGAACTTCGTAACAAGAACGCTGCGGTGTTCGCAGGAGCTGGTCTATCGGCTGCTTCCGGGTATGTTGACTGGAGAAATCTACTCAAAGAAATTATCGAAGATCTCGGACTTGACCCAAGAAAGGAACACGATCTCGTCACTCTAGCTCAGTACCACTGTAATAAGGCAGGCGGGAGCAGAGCGCACCTGACTCAGACTATCTTTAATCATTTCGCTCCTTCAAAGCTACCAACCGAGAGTCACCGCATCTTGGCGCACCTTCCAATCCAGACGTATTGGACTACGAACTACGACAAGCTATTAGAAAGGGCACTGGAAGAGGCAAAGAAAGTTCCCGACGTCAAATACGCGCTCACGCAACTGTCAGTAACTAGGCCTGACCGGGACGTGGTCGTCTATAAGATGCATGGGGACATTGAGAACCCTGCCGAAGCCATTATCAGCAAAGATGACTACGAAAAATATCCGTTGACCAGGAGCGCTTTTGGATCAGCGTTGAAAGGAGACCTTGTCGAGAAAACATTCCTCTTCTTGGGCTTCAGCTTCACTGATCCCAATATCGATTACATCCTCAGCCGCGTGAGAGTGCAGTATGAGCAGAATCAACGACATCATTACTGCCTAATGAAGAAAGTCTGCAAGGAAAGCGCAGAATCAGACAAGGAGTTTCAATACCGAGAGCTCAAACAGGACTATTTCATTCGTGATCTAAAGCGATTCAGTATTTTCACAGTCCTCGTGGAAGAGTACTCGCAGATTCCTGAGGTTCTGGGCAAGCTTGCAGCACGCTACAAGCGTTCCTCGATCTTCATTTCCGGCGCTGCGGACGACTACGGCAAGTGGGAAAGGCCCACTGCAGAGGAATTTTTGCACAGGCTGAGCCATCAAATTATCGGAAACAAAAATCGAGTAATTACAGGTTTTGGTCTCGGGGTTGGGAGTGCTGTCATTAACGGTGCGCTTGCCTTTCTGAATGACGCCGGAAAAACAGTATCAGACGAGGATTTGATGATGCGCCCGTTCCCGCAAGTAGCCACCGGAGGTACGAGCGTGGCAGACCGTTGGACTCAGTATAGGAAGGCGATGGTCGAGCATGCTGGAATCGCGCTCTTTGTTTTCGGTAACAAGCGCGATGAAAAAAAGAATCTCATCCTATCAAACGGGATGCGACAAGAATTCGATCTTTGTATTCATGCGGGAGTCCATCCTCTACCCATCGGGGCCACTGGATTCGTGGCAGAAGAACTCTGGAAGCTCGTTTCCAATGACTTCGCGAAGTACTTTCCCAATGCTGATTCGTCTTTCCGTGCGGGATTCGACCAGCTCGGTAACACGTCGCAAACTCTCGATGACATTCGAGGCATAGTGATGAATCTGATTCTCCAACTTCAGAGAGCTTAAGCATGGCTAAACGTGTCTACTTCGCTTTTCACTACCAAGACGTAATCGATTTCAGGGCGAATGTCGTGCGCAATCATAATTTCGCCGAAGGTGTGAAAGCTGCGGGGTATTACGATTTTTCGATTTGGGAAGAGTCAAAGAAGACCAGTCCCGCAGCGTTAAAAAAACTGATTGACGCCGAACTCGAAAATACCTCAGTTACAGTAGTGCTAATTGGATCTAACACGTGGGCGCGCCGATGGGTTCGTTATGAGCTTTTCGAAAGCTTGAAGCGGAGCAATAAAGTATTCGGCATTCACATCAACTCCATTAAAGGCAGAGACCGGCAGGTAAAAGCATCAGGTCACGACCCGTTTAATAGCCTTGCAATCGAATTCGACGCGCAAGGGACGGTTGCGAGGCCTGTAGAATGGAAAGACAACAGCTGGCATTACAGCACTGACTCCGAGCCATACGCTCTTGCCTCGCAACCTCATCCGCTCAGAGGGCAGAGCAAGAGACTCTCTCATTGGTGCCGCACCTACGATTGGGTAGCGGATAACGGGTACAAGAATTTTGAAACGTGGATTGGAGGCTAGGTTCCATTTTCCACGGCCTGCTCGCAGGAGATGGGCGCTTCTCCATGCAACACCTGTCTCCGCAATGTGCGTCGACCGCAGGATGTCGCGGACACACCTTATCCTTCAACAGCCCAATCTGTTTCTGCACCGAAGCATGGTCTCAATAGATGTGCTCGTTCGCGAGCTTGCCATCGCGAAAACGCACGATGGCAAGCAGTGCCACTTCCACGCGCGTGTGTGAGTTCATTCGAATGAAAATCACAAAAAGTACAGCCGTACAAAATCCATTACTCCGACCAGTCGTTTTTCCTCACCCATTTCTCGTACGCTATTCCCAAAGTCAGCGCTCGCAAAGCTCCGCGAACGAGCCTGCTATCGAGGCTGACATCGAGCCCCGACATTGAGACCCGATTTCGAGCTCTGATAAGGGGAGAAAGGACCAGCGCCGTGCCCGCCGTCGCCATCTCGACCCCTAGTCGTTGCCACGCAACGAGCGCAAACTTGTGCATGGGTCCGGTACCCACCCCCTACCCTCCGCCTAACTCCTCTGGAATGAATACTTACGCAAATCAGGGGGAGGGGGGTGCCCCCTCCTCAAATCAGCTCTCCCCTCCGCTTTTTCGGACCGGCCACAACGCAACTCGCCGCTCTTTCCTTCCTTTTTGTCCACTCTTTGCAAAGAGCGGCAACTCATCTCTCATCTTTTCAACGCCTTCCGCACTCTTTGCCAAAAACACCGGGGTGTACCCCAACAGTTCCCGATCCCGCAAATTGCAAGCAGCAAAACCACTCTCTGTCGTGTTTTGTGGTATCTCACTTAAAACTTACAACCTATCACTTACCACTCCCGTTCGCCCGCGCCGTCGCCAAGCGAAGCCTCAGCGCAACTCACCCCTTGAAAATTCTCCCGATTCCGACTACGGTATGCCCACACAATCCAGTTCGGTTGCAGGTTCAATTCGTAGTTTCGGTTGTTCACTCTCGCTCGGAGGGTCTTGGGATGACTCCTGCTGCTTCGCAGTCCGCCGTTCGCGTCGAGCGTTGGCGCTGGCTCCTCTACGTCGGTCTCGCCTTTTTCGGTGCGCTTCTCACCTTCGTCGGTGCGCGAGCCCAGCAACAGGCCAGCGATCAAGCCACGTTTCGCAAACTTACCGACGACTACTGCGCCGCCTGGAGCACCGGCAATCCCGACAAGCCCGCCAAATTTTACGCGCAGGAAGCTCACGTCTTTTACGATCTCGCGCCGTTCTCGTATCACAGTTGGAAGGAATACCACGAAGGCGTTCAGAAAAATTTCTTCGACAACGTGAGCGCCGCTTCGCTCACTGCCGGCAAAGATTTGAAGGTCACGCGCCGCGGCACCATCGCCTGGACCACCGTCCCCATGCATCTTTCCATGACCACGAAAGAAGGGAAGTCCGTCGAAGCCGAAGTTCGTTACACCGGCATTTGGGAAAAACGCGGAGCGGCCTGGCTCCTCGTCCACGAGCATCTTTCCGTCCCCATGGGCGGCTAGTAGCTCGCGTAGAAAAAACTGGTTTGGCGTATCGATTTTATGAAGTCAGAAACGAAAGCTCGGTACGTTACACTATTGTGGTAGATCGAAAATGTTTAGCACGCTTCGTTATTACTGGATTGTCGCACGCGGTTACCGCTTCCAACCCTGGAATAGCCCCTATCTGCGCTGGCGTTTTGAAACGTTCCTTGGCCGCGAGGCGGACAACATGACCGCCGCAAAATTTTTCCGGCTCTCCTGGAAATATCGCCACAGTCTGAGTAAATTCGTCGACTGGGCTGCCGAACGCCGCCGCGCTCAGCGCCACGCCCGCAGTTTTTCCTAAGTAAAAATTTGAAAGGATTCCTGGAAGAGAAAAAGAGTTAATTTCCGCGAGCTTCGGTCTGTGGAAGTTTCGATCGGATCAGCGATTCGATCTGCGACCAGACTTCCGGGTCGCATTCGATGTACATATGTTCCTTCGCAAAAACTTTCTGCTGCCACGGATAGCCTTTGCACGAGAGCGAAGTATGTTTGTAGCTCATCTGAAAATTTCCGAGTATTTTTGTTTTGCTCGGATCTTCCGCGCGAATCAGATTTCGCCCGTGCAACATTCCGTCGGGCTGAAAAAAGTTCATCGCCTCCCGCACGTTCGCCGGAATCACGTCATCCTTTTGTCCCATCTTTTGCACGCTGTCCACTTGCACCGTCAGCAGCACCGGAATTCCCATATTGCGCAATTCGCGAGCAAGCGTCACCGTCGCCGAAGCGCCCCAGCTGTGGCCGTACAAAATAATTCGCGCTCTCTCTTTTTCTTCCGCCGACAGAGTTCCGTCTTTGTCGGTGTCGAGCAAGGCTAAAATCTTTGCGCGCGCATCTTTCCATTTCGCGTTCTGGTAAGTATCGACAAACGCCGCGTCCGAATACTGTTCGCGCAATTTCGCTGCGAGTTTTACTTCGCTGCGATTCGGCTCATCGCGCTTTACCATCCCGCCCATAAATCCAATCACGATCGTGCGTGCCGCCGGCCGCACTGCATCCGCACTCGGCGGATTCGTCGCCGCAAACGGATGTTGCGCCGGCGCACTGTTCGCAAACGGCGCGAGCAGAATCACCGCGAAAAGTAGGGCGCGAGAGACGCATCGAAGACGTGCAAGAGGAAAACTGAATTGCGAAAACAAACTGAACATTTCGTACTCGACCAGGCCTGACCTGAAATGCATCCGGGGACGGTGTAATAGTATGATGTTTCTTAGATTCTGCAACGTCTACTTTAGGTTCATTACTCATGGGTCCGTCGTACCGGGTACTCATTCTGGGTGGTGGCTTCGGCGGGCTGCTCGCGGCCCAAAAACTGAAGCGCGCCCCGGTTCGAATCACACTGCTGGACCGGCGGAATTTCCATCTTTTTCAACCGCTTTTATACCAGGTTGCGACGGGATCGCTTTCGCCCGGGGATATTGCCGCGCCGCTTCGAAGCGTCTTGAGTTCACAGAAAAACGCGCAAGTATTGCTGGGAGAAGCGTCGGATATTGACCCCGATTCGAAACGTGTGACGTTGGTAGACGGGTCGACATTCGAATACGACTCGCTGATTGTGGCCACGGGTTCCCAGACGTCCTATTACGGGCATGACGAGTGGCGAACGTGGGCGCCGAGCCTGAAAACGGTGGAAGAGGCGACTGCGATTCGTCACAAGTTATTTTTCGCGTTCGAACGGGCGGAGCGCGCGGAGACCGAGGAAGAGGCGCGGCAGTGGCTGACGTTTGTAATTGTGGGTGCTGGCGCGACGGGAATGGAATTGGCGGGAGCGTTAGCGGAGATCGCAAATCAAACGCTGAAGCACGATTTCCGGCGGATCAATCCGCGCAATGCGCGAATCATTTTGATGGAAGGCGGCGGGCGGGTGCTGACCGCGTTTCCTGAGGGGCTTTCCGCAAAGGGCGAAAAGCTGGTGACGCGGCTCGGCGTGGAAGTGAAGAAGAATGTGATGGTGACGTCGGTTGATGAAAACGGTGTGACGTACAAAAGTGGCGAGGCGACGGAACGATTGGATGCCAAAACGGTGTTGTGGGCCGGAGGCGTGACGACAAACTCATTTGGCCGAACGCTTGCGGCGCGAACCAAAGCGGAAACGGATCGCAACGGCCGCATCAAAGTGACTCCGCAGCTGACGGTTCCCAACTATCCGGACATTTTTGTCGTGGGAGATTTGGCTGCGGCAGTGGATGAGAAAGGGAAACCGCTGCCGGGTGTGGCTCAGGTCGCGATGCAAGGCGGGGTGTATGCGGCAAAGGCGATCCGAGCGAAGCTGGCGGGAAAGCCCGAGCCGGCGCCGTTCCATTATTTCAACAAAGGGGACATGGCGGTGATTGGCCGTGCGGCGGCGGTGGCAAATATTTTTGGGTTACAGGTTTCAGGGCTGCTGGCCTGGATGATCTGGCTCTTCATTCACTTGATGTACATCGTCGAGTTTCAGAGTCGGGTGGTCGTATTTGTTCAATGGGGATTTGAGTATTTGACGTTCAGTCGCGGCGCACGGCTGATCACGGGCGTGGACGCAGAGGACGCAGTGACGATGCGGATGGGCCCGCCTGGTTCGAAAAGCTAGTTAGGACGATTCTTTTTCCGAGCGATTCCCGGAATTCTCCCCAAGTGGAAAACAGGTCTGTTCCGCCGCGGAACACTTCATCCGCGCAATTCAAGCTAGAAACACATTTGAACTTGGTCCTTTATTTGCTCCGGTTTCCTGTGGAGGCGGAATGGCGGACCAGAGCAACGTAAAACTTCCGGCTGCGGAGATGGCGTCCGTACATCAAAGCGAACGGCGCGAAGAGCGGTTCGCCCTGAATTTTGATGTACAGGTGAGCGGAATCGACAGCGAAGGATCGGTATTTCACTTCACGGTGCAGACCCGCAACGTAAGCCAATGGGGTTGCGGGTTCGTTTCTCCGATTGAGTTACGGAAAGACGATATCGTGGCGTTGCGAGTAGTGAGTCCGGAGGAGCCGGGCGCGTTGCAACGGCCGGCAATCCGTTTTCAAGTTGTGAGGGCGGAGCCGGAACGCGGCGGGTGGGGAATTGGTGCGTGGAAAATGGATCAAGATGACGCATGGGGAATTGAATTAGACAAGGTAACGCAGCCGCAACGAGCGGCAGTGGAATTTAGAAGGCGCGAGACCGGTGCGGGCAAATCAGATGAAGACGGTGACGAATGAGTGTGGCAGAGCCGGCTTCGAGACCGATGCAAGGTTTTCGTCGCTCTGAAAAACCGGGCGGAGCCGCGGGCGTTGAGATACTCGGGTTCCCACAGATTTTGTTTACGCGCACGTTTGGCGATCCGGACATGCTGTTTGTGCCGCTGCTCGACGCGGCGAGGGAGGCGCACGACACGATCGAGCGACTTTGCGAGCGTGGCGAAAAGCGCGAAAACGCGGTGATGCTGAGTGGAATGCAGCTAGCCTCCTCGCTATTGCGCGATTCCAGTTTTTCGCTGGTGGCACGAGGCCTCGCGCACGACAACAGTTACACGGTGGATCTGGAAGGCGGAACGTTGCTGGTACAGACGCGATTGTTTGCGGTCGTCAGCCGGCGAACTTCATTTTTCAAGGTCGAGATTGTCGGAAAAATTGGTGGCGGTGGGATGTTTGTTGTTCGGAACCCTGTGCAGAACAGCGTAATCATGCAGGTAGAGGAAGACAAGTTGCGCCTGCCGAACTTTTTCTCAGGCACGCTGGCACAAGAGTGTTTGCGAGCACAAATGGAGCAGGAGCGCTTCGGCCGGATTGAAGAATCCGTCGGTGCGCAAGCGAATCAGGAAATCCGCATGATCGTTCCGGTTGCCGGAAACAAAGTGCCGGTGATTTTGCGGCAAAAGGATGAGGGAGGTTCATGGGACATAGTGGATGGACGGCGGCAAGAGTGGGTCGGCACGCTTGCACGGGAGATGGAAACGCCGCTGCAAGCGGTACTGGCAGCGGTGAAAGATCTCTTCGAGCATAAATAATCGAATCTAAGGGTTGTCCCGGCTCGGTAGGTAAGGCCTTGCGCAAAGTGACCCAGATTGACTCCAACTCTGACGGCATTCCCAATCCGGTATACCGCTCCTCCAAAAATTCAAAGGAAAGCGTTGGGGTTCTTCGCAGAAGCGCGAAAAGCGGGAACTTACGGTAGATCGTGGGACCAAGCGAAAAGACCGTAACCGCCCTCTGGCAACGGAAGTGCTTACCTCAATAGAGCAAAGTCGTTCGGAGTGACCGCATTAGAAGTTTCTAAGTTCGAGCCCCGCAAGGTTTTGGGAATCTTGCAACTCCCTCTGGAAAGAGTCGACTGCAACATGGCTGACGATGTCGTTGTCGAATTTCTTGTCGAAAGCAACGAAAACCTGGATTTGCTGGATCGCGAGCTGGTGCAGCTCGAAAAAGATCCGTCGAACCGCAACACACTGGCGAGCATCTTCCGTACGATTCATACGATTAAGGGCACGTGTGGATTTCTGGGGTTTACGAAACTGGAATCCGTGGCGCACGTCGGGGAGAACTTGTTGAGCCGGCTGCGCGACGGCGAACTCGCATTGAGCCCAGAAATTACGACGGCGCTGTTGCGCATGGTGGATGCGATTCGCCAGATGTTGCAAAGCATCGAAGCGATTGGAAGTGAAGGCGAGCGCGATGACGCAGAGTTGATCAGGATACTGACGCGATTGCACCAAGGCGGAGGAACGGCCTCGACGGAAAGCACCGCCTCGCATGCCTCCGCTCCACCAGCTGCATCGAACGGCCATATCGTCGAACCGACGGAGCCGGAAGCAAAAGCACCGGCGATGGAGGCGCAAAAGCAAAACGGGTCAGATCCGTATGGTTCCCGTACGGAAGCGGTTGCACCGGAATCGTCCGGTGAGGGTGCAGCTGCGGGATCAGCCGAGCGCGGCAGCGTAAGCGATGCTTCGATCCGCGTCGATGTCGGCCTGCTCGACAAATTGATGAACCTTGTCGGCGAACTGGTATTGGCGCGGAATCAGATTCTTCAGTTTACAAATTCGACGGAAGATTCAGGGCTCGTCGCGACGAGCCAACGGCTCAACTTGATTACGACGGAACTGCAGGAAGGCGTGATGAAGACGCGCATGCAGCCGATCGGAAATATCTGGAGCAAATTTCCGCGGACGGTGCGCGATGTAGCCGCAGCCTGCGGAAAGCAGATTCGCATTGAGATGGAAGGGAAAGAGACGGAACTCGACAAGACCATCATCGAAGCGATCAAGGATCCGTTGACACACATTGTGCGGAATTCCGCCGATCATGGAATCGAGACGCCGGAGCGCCGCGTGGCTGTGGGAAAGCCGGCGGAGGGACGTCTGACGCTCCGTGCGTATCACGAAGGCGGTCAGGTCAATATCGAGATTTCCGATGATGGCGCGGGGTTGAACGGCGACAAGATTCGCAAAAAGGCGCTGGAGAAGGGCCTGATCACACCGGAACAAGCGGCGAGGCTCACCGAACGCGAAGCGGTGAACCTGATTTTCCTCCCCGGGTTTTCCACTGCGGAAAAAGTGACGAATGTTTCCGGACGCGGCGTTGGCATGGACGTCGTGAAGACGAACATAGAAAAAATCGGCGGGACGGTGGATGTGCAGTCGAAAGCAGGAACCGGGACAACGGTCCGCATGAAGATTCCGCTGACGCTGGCGATTATTCCCGCGCTCATCGTAACGAGCGGTGGCGACCGGTATGCGATACCGCAAATCAGTCTGTTGGAACTGGTACGGATCGAAGGCGAAGCGGCACTGAAAGAGATTGAGCTGATTCAGGGAACGCCCGTGTACCGATTGCGCGGGCGGCTCCTGCCGCTGGTCTATCTGAACAGAGAGTTGAAAGTGGAGCTGGAATCGGCAAAAGCCGACGGCAACACGGTGGCGAACATAGTTGTGTTGCAGGCGGATGACCGGCAATTCGGATTGGTGGTCGATGAGATCAACGACACGGAAGAAATCGTGGTGAAGCCGCTCGGCAAGCAGCTCAAAGGGCTGAAGACGTTTGCCGGTTCGACGATTATGGGCGACGGGCGCGTGGCGCTGATTCTGGACGTTCTCGGGCTGGCGCAATCTTCCAATGTTGTGAGCGAAAGCCGCGGCCGCGCGCACTCGGAGAAAGAAACGCAAACGGCAACAGGCTCCGGCGCAAAGCAGACGATGTTGCTCTTCCAGTGCGGCACCGACGGCCGCATGGCGATGGAACTGCGGCTCGTGGCGCGGCTCGAAGAGTTCAAGGCCGACGTGATTGAAAAGGCCGGTGACCGGAAAGTTGTGCAGTACCGCGGGCAGATTATGCCGCTTATCAGCATTTCCGAGTACTTGCACGTGCACCATGCAGAAGGGAACGGGGCGGCGACGGAACCGATGCAGGTCGTTGTTTACTCCGAACAAGGGCGCAGCGTTGGCCTGGTGGTGGACCGGATTCTGGACATCGTCGAAGAAGCGATCGTGCCGCAAAAGCCTTCAAAGCAGTCGGGCTTGCTGGGTTCGGCAGTGATTCAGCAAAAGGTTACGGACTTGCTTGATGTGCGGGGCCTGGTCCGCGCGGCGAATCCGGCGTTTTTTGAAGACGAAGAAGCTGTCTTGCAGGAGCGATAACACCGATGAGCGCGCAACAATTTTGCACGTTCTTTGTAGACCGCCAGTTTTTCGGCGTGCCCGTACAGCAGGTGCAGGAAGTGATTCGCTACCAGGAAATGACGCGGGTGCCGCTGGTGTCGAGGGTGATTCGGGGATTGATCAACTTGCGCGGGCAGATAGTGGTGGCTGTCGATTTGCGCCGCCGGCTGAATGCTCCGGACCGTGCCGAGGATGAGTTGCCGATGAACGTTGTGGTGCGGACGGGAGACGGGGCGGTGAGTTTGCTTGTGGATGAAATCGGCGACGTGCTGGAAGTGCACGACGACACTTTCGAACGGCCGCCGGATACGCTGCAAAGCGCGTCACGCGATCTTGTGCTGGGAGTGCACAAGCTGCCGAATCAGCTGTTGCTGATATTGGACACGGACAAAGCCGTCAATGGATCCGGCCATGATGTGGAACTCGGCCGGGTGGAGGGCTAGCGTGCTGCATTTGGCATCCACGATGGTTCTTTTGCTGATTGTTTGCGGGCTCTGGTACCGCAAGCGTGATTCGCGAATTCATTTGCGGCTGATGATTACAGCGTTTGTGTGCGATGTGTTGCTGGTCCTGTACATCGAAGTGACGCGCCATGCGGTGGAAACCGTGGTTGCCAGAGTGCGGCCGTTGATCTGGTTTCATGCCGGTGTGTCTCTCGCAGTACTGGCGTGTTACGTCGCGATGATTCTGTTGGGCCGGCCGATGCTTGCAGGGCGCTACGAGACCCGCAAGATGCACCTGGCGGTGGGAATCGCTTTTGTCGTGCTGCGCAGTCTGAACTACGTCACGAGTTACATGGTGGCCTAATTCCGAGGCTCTCGTTGAGCCAAAAGGAGCAGTCATGGGTTCTCGAGTTCCAGCCATTCGCCGGTCGGATACGTTGTATGCCCAGCTCGGCGGAAAAGCCAGCGTTTCCAAGGTGGTCGAGCGCTTCTATGAAAAGGTTCTCGCCGACCCAGACCTGAAACATTTTTTTGCGAAGACGAACATGACATGGCTGAAGTTGCGGCAGACGCAATTCATGACACAGGCGCTCGGTGGGCCGGCGGAATACAAAGGCAAGCCAATGAAGGCGGCGCACGAAAAAATTGCAATTGAGCCGCGGCACTTTGACCGTGTGACGACGCACCTGGCGGTGGCGCTCAGCGAGCTTGGGGTTCATCCCGATTTAGTGGATGCAGTTCTAGAAAAGGTGGCGACGATGGAATCAGACATTGTGACAGTGCGGAATAGCGGGTTGGCGAACGGCCATGCGGAAGCGACGCCTGGATCGACGCAATGGAAGGCCATGCTGGAGAACGCTCCGATCAACGTTCTGTTGGCCGACGAGAGCCTGAGGATTACCTACGTAAATCCGGCGTCGTTGAGGACACTCAAAACGATCGAGAAACTGCTGCCGGTTTCAGCCGACAAAGTTCTGGGATCGAGCATCGACATTTTTCACAAGGATCCGACGTACCAGCGGAAGATTCTGTCGAATCCGAGAAATTTGCCGCACCGGTCGAATATTGAAATCGGGCCGGAAATCGCAGACCTGCTCGTCAGCCCGATTTACGACGAAAAGGGCACGTATCTGGGGCCGATGGTGACTTGGGAGATCATCACGGCAAAGGTGAAGACCGAGACGGAAATGGCGCGTGTGATGTCCATGATGGAAAACGCGCCGATCAATGTGATGTTCGCGGACCTTGATTTGAAGATTCAGTATATGAATCCGGAATCCACCAAGACGTTGCGCAGGCTCGAGCAGCATCTGCCGATTCGTGCGGACCAGATGATCGGGCAGAACATTGACATCTTCCATAAGAATCCAGCGCACCAGCGGAAACTGCTGTCGAGTGACAAGAATCTGCCGACGAGAGCAACGATTGACCTCGGGCCGGAAAAACTGGACCTGCTGGTGAGTGCGATTTACGACCAGAACAAGAAATACGTCGGAGCGATGGTGACTTGGGCTGTGGTTACCGACAAGCTGGCAACGGAAAATGCGATTCGCACCACGGCGCAGTCGCTGGCATCCGCGTCGGAAGAGATGACGTCGATCAGCCAGCAGATGAGCGCGACAGCCGAGGAGACTTCAGCGCAGGCCGGCGTTGTTTCGGCGGCATCGGAAGAAGTGAGCCGCAATTTGCAGACGGTGGCTACGTCGACGGAAGAGATGAGTGCGACGATCAAGGAGATCGCGAAGAATACGACCGAATCGGCAAAGATCGCGAGCGAAGCCGTAAAGGTTGCGCAAGCGACGAATGTGACAGTAAGCAAACTCGGCGATTCGAGCGCGGAAATCGGACAAGTCATCAAGGTAATTACGTCGATCGCACAGCAAACGAATTTGCTGGCACTGAACGCGACGATTGAAGCGGCACGAGCGGGAGAAGCGGGCAAGGGCTTTGCGGTCGTGGCCAACGAAGTGAAAGAGCTTGCCAAGGAAACCGCGAAGGCGACCGAAGACATCAGTCGAAAGATTGAAGCGATCCAGACCGATACGAAGGGCGCTGTCGACGCGATTGGTGCCATCAGCAAAATCATCAATCAGGTGAACGACATTTCGAATTCGATTGCGACTGCCGTGGAAGAACAGGATGCGACGACGAACGAAATGACGCGCAATGTCACGGAAGCGGCAAAAGGCGCGGGAGAAATTGCGAAAAACATCATCGGAGTCGCCGAAGCCGCCAAGAACACGGCGCAGGGCGCAGGCGATTCACAGCGAGCGGCACAGCAGCTATCGCAAATGGCTGCGGAGATGCGGGAAATCATCAATCGGTCCGCGAAGAAGTGAAGTGCGGCATGAATCGGGCCGGAGCATTCCCGGAGCACCAGGAAAGGCTGTCGTGACCGGCGAAACGGTTGCGCGAACTTTAAAATGAACCGCAAGGTGAGTCGTGCAGTGAAGCTGGCCGCGCTCAGCAAGGACTTTGTATCCCTTCGCCGGAAGCGGGATGAGGGTGCGCGGCTGCGCGTCGTGGATCGTTTGATGCAGTTGCATGGCTTGCCGCAGAAAATCGGGCAAATCCTTTCGCTGACGGAGTTGAGGGATGAGACGCCCGTGTTTCGAGGATTGACAGAAACGAATGCGGTGCTGTCGCTTGACGAAGTGAAAAGCCTGATTACGCACGGGCTGGGTATTCCGTGGAATGTGTGCTTTCGGTCGGTCGATGGTCCGGGTATTGGAGCGTCGCTCGCGCAGGTTCATCGTGCGACTTTGCTCGATGGACGAACCGTTGCGATCAAGATTCAGTTGCCGCATGTCGCGGAATCGGTGGAACTCGATTTGAAAGCGCTGGGCTGGCTGACGGTGCCGGTCGGTGGGCTGCGGCGAGGCTTCGATTTGGCGAGCTACCGAAGAGAAGTGGGCACGATGCTGCGCGAAGAACTCGATTTTCGCCGCGAAGCGGAAGCCTTGCGAACGTTTGGCGCGTTTGCGAAACAATTTCCGGGTGTGGTTGTGCCGGAGGGCATCGAAGAGTTCAGCCATGGAACGATTCTGACGATGACGTGGATCGAAGGCGAATCGTTTTCGGCGGCGCGCAAGTGGCCCAACAAATTGCGCGAACAAATTGGAAGCACAATGCTCGAGTTCTTCTTCGCGAGTATTTTTTCGGCACAGAGATTCCATGCCGACCCGCATCCGGGGAACTACCGTTTTTCGCATAGCCGCGATCGCGCGATGGTGAGTGTGCTCGATTTCGGATGCACAAGAGAACTCTCCTGCGGGACTGCGGTCGCGCTGCGCACACTGATAGAAGACACGATTTCCGGCGAATTGATTGGAGATGGGCGGCGCGCATTTTCGAGATTCGTCGGGCTTGGGTTCCATCCCGGATTGCTTGCACCGATGGAGTCGCGACTCCCTGCCCTGTGCGAAATTCTGTTCGAACCGTTTCTATTCGACAGGCCATTTGATCTTGCGGGATGGCGGCTCGGCGAACGCGTCAGCGAAACGCTGGGCGACTATCGCTGGAACTTCCGCACCGCCGGTCCGGCGAGTCTGATTTACTTCATGCGCGCGTACCAAGGGTTGATCCAGTATCTCGACGCGCTGGAAGTTCCATTGAATTGGCGGACAGCATTTGAAAAATCATTGCCGCCGAAAACCGTCGAGAAGGCAGCGTCGTTTGCCGAGAAGGAATCGTGGTCGGCCGCTGTTACGCGCGTCTTGAAGATTCGAGTCGTTCGGGCCGGCGTAACCAAGGCGGAGCTGACGTTTCCCGCGACTGCCGCGGAAAACCTCGTTGACTTGGTACCTGAAGAAATCGGACCGCGCCTCTCCACACGCGACATTGACATCGCGGCAATCAGCAGAAGAGCCGTAAGTGACGGTTTTCCCGCCGGCGAACTGTTTCGCTTGAGTGAAGGGAAGGACGATTTCGCCGTTTGGCTGGAGTGATTCGCGACGTGCAAGGGAATTGAGAGATTATGCCGCCGATTCGTGTGCTTATCGTTGACGACTCCTCGGTCATTCGCAAGGTAATTTGCGATGGCCTGGCGGCAGACTCTTCCGTCGAAGTCGTCGGCACCGCGGCAAATGGCAGTATCGCTCTGGGAAAAATCTCGCAAGTCAATCCGGACATCATCACGCTCGACGTGGAAATGCCGGGGATGAACGGCCTCGAAACGCTCGCCGAACTTCGTAAGACCTACCCGAAGTTGCCGGTCATTATGTTCAGCACGCTGACGGAACGCGGAGCCGCAACGACGCTCGACGCGCTTGCACTCGGCGCAAGCGACTACGCGACAAAGCCTAGTAATACCGGCAGCCTCGACGTTACGTTAAAGCAGATTCGCGAGCAGCTGATTCCCAAGATCAAAGCGCTCTGCGCATGGAAGACGTCCGCCAGGCCGGCGCCCAGTCTTTCAAACGCCGTGCATCTTGCCGCGACTTCTGCGGCCACTCCCCTCTCGCGTATCGACCTGCTGGCAATTGGGACGTCAACCGGTGGCCCTAACGCGCTCGCCGAATTGATTCCGGCCATTCCCGGGGATTTCCCCGTCCCGATTGTGATCGTGCAGCACATGCCGCCTGTTTTCACGCGACTTCTTGCCGGCCGGCTCAACGACAAGTCGCAACTCAAAGTACAGGAAGGAAGACCGGGACAGGTGATCGCGCCCGGAGAGGCGTGGATTGCGCCCGGCGACTATCACATGACTGTTGAACGTCTGGCCAACAGCGTTCGCCTTGCGACGAATCAGGACCCACCGGAAAACTCGTGCCGTCCCGCCGTGGACCCACTCTTCCGATCCGTCGCCACAGGTTTTGGTTCGAACGTCCTCGCAGTGGTCTTGACCGGCATGGGCTACGACGGCGTCATCGGAGCGCAGCACATTCGGGAACGCGGTGGCCAGGTGTATGTCCAGGACGAAGCGAGTTCCGTCGTGTGGGGCATGCCCGGCCAGGTCGCGGCTGCCGGCTTTGCCAACGCCATTTATCCGCTGGCGTCCATGGCGCAAGAAGTCGTGCGTCGTGTGTCGTTGAAGCGAAGCCTTGTACCTGTTGCGAGCGCCAAGTCCTGAACTTGAAGGAACGCAAGAATGCCAGTCGATATACTGCGAACCGCACCGACCGACGTGACCGATGCCGACTTGAAAGATCCGGCGCTGGTGAAGCTCCGCGACCTGATCTATCGCATCTCCGGCATTTACCATCAGGAAGTGAAGTTTTACCTGCTCGCAACGCGCGCGCGAAGGCGCATGACGGTCTTAAAGTCCCTTAATTTCACCGATTACCTCGATCATCTCACTACACGTCCGAACCGCGATGCGGAGATGCGCAGCCTGCTGAACGAGATCACCATCGGAGAAACCTACTTCTTTCGCAGCCTGGCGCAGGTAGACGCGCTAACAAAAATCATTCTTCCCAAATTGATGGGAATGAAAGCAAAGCAAAGCTTTAAGAAGCTGCGGGTTTGGAGCGCGGGATGCTCTACGGGAGAAGAGCCTTATTCGCTCTCGATTCTCCTTATGGAACAGCTCGCCGCAAAAGGGAAGGAGTGGTCATTCGAGATTCTCGCCACCGATCTCAACGACAACTCGATCACCAAATGCAAAGAAGGCGTCTACGGCGAATATGCGGTTCGCAACCTGACCCCGGATCGGCGGCTCAAGTATTTCACGCAAGAAGGCGCCAACTTCCGCGTCAATGAGGAAGTCCGTGCTGGGGTCAAATTCGAACGACTCAATCTGCAGGACCAGACGAAGATGCTCTTTATGAAGGGCTTCGACCTGATTTTCTGCTGCAACGTTCTCATCTACTTCGATGGAACGGCGAAGAAACGTACCGTTGACCACTTTTTCAATGGTCTGATTCCCGGCGGCTATTTCTTTTTGGGAGAGTGCGAGACCCTTTTTGGAATTTACGAGCAATTCCGCCTCGTCCATTTTCCCGGCACTACCGGCTATTACAAACAGATACCGGGCGAAGAAGCGGGAGGAGCGGCGTGAATCCGGCCACACATAAGATGCTGCTCCGGCGCGTCAGCGAGATTGGCAGCCTGCCGGCGATGCCTTCGATTTTGCAATCGCTCGGTGAATCTCTCTCCGCGAATCCCTCGGATGCGAACGTCGATCGCATTGTTGAATTGATCTCGTATGACAAATCTCTCGCGGCGCAATGCCTGCGGGTTGCCAATTCGGCGATGTTTCGCCGCCGCAACGACGTGGAGACCGTCAAGGGTGCGGTCGTCGCGTTGGGTCTTTGGAAAATCCGCGACATCGTCTACTCCTGCACGCTTCCCACTCTCCTTTCAAGCCCGAAAGAAGGCATGGCTCCAACTACATTCTGGCGCCACGCGCTCGGGACGGCGATGGTCACTCAACATCTCGCCCAGAAGCTCGCCATCACGAGCCTTGAAAAGTTTTACCTCGCAGGGCTTTTGCACGACATCGGTATTGTCGTGAACGCAATGCTTTTCAAAAATGAATTCCATATGGTGCTGAGCAAGGCCGCCGGGACGGAAACGCCGCTCTGCGAAGTGGAACAGGAGATGCTCGGGTTCACACATTGTGATAGTGGCCGCGTCCTGGCAGACACTTGGAAACTACCGGAAGAAATCGCACACACCATTGAATTTCATCACGTGCCGACCGAAGAGGGCGCCGGCATCGAACTCGCTTGCACGGTCCATCTCGCGGACCTTCTTTGCCGCCTGCGCGGCCTTGGATATGGCTATTACGAAGCGCGTGCGTTCGATCTCGCGTCCGAGCCCGCGTGGCAGCTGCTGGCCGCCAGCCATCCTGCCGCGCTTGAACTCGATCTCGCGCGTTTTACGTTTGAACTCGATGAACACGCAGTGCACGTCGAAGCCATGGTTGATTCCATTTTCGGAGGAGCGAAGGTCCACGCGTAATTCCGCGTGCACTCTTTTATTTCAGGAGAACACATGTCAAGAAAACTCAAGGTCTTAATCGTGGACGACTCCTCGGTGATGCGAAAAATCATCGAGCGTTCGCTGCGCCAGGCCGGTCTCGATCTCACGGAAGTGCTCGAAGCGAGCAACGGCGCGGAAGCGCTCGCGGAAGTCCAGAAGGGTTCGCTCGACATCATTTTGAGCGACATCAACATGCCCGTTATGGATGGACTCGAATTTCTTAAGAACCTCGCCGGTGTCGAAGCCGCCAAGGGCGTTCCGGTCGTGATGATTACGACGGAAGGCAGCGAGGCGCGCGTCGTGGAGGCTTTGTCCGCCGGCGCCAAGGGTTACCTGCGGAAGCCGTTCACTCCGGAGCAAGTCAAAGAACGGGTTGCTCCGCTACTAGGAGGAGTCTGATGCGAGCAATGGCGAAAGCGGGGACAAAGACGCTTGTCCCATTTGATCCCAGCTGGAAGTCGGTGATGGAATGCGCCATTCTCGAAGTCTTCGAGATGATGGCCGCAACTCGTCTTGAATTGAATCCTTCTTCAACCGAGGAGCCGCGTGGCGAGCAAACCGCCATGGTCGGCCTCGCAGGTTCACTTTGCGGCATGGTCACCATTCGCTGCTCGCAAACAGTCGCTGCGCGCTTCGCGTCCCTAATGCTCGGCGGTGCGTCCGGCTCCAATTCCTCCACCGTCCGTGATGCCCTGGGTGAGCTTTGCAACATGATTGCCGGCAACTTCAAGGCAAAGATCACCAGCCTTGCCGACTCTTGCCTTCTTTCCGTTCCCACGGTTATCACGGGCGACGATTATTCGATGTCCGCCATGGACCCAAGCGAAGGTATCACCATCGCCCTG
>Ga0070734_10002865_pt1 | contig 19561 bp, 14 predicted proteins | sample Coa_R1_8_FD_66444 | JGI IMG/M metagenome (GOLD analysis project Ga0070734, IMG submission 66444) | Surface soil microbial communities from Centralia Pennsylvania, which are recovering from an underground coalmine fire - Coalmine... | ecosystem: Environmental > Terrestrial > Soil > Unclassified ... | reverse complement strand
TCAAGACCGTTCTTGCCAGCTGGGGGCCGGGCAAGTTTGATGCGGAGCTGTTTATGGATGGAAAAGCGTTTCGTCCCGACGGCAAGACTGCCGCGACGCTCATTCCTCCGGCCTTTGGGCTGGCCGGTGTGAACCTGCATACATATACCGGCTGGGGCTCTGTGCCTTACTGGAATGCCTTCGTCGCCAATCTTGAGATGCATGGCAAAGGCAACTTCTTTGATCCGCGCCTGGATGATGCCGCGAAATTTCCCGTGGCCGCCAAGAACGGTTTCGGGCACGTAACCAATGCCGATGACCAGATCACTTCCAAGCTGGCAGCTCTTCAGTTCTATCAGCTCTCACTGCATGCGCCGACAGCGCCTCGGGGGAGTTTTGATCGCGCGGCAGCAGCGCGAGGCAAGGCAGTGTTCAACGGCAAAGGCCAGTGCAGCAGCTGCCATGTCCAGCCGCTGATGACTGAACCGGGATGGAACATGCATCTGGCTTCCGATGTCTGCGTTGACGATTTTCAGGCAAGCCGCGCGCCTGACGATCGCTACCGCACAACGCCTCTCAACGGCCTGTGGACACATACCAAAGGCGGCTTCTATCACGATGGACGCTTTGCCACCTTGCTGGATGTTGTGGACCACTATGACTCCTGCAAGAGCCTGGGCCTCAGCGGCGCTGAAAAGACCGATCTTGTTGAATACCTGAAGTCTTTGCCTGATCGCGATCACGACGGAGATTGAGATTAGGGTCTTGTTTGAATCGAGGAGCGGAGCAAATCCGCTCCTTGTTTTTTTAGCGCATCCATATTCATCTTTGGCGCATGCCATTCCCGGCGCAAAGGTCGTCTTCTTTGAGCAGAGAGGCATCTGCCTGCGTATGAAGAGCGGGAATAAGTATATTGAGGTTCTGGAAGGGTTCTTAAATGGGAAATGAGATCGGGGAATCCTCCTGATCCGTAAACATCTGTGTTTATCCGTGGTAAGGTTTTTGCGAATTCTAAATGACCACAGTTTCCTGATACTCACCGAAGACGCGGCGCAGCGTGTCAGAGATTTCACCCACGGTGCAATAGCTCTCAACGGCATGGATGATATGCGGCATCAGGTTTTGATCGCCGCGCGCAGCATCTTCCACGGCGCGGATGGCGGATTCCCATTTTGATTTGTCGCGCCGCGCGCGCAGGGCGCGCAGGCGCTCAACTTGTCGGCCCTCAAGGGCTTCATCAATGCGCAGCACCGGCACGGACTTGTCGCCTTCAGTCTGGAAACGATTCACTCCGACCACGACATTTTCCAGCCGATCAACGCCCTGCTGGAAATCGTAAGCGGCGTTCTGGATTTCCTGCTGGATATAGCCCTGCTCGATCGCGCGCAGCGTTCCGCCGAGCGATTCAATCTTGTCGAGATAAAGCTGGGCGCGGCGTTCGATTTCATTCGTCAGCGATTCAATGTAATAAGATCCGGCCAGCGGATCAATGGTATTGGCCACGCCGGTTTCATGGCCTACGATCTGCTGTGTGCGCAGCGCGATGCGCGCAGCTTCTTCGGTCGGAAGCCCCAGAGCTTCATCAAAGCCATTGGTGTGCAGCGACTGCGTTCCGCCCAGCACGGCCGCCAGCGCCTGCAAGGCCGTGCGGACGATATTGTTTTCCGGCTGCTGGGCCGTGAGCGTTGATCCTGCGGTCTGAGTGTGAAAGCGCAACATCAGCGACTTGGGATTTCTGGCGTGGAAACGGCCTTTCATGATGCGCGCCCACATACGGCGGGCAGCGCGGAACTTGGCCACTTCTTCAAGAAAATTATTATGCGCGTTAAAGAAGAACGACAGACGCGGCGCGAACTTGTCCACGTCGAGCCCCGCGTGCAGCGCCGCGTCAACATAGGCGATGGCGTTGGCCAGCGTGAATGCCACTTCCTGCACTGCCGTGCATCCGGCTTCGCGCATGTGGTAGCCGGAGATTGAAATAGGGTTCCATTCCGGCACATGCTCATTGGCGTAAGCAAACATGTCTGTGATGATCCGCAGGGCCTGCCGCGGCGGATATATATATGTCCCGCGTGCAATGTATTCCTTAAGGATGTCATTCTGCACGGTGCCGCTGAGCTTGCGCGTGTCCGAGCCATTGCGCCGCGCCACGGCGATATACAAGGCCAGCAGAATGGCGGCGCTGGCATTGATCGTCATGGACGTGGAAATCTTTTCCAGATTGATGCCGGCGAAAAGGCGCTCCATGTCCTCAATGGAATCGATGGCCACGCCTACCTTGCCGACTTCTCCGGCGGCCATGGCGTGGTCTGAATCCATGCCGATCTGAGTGGGCAGATCAAACGCCACGGAAAGTCCTGTCGTCCCATGAGAAAGAAGATATTTATAGCGCTTGTTGGATTCTTCGGCGTCGCCCATGCCGGCATACTGGCGCATGGTCCAGAGGCGGCCGCGATACATGGTGGCCTGCACGCCGCGCGTAAAAGGGAACTCACCGGGGTAGCCCGCGTCGGCGTCGTAGTCCCAGCCTTCAAGATCGGCGGGAGTGTAAAGAGGCTGGGGCGTGATGTCTTTCAACTGCTCGGCATCGCGTTCGAGTTTGGTGTCCTGGGGCATGTTCAGGGCTGCTCTCTTGAAATCATACTCCCAAGACAGCAACCGTCCGAGCTGACACAGTTCAGGGAAGGGAACTAAGAGCAGATCGGCTGGAGCTACTTCTTCCGCTTGAGAGTGCGGCTGGCTTTGATGAAGGAGTGGATCGTAAAGTAGAAGCAGACTACGGTAAATATCGCTTCAATCGTGGCACGCTGGTGATCGGCAAAATGGTCTTTATGGTACTGGCGCACCAGGGACGAGGCACCCAAGACGGTAAAAAGCACGAACATGAGGCCGGTGGTCTGGAGCCAGAAGGCGTAAAAAGTGCGGCTTACGGACGTGACAAACGATTTTCCGCCGGCAAAGACCGCATTGAGCAGGCGGTCTTTCTTTACAACGCTTTGCAGAGCATTTTTTACCGCAGAAATTTGTGCCATTTCGGGTATTGTAGCGCGAAAATTGCCGCATTCGAGCGGAAAGAATAAAACGCAGGTAACCGGACGGGCATCTAATTTAAGCAGTCCCAAGGAGTTTGCGTGAATCCACGACTAAAGCATCTAATGAAAGAGCTGGGAGAGGCCATTAACGTGTCTCTTTCTGAATCTGAGCAGATCGCGCAGGTAATTGCCAGAATAAAAGACGAAGGGTTTGACGTTTTTCTGGTGCTTGAGGCCACCATTGGCTTCAACAAGCATGACGAGGAAGCGGCGACGCCGCAGCTGGTGAGCTCGCGCAAAAAGAATGCTGAACCTGAGTTCAGCATCAATGCCCACGATGTGCGCTTCCTGAAGTCTTTGCGCATCTCCACGGACGATGCTGCTTAGCTAAAAAAAATTCTGTGTACGTCCCGGCGATCAGGCGAGCTGCTGCGCCGGTTTTTCTTTTTTCTGCTAGCATAAAATTTTGGCGTCTTAAGATTGAGTTGTCCCAGAGTTCCCCGGCTGTCCCGCAAGAAATGGTCCGCAAAAAATTATGAAGGATACACTTGGAGTATTACTCGCCGGCGGCGCCGGAGAACGCCTCTATCCACTTACGCGCGACCGCGCCAAACCGGCGGTGACTTTCGGCGGCAACTATCGCATTATTGATATCACGCTCTCCAATTGCATCAATTCAGACCTGCGCAAGGTTTATATCCTTACGCAGTACAAAGCCTTGAGCCTGAACCGGCACATCCGCGAAGGCTGGGGAGCGGTGGTGGCGCGCGAGCTGGGCGAGTTTATTGAAGTCCTTCCGCCCATGAAGCGCGTGAGCGACAGCTGGTACCTGGGCACCGCTGACGCCGTTTACCAGAACATTTATTCCATCGGCTCTGAGCAGTCCAAGCACGTGCTGATCCTCTCCGGGGACCACATTTACAAAATGAATTATCAGCTGATGCTTGACCATCACAAGTCCACCGGCGCTGACGTGACTTTGGCCACGATCCTGATCGATCCCAGTGAGTGCTATCACTTTGGCATTGTTGATATTGACCGCGCGGGACGCATCACCGGCTTTGAAGAGAAGCCCAAAGAGACCAAGCTGCGTTCGCCCTATAACCCGGAGATGGTTTCCGGATCCATGGGCGTTTACATCTTTAATACAGACGTGCTTTTGCCCGTGCTGCTGAAAGACGCTGAAGACCCAAACTCGTCGCACGACTTTGGCAAAGACATCCTGCCCAAGATCCTTGATCAGTACAAACTTTTTTCCTTCAACTTTATCGACGAGAACATGAAAGAAGCGCAGTACTGGCGCGACGTGGGAACGATTGAAGCCTATTACGAAGCCAACATGGACCTGGTTTCGGTCTCGCCGGTGTTCAACTTGTATGACAAGCACTGGCCCATCCGCACGCACCAGCGGCAATATCCGCCCGCCAAATTTGTCTTTGGCGAACCCGGACGCACCGGCATGGCCATTGATTCCATTGTGTGCCCCGGCAGCATTCTTTCCGGCGGCTACGTGCGCAACTGCGTGCTCTCACCAGACGTGCGCGTGAACTCTTACACTGAAGTGGATACCAGCATCATCTTTTCTCATGTCAATATCGGGCGGCATTGCAAGATCCGCCGCGCGATTATTGACCGCGACGTGCATCTACCGGAAGGAACGGTGATCGGCTTTGATCCTGAGCAGGACGCAAAGAACTACATCGTGACCGAAACTGGCATCACGATTGTGACGCGTGACTATTCGCTGTTTGAAAGCCCCGTGGCGGTGGATTACTTTACGTCAGAGTGAGCGTTATCGCTACGGCAATTCTCGCTGTAACTTTCTTCTTGTGCATTCTGCAAGTGCCGGCCTGTACATTAATAAAAGTTTTCTAAGCATCACGCGCAGTCTCGTGACGGCGTTCCCGTTTTGGCACTTTCTATTTGAAAACAGCTGTGCTTAAACAGAATTGAGACGCTGAATCCGCCTTGATACCGCAAATGGGGCTTGTGAGCGCACATACATCGCCAAGATATTGGTGATGCCGGGCCTGAGAAGGCCAAGATGACATTACGGCATTTAGCAAGAGATCTCTAAATGGCTCACGATTGCCCTTCGTCCTTGGAGTCTTTATCTCGTGAAATAGTTAATGGAAGTACCAAGACATCCGCCTGCGAATACGATGCATGCTGCACACCTCAAGAGAATGAGCTGACTCAGATATTCGATCTGCTGGATTACGGTGTGCTGTGTGTCGACGATGTATTGCGGGTAACTTTCATGAACGCCTGTGCCCGGGAATTATGCCAGCAAAATGACGGCTTAAGCATTTGTCATGAACGTCTTGTCGTTTCCATGTCGCATGAAATAATGACTTTGCAGGAAATCATAAAGCGGCCGACTTCCTTTCTACATAGGCAGAAAGTTGTAGTAAAAGTTTCTCGCCCTTCTCTGCGCCGGCCTTTTGAGATTGTCATTATTCCAGGAACCTGCGTTGCCGCACAGCGCCATACTCGTGCTTCCATGCTGCTGGTGTTTGATCCAGACAAGCTCGTCAAAGTGCGTCCAGAACAGATCTCTCAGCTTTATGGCCTGACGTCGGCGGAATCGCGCCTGGCGGTCATACTCCTGCAGGGAAAGACCCTGGACGAAGCTTCATCCACTCTGTGCCGCGCCAAGGAAACCGTGCGTAAGCAATTGCAAAGCATCTTCGATAAAACCAACACCTGCCGCCAGAGCGAACTGGTAAAGCTCCTGCTCCGGGGACCAGCCAGCCTGCGCCTCTAGCGCGGCCAAGCGCCCGCGTGCGCTCCGGGCCGCGATTTTATCTCGTGCTCAAATTTCTACCCACATGGGGCATGACGCCGCGTGCTCCTTCATTCGATATTCGACTTATCTCACGCGACCAATTCACCGCGCGGTTTGCATGATGAGAAATCACATATTCAAAAGAGGAGTAAACATCATGGATTTTCAACTTGATATGAGTATTGACACACAGGATCTGCGGACGCTTAAAGCCGCCGGCATGCGCATTGTTCTGGCCAAACCCGTAGGGAGCAGCAGTCCCAACGTGGTCTGGATCAGCTTTGATCCGTTTGAAGGCAACGTCGTCAACTGGACCGAAGAATATGGTCTCTACGCTTCCAACAGCCAGCTCATTAGCGGGGCCTCGATCGTCAAGATCAGTTCAGCCCCGTTTCCCGCGCAAGACGGAAAATACTATTCCTTCCGCTCGGACGCCACCTTCTATGGCCCCAATACCGGTGGAGACATACCGTCCCTGGGTTCCTTCCGCGTCTTCAACGAAATGCCCTCCACGCAATACCCTTCGCTCCTGTTCGGACTGATGCAGAGTGCCAGGGTCAACGGCAAAACGGCGGAATTCCGTCCTTTGAATGCCAATGTGGTGCCCTCCGGTACAAACGCCACCTTCACTCCACTGACCACCGTTCATGTCTGGCTCCAGTCCAACCTGGTCAGCGGCACCGTGCTGGTGGACGTCACTTCCAAGGTGACCATTGTGACTTTCGGTAACGGCGTGACGAAACAACAATTGAGATACGATCCCGCCAAAGGCCAATTCATTCCTTTCTCCAACGAAAGCCAGAAGTTCCTTACCGACCTGCCCCACATTCAGTTGCTCGAACCCAGCGTATAGTGGCGGAAGGTCCCGGCCTTCGCTCGTCATGCCGGCCACGCCGGAAGCAGCGTCTTCAGCAGCGTTGCTTTCGAAGCGCGGCCCGCGTGACGCCGCGCAAATACATGAAAGATTTTTATTTTGTCCGACAAAAGGAGTCTTTTCGATGAACAAGAATGGAGTAGCGGTAAAAATCACCAACATTACGGTCAAATCGCTCGCCGTCACACGCGTGCTGACAGGCCCCAACGGGGACTACGACGCCGATAAAAATGAGCTATGGGTGAAGCAGGAGGACAGCCGCGAAGAGAATGGCGGCCCCCAGGAGCGCGTTGAGTACACCATTACATTCACCGGAGACGGGTCGCCGGTCACATTGAAGTACGAAGGCAGATTCGCGGGCGTGGGCTACAAATTTAAGTCGTGATTTCTGGCAAGCCCTCGCTCTGGCGGCCCAACCCCCTGCAAAGAAAACAAAAATTGCATTCCGGAGAAAAATGACATGCATACAAAAATATTGTCCGTGCTTCGTAATCTCACTCTCGTCACACTGGCATTGCTGTGTTCGCCATGCTGGTCGCAGCAAATGGATTTTCAAAAAAATGCTACTTCCAACGCCTGCATCGAGCCAGCAAGACGTGCGGTACTGGAGCTCCAGAACAATTGCAACGTGCAACTCGGTCCTGGTAGCGCAACGGTCCTGGACTGTCGCCTGTATCAGGTAGGCGCCGCCGGCGTTGGCTGGCATGGAATATTTGTTCCTGCAGGCGCGCATGCGGTCCCGGTTGGATGGGCGTGCTTTTTTGAAAATTGCGGTCCTGGTGGATTGACCTTGACCTGCTTTCTGCCTGTGGTCAAACACAATAATACTTTTCAAATAAAAGACAGACTCACCATCAAATTTGAAAAGAAAACATCTCAGGATTCACCGCCGAAACAGTAAAGCCTTGTCAACAAAAGTGGGGCGCAACGCTCCCCCAAGAATAGCCGAAGAGATGCGATCGAAAAGGCTGTGGCCATTCCGAAAATGAGAGGCCACAGCCTTAAATCGCTTGCTTGGATTTGATGAAGCCGTGCTAGAACTCTACTGCCCATCTCTCTTTGTTTAGATTTTTCTTGTTCACATTCCTTTTATTCTTTGAAGCTCAGGACGCGCCTACGATTGGCAATTGCAAGGAGTAGACCCATGAAAGCACGTAGAATTTCTTTAATGATTTGTGCTGTTGCGTTGGCAAGCATTTCTGCCATCGCACAAACTACCTTCGCGTTCACCTAACTGGATCCGCCGGGAAGCGTTTCGACGGAAGGTGACGACATCAACTCTCAGGGACAGATTATTGGCTTCTTCTTTGACGCGGCGCGCGCCCGGGAGCACGGCTGGCTTTTCCAGGATGGCGCGTTCACCAAGTCGATTTTCCCGGTGCGAGTGGGACCCGCACCGGCAACATCAGGCAGCTTTGCCGCTGCGGCGTGCAACGGCCACGGCTTCTTTGATCAGCACGGCGTTTTCTCTCGGCTGGATGTTCCCGGTGCCGCATTGACTGACGGCAACGGCATCAACGCCTAGGCGTTGTTGTGGCCGACTATTTTGACCATCTCTGCGTGGAGCATGGATACATCGCAATGCATTGAGGACTCGGCAATGCCTATTCCGAGTACCCCGGCGGCACCGTAAATCCTCCAAGCTCTTTCGCCAGCAGATCGGCAAAGGTAATCGGAGTTGCATCTTCCCAGAACGGACCCATGATCTGGATGCCCACTGGAAGTCCCTGCGGCGTGCGACCCACCGGAGCCACGGTCGCGGGACAACCCGTGAGCGTTGCCGGAGCAATCCAGTTGAGCATGTCAGAATAGTGGCGAGGGCCCGCTGACGTTGCGATGGTGCGATGGTCTTGCGGTTCACTGTGGTCGTGCGGGAATGCCGCGGTAAAGGCCACGGGCGAGAGGAAGACATCTAGCTGATTGAAATAAGCCTGCCACTGCGCGCGATAAGCCAGCCGGCGGAAATCCTGGTGCAGCCAGTCTGCAAATGAGCTGAGCGCGCCTGAGTTCTTTGCAGCTATTAAGTCGGGAAAAGCTTTTCGCTCGCGCTCCTGTTCTTCAGGAGGCGCGGTGCTATACAAGAAAGCCTCCAGCATAAATTTGTAGTTGGCCAGAAGTTCCGCAGCTTTCAAGCCCTCGGGCCATCCCTGCTTCATTTTTGCGCCGGCGCGGCCAAGCTTATCAATCACATTTTCCAGCACAGCTTTTACTTCCGGCGTGGGCGGCGCAATGGGATCGTCAATCACATAACCCACGCGGAAATCTTTTAAGCTATGCGCGCGTGGCTCCGGCATCTGCCACTTCCAGGCCTTGGCGTCCCAATCGGTGGGGCCGCCTAGAACTTTAAGCGCGGCCAGCAGATCGCCAGCGCTGCGAGCCAGCGGTCCGGCAACGGCCAGAAGCGTGGAGAAATCAGGCGATCCCGGATTGCCGCCGGGTAGGTGGCCTTGCAGGCTCACTAAATCAAGCGTTGGCTTATGTCCAAAGAGCCCGCAGAAGTGCGCTGGTACGCGGATGGAACCGCCAATGTCGCTGCCTACGCTGAGATACCCAAGGCCCGCGGCAAGGCCCGCGGCGCTGCCGCCCGACGATCCGCCCGGCGTTCTCTTCACGTCCCATGGATTATTGGTCTGTCCGTAGATCGGGTTATAGCTTTGCCAGTCTGCAAGCATCACGGGGACGTTTGTCGTGCCCAGCAGTACCGCGCCGGCGTCAGAAAGCAAACGGTTCACCACTTCAGAGTTTTGTGGCGCTTTGGAATCACGCAGCGGAGGCAACCCCCACGTGCATGGATGACCAGCCACGGCAAAGCTTTCCTTCACCGTGATGGGCACGCCGTGAAAAACGCCGGACGCTTTGCCTTGCGCGAGCGCTGCATCGGCTCTTTTCGCCTGCGCCCGCGCGTCTTCCCGCAGCTGATAAGCAAAGACGTTGAGCTGCGGATTGTAATGATCAATGCGCGCAAACATGCGTTGCGTAAGTTCGACGGACGAGATTTTCTTTGTGCGGATAGCTTCCGCTGCCTGCAAGGCAGTTGCGAAGTCGAGCGCATGCGGCGTGGAAGGCGCAGAGTTTTGCGCGATGTCGTCGTGTTTCGCGGCGGTGGTCGCAGCAAACATTTCAAAAGCGGGCAAGGTGGATGCCGCAAGAGCCAGCGGCGCGGTAGCCAGGAAGTCACGTCGATTCATCTGCGAAATGGTAAAGGGAGCAAGAAGAACGCGCAACCCAAAGCGCGGTCGCATGGTCCAACGCGTTGGAAATTTGACTCGCTTGTTCAAGCAATTCCATGGCTCTTCAAGGGAACACGGCAAAGAAGCTCCATTTCGATATTTATATTTTTCTTATTTATCGTACTTTTACCTGTGCCGCACTCCAAGGCGTTTACGATAGGCGATTGCAAGGAGAGTAAGACGATGAAAGCACGCAGAATTTCTTTAATGATTTGTGCTGTTGCGCTGGCAAGCGTTTCCGCCATCGCACAAACTACCTTCACGTTCACGCAACTGGATCCTCCGGGAAGCATTTCAACCGAAGCGGACGATATCAACTCTCAGGGACAGATTATTGGGTTCTTTTTTGACGCGGCTGGCCGGCAGCACGGCTGGCTTTTTGAGAACGGCTCGTTCACGCAAATTGATTTTCCCGGCGCAAGCGCAACGCGCACCGTCAACATCAACAACTCCAGCGTGATTACCGGCTCATTTCTGGATGCGGCCGGAGTGCAGCATGGCCTGGTGGGCCCCGCGGATCATCTCACGCGCTTTGACGTACCCGGCAGCACGTCCACGAACGGCGAAGGCATCAATGATCCGGGAACGCTGGTGGGCTCATTTACTGACGCCGCCGGGCAGATACACGCTTTTGTGAAACGCCGCGATACTTTCACCACATTTGATTTTCCCGGCGGGCACAACACTATCCCTGTCGCCATTAATAACCGTGATGAGATTGTGGGGCTGTTCACCAACGCCGCCGGGGTGACGCACGCCTTCACGTTGCGCAGAGGCATCTTCACGCAGATTGATCCTCCAGGCTCGACCAGTTCAGAAGCGTTTGGCATCAACGCGCTTGGTTTTGTTGTGGGCAGCTTCACGGACGCAGCGGGCAACGGCCACGGCTTCTTTGATCAGCACGGCGTATTTTCTCAACTGGATTTTCCCGGGGCCGCATCGACTGACGGCAACGGCATCAATGCGTTGGGAGTGATCGTCGGAGACTATTTTGACCATGCAGGCGTCGAGCATGGATATATAGCCGTGCATTAAAGCAATTAGTAATTAGCCAAAGCAGACCATCGCAGAAAACATGAGACGAGAAGGAAAGTTCTGGGACAGGACTTTCTAGGCGTGCACCATGTCAGCAGCTATTGTGCGGGCAAAACATCTGCTCACGATTTTTGAGCACGCGTCCAGGAACTCGCGCTCCTGATTGGCCTTGAAGGCGGCCAGGAAGTAGCTTTCCACGTTAAAGATAGCGAAAAGCTTGTTGCCGTTCACGATAGGAACCGATATTTGCGATTTCACCAGGTCTGAGGCCTGAATATAGCGCGGATCTTCGGCAACGTTATCGGCCACAACAACCCGGCGGGTTGCAGCGGCGGCGCCGCATAAACCTTCATTCCAGGAAATCTTTGCCTTGGGAGTAAAGCTGCCCGCATGGGGTCCAAGAACCAATGCGGACGAATCGTTCTTGTCGATCAGGTAGAACCCGACCCAATTGTAGCGCGGGATATGCAGGTGAACTCGCTGCGAAACCCGCTGCATCATGGCGTCTGGCTCGGCCGCCGATCGGTCGAACTCCTCAAACTCTTTCAAGAGGTACTTATGCGGCATGGGCACAATGTATAACCACTCCCCGGTCACAATCTAGAACTTTGCTTGAAGCAAGAAGTACGAAGGTAATCGGCCCCAAACCGGCAAAATCCAATGCTCCAGAGGCGCAACCTGTTAATTTTCATCGCTTTCAGGGTATGTGATCGCGATCACAGAACCGCTCCCGCCTGCCCTGTTGCAGGGACAAATTACTTTCCATTTGATCCGACCACGGGGCCGGGATACATGCTGCATTGCCACATTCCCGATCACGAGAACAATGAGATGATGCGGCCTTACATCCCCAAAAAGTAAGAAGGCTCTAGATAGAGGAGGGCGGCGCTTGCGTCGCCCTTCTTTTACCACCAAAGGAAACACCGGAACAGGGACTTGGCCTGTAGCTTGCCAAGGACATCATCCGGCTTTCCCGATCCCGGCGATGACCTCCCTACCCCCCATCCTCCAACTAGGATTCCAAAAGGTTTAGCCGTGGGCCTCCCAAGACATCCCATATTGGCGTACGTTTTGCGGATATGGGTCGTCATTGGCGTAGAGTTAAGCTCCGCCCGTCAGGTTTCGGGGCTTCCCGATCACGCGCGATTCCGGCGATGTCATAATCCGCGCGGCGCAAAATCGCCGCGCCACAAGTTGTCATCGTGAGCGACCGGCGACTACCGGGGCCCCCAGCAAGCGCGCTTTTCGCTTGTAGGGGTGGCTGCCGGGAGTCGAACGATCTAAATCGGCGAAGCCCACTTCCACGGCCCTCTGCCTGCGTTCCTCAGCCAGAGACCCCACCCCTCCATAGCGTCTTGTTGAAAGCAAAGGCCCAACCGCGATTCGAAAGGCCTTTCAAAAGGCTGTCGACCCCTCTTTTTTACGTTTTTCAGGGCTCTAATCGCGATCAATTTCCGGCCTGTTTTCTCGTTTTTACTGTCCGGTCGGCAGAGGGTCGCAACTCTTTCCTTGACTGAATGCTGACTACTGAGTGCTGATTGCTAGATTTTCAAAGACCGTCCACGTACTACTTTTCTCGCTCTGGAGCGGATCTCTAAATCTACCATTTGTTCGCCCAGCAGTCAAGAACAAAATCGCTCTTCAGAAGGTTAGTTCTTCAGAAGGTTAGTTCTTCATTTGTCCCTCACAGTGAAAAACCGAAATAAAAATGCAGCCCCCCGCTACTCCGGAATTTCGTCTACGGACTCAGAACCCCGGAAGATGGACTAACTTTGAATCGCGGAAGCAGCCAGTAGGTGTTTTGGCCGGAGAAGCATATGGCACTTACGCAGTCGCCTGAAGCTGCGTAAAAAACGATTGAAGATTTCTTTTTAATTCTCTGACCTTCTCGTCTGCTTTTGGTTTATCGCTCACCTGCAAAATTTCTATCATGTCCAGCAAAAGCTTTTGCGCGGGAGGAGCGAGGTTCCTGCTGTTCTTTACAAACTGCTTGACACCATCGAAGAGCCACGTCTGCTCGTAATCCGTGATGGATTCGTGATAACGAATGAATTCACCCAGTTCGGAGAACGCTTCCGCCGTTTTCCTCTGCGACAGCAGAGCGGCAACAGCGATGAGTTTCATGCTCAGCTTCTCGTCAGCAGCAATCGTCCTGTCATCTAGCACCTCGTTGGCAAGACTCAAGGCCTGATCGTATCGCTCGGTAGTGAGATTGGTTTCGGCAAAGTCCTGCCGTACCGTCAGGTCGCCGGGTTGAAGCAAATAAACCTGCTGGCTGACGTCATACGCCCCGGCATAGTTAAACAGCCGTTCCTGGTAAACAAGCGCTAATTGGATGAGAATGTTGGTGTCCTGGGGTTTTTGTTTGAGATAATCCTTGAAAACCTTGACAGCTTCGGCATCTTTGTTCAAACCGTGGTAGGCATCGGCGATTAATGAATACCCGTCCCCCTTAAGCTCGATGACTTTACGTGCGGTGGCGAGAGCTTTCTCGTACTGTTTCTGTTCAACCTGTATTTTGCCAATTTCCCAATAAGCATCAGGATCCTTCGGGTCCAGCGAGACTGCGCGTTCGCACGCGCCCATTGCGGCTTTGTAATCCTTCTGCAAACGATAGCCATCGCATGCCTGGACATACAGGGCGCTTGAGTCAGGCAGTTGCTTAAGTCCATTCTGAAGGACTTCCAGAGCCCTGCCGTAGAGCTTGTCCTGCTCGTAGACGTCTGCCAGCGCCAGATACCCATAATCGTCCTTCGGCTGCATCGATATGTACTTGTTGAGCGTGGAAACGGCCAATTCCTTTTTCTTGAAAACCCTGTAAATTTCCCCCAGTTCGGCATTTGCAGAAGGGTTTTCCGGACGTAATTTCAAGGCCTGCTGCACAGCCGAAATGGCCTCATCGTATTTGTGCTGGAGCCGATAGGTCGCGGCCAGCAGGGTGTAGGCGATTGCTGTCGGCCCTTTCTGGATGGCCTGCTGCAGGTACTTGACTGCATTCGGGTAATCACCATCTTCCTTGCAGAGATCGCCCAGTAGGCGGTTGTTCCACTCAGAGCTTTCCAGTTCCACCGACTTCTGAAGTTCTTGAATTCCCTTTTTGCGATCGGGGGAAGGAAGGAAACTGCCAACAATGATTCCATGGAACCCGAATGTTTCAGCAGCGACGCGCGGGTCTTCTGGCCCAAGATGCATCGCTCTGTTGAACTGTTCAAGCGCTTCCGCGTATTTTTGTTCCTTATAAAGTCTTTGCCCCTGTTCGTTGAAAAGAGAAGCCAGATCAACGGTAACCTGCCGGTCTGCAGGGAACAATAGATGGGCCTTGCTCAAGAAATCCTGTGCGCTGGGCAGATTGTCGGCCACGCGCAACGCACTGGCAACGGCACGGTAGGGCTCGGGAGAGTCGCCGCTCAATTCCAACGCCCGGGTGTAAGATTTGATTGCCATGCTGTTGTTATTCTCGATCAGCGCGATATCTCCTAGCAGGAGACACAGCCTGGCTTCCATTCGTGGATCACCCTTGGAAAGGGAGCGGGCCTGTTCGATCTCAACTTTGGCTTCCTGGGAATTCCCCGCCTTGATGTTTGCAGCGGCAAGCTCATAGTGGATATCGGGTAGGTTGCTGTTCAAGACAAGGATTCCGTGATATTCGGAGATCGCGCTCAGGTAATCTTGTTGGTTGCTATAAAGTTTTGCCAGTGACCACCGCGCCTGAATATTTTCGGGCTGTTTCTCCATTGCTTTGCGGTACATGAGAATGGCGCGCGCCGGTTGGCCGGATTCTTCATATTTTTTTGCCTGCGTCAGATATTCTTCCCGTGAGGCGTTTACCAGCGAGATAGGTTCCGTGTTCCATTCTCCCGTGGGTGCGACGCGCGCTCGAGCGATTTCGAGAATCCGAAGGGAGAGCATCCGGGTTACGCGTGAAAGCTGGCTGTCCGGGCCCTCTGCTTCTACATGAAAGGTAGCTCCAGTCCCGCGTTCCTGGACCAGGGCGACGAGTCTTACGGATTTTTCATCTTCGATAACGGTGTACGTACCCGTCACGATTGCATCCTCAGTGGAATTGTTTGTGTTCTCCCCCGTCAGAAAAGTGGCATTTTCAAGTTTGGCCTTCGATAATAAATTGGCGATTGTCGGGCCGAGGAAACCGCCGAGTGATTGGTAGGCAGCGCCGCTGTTGCTGCGGAATCTTGCTATAAGAAAGCGCGCCCGCCGTTTTCCTGCCTGCGACGCCAATTTGATCCGCAAACTGTCGGAGATCTGTTGACCGAGACGCTCCACTTCTTCAAACATTGTCTCGTCAGTAAAGACACTGGTACTCTGCAGTTCCGGATCGCCCTTCTGGTTGCGCAACGTAATGTCAACCCTAATTTGGTCGGCGACAGCGATGAAATTGCCATCCAAAATGTAGGTGGGAAGGTCATTTACAGCCGAGGCCAAGCTGTCTTTGGACGTGCTCGAAAAGCTAGTTCCACTTTGCAGCCACTTGTAACGCAACATATGCGCATGCAGAAGCTCGGGCAGCAGCTCTTGCAGCGAATCCATGCGGGCGGGACCATCCAATTTTTTGAATTGCGAAATGTTGAGAACAGCCTTGGGCAGCTCCTCCGGCTTGAATTCATTACGCTGCTGGCCCGTTCCGGCGTTTGGCAACAACGCAAGCGTCACCACTGCGGCGACACACATTCTGATCCGGTTGATTTTCCAGGTGGAGTTCATCGTCCATCCTCTTTCAACATACTGTGCATCTTGTTATGAAATTCAATTCCTTCTAGTTGCTGCTCCAGTTCAATGGCTGCAAATCTGCCCTTTTCCCATCCCGATTCGGAATCCCATTTTTCGCATTTTGGATGGGTATAGAACGCTATGTGGTTCTGGTGTGTCAGATCGCGGTAGACATCCAGATCAAATTGTCCCAGGTCAGAATGAAACAGCGTTATCGCGCCAAACAGGTAAAGCAGGGTATCTTTTTCCGGCTTTTCCGGTTGATTACCCGGTTTTTCCGCTTGATTGCAATCCTTGGCTACTACACTCAGCGCCTTCATGTGGCTGTTTAACGTCACCTGCACGGACCTTCTGGCGGATTGAATGAACTCGCTGAGCCTAGCCTGCTCAGTCGAGGGAATGAGAAAACATTCAATCGCGAGCTTGTAACGCGGAAGTTCCCTTAACTTGAGGTGCTTTCGTATTTCTTCGACAATGTCCCAGGCCAGCGGCTTGAGTGGGGAAAGCCTTTTATCATCTGTCTCCACCTCCGTGACGAACTGAAAGGAATGAAGGTCGTTTCTTTTATCGTAATTGCTATTGACCTTGACTGTAACGTGTACTTTGTACACACCCGGTTGGTCCTGAGATACAGAACTGTAATGAATCCGAATGGTATAATCGGGATCGATCTTGATCAGCTTTCGGCGGGGGCCCAGCCCTTGCATTTCATGTTGGTCTTCCTCGTCGATGATGGTCAAACTAAGCCCGGTCTGATATCTGTCGGCTTCCTGCAGAGCACTTTTTAATGTGACCACCACGGCTTCAGGTAGCGACTGTAATTCCTCTTTGTTCTGCAGCGATTCCCGGTCCCGATTTTCGGGTGAATAGATAAGAAGAGCCAAATTGTCGGGGCCGTTTGCAGATTGGATCGTATGTTTAGACTGTCTCAGCTCTTTTGCCTTCGAAGCATGAGCGACTCCTGACGCCGCAGGTCTCTCCTTGTCGGAGCTTTCACCTAGCCCTGTCGTGCATACCAAGATCAGAATCAGGAAGTAAGGCAAGGTTGAGCATTGAATCCTCCTGCCCACCTTCTTTGTCTTTGCCGGCAGTTTGCTTTGCAACTCGTGCAGTCTTGCCATAGTTTTTACTTATCTAAACGTTTAGAAAAGCCTTTGTCCTTCGGTATTGAAACCGTCCCACTGGCCACCATGCCATCTTTTTTCAATTCGATGGTATGTTCGCCAGCCAACAATCTGATTGTTGCCGGAGTTGCCCCTTTCGATTTTGATTGTTTGTCAACGTAGATTTCTGCGCCGTGTGGGAATGAGTCCACATTCAACGACTTCCATTCGAGAATACGTTCAAGCTTCCATGGCGGCGGATGATAAGGCTCTGTGGTTACTATGTTTATTATTTCTTTGGACGGGATCCTATAGCCGGGCATCTTGAACTCGATACTATGTGTGCCGATGGTTAGAGGAAGTATCTTTTCTGTTCTGCCGACTTTGCTGCCATCGACGTAAATGTCCGCACCCTCCGGGGTTGTATCAATGGTTGCCGTAGCCTCGGCTCTCTTCAGGGGCAGCTTAATACGTTTCATCAAAAGGACCTGCAGAAAAGTGGCCGTGTGATCCTGTGATTCATATTCGGGCTTTTTCTCTACATGTATGTGGTGGCTGGCCGGCAGGAGGTCAGTGATTTTTAAAAGGCCATGCTCGTCTGAACCGCCGAAGCGAGATTTGGATTCAGCATCAACCATTACAGTTACGCCACTCAATGCCTTGCCATCCGCTTCCACCGTCAGCGTCACGTGGTAAAACGGTAGAATCAATGGAATGACTATGATGGTAAGAATGGCGGTGAAAACTACAATTGGCATTTCTCTGAGCACGGCGGGCACCGCCAACTCGCGCTTCAATCCAAACTTGTATCCTAAAAAGCCCACGATTGCGGTAAGCCACTCAGTCAGGGTCTTGGCGACCTTGCCGAAGTGCTCAAACTTATCTTGCGGGATGCTCCAGAAGTAGAGAGTCAACAAAAGAAGATCGATCAGCAGCACAGCAAGCACAAAAATATTAAGGACACCCCACTTGGACGAGTTTTGAGCTGGCGGGGCCGGCTGCGGCGGCTCTTTAATAGACGGGGTTTGCCCCGGTTGCTCTTGCTGGATCGATGGGGGCGTGCTCATGCTGTACCTCTTAGCGATTTTTAGCAGAGTTCAATAGGCGTGTTTCTCTGGTCGAGCAGGCACGCTTGGAAGGGGGTGATGGCGATAAACGTACGCCGTTCCCTTGGTTTCGTCAAGGTATTTGTATTGCCTGTGTCTGCATCTGAGGGTCCCGTTTTGGAGGCCGGAGGCACTGAGGGAACTTCCACTCGGAACCACTATGGAGCAGAAATCACCAAAGAAAGTGGCTTTGAACCATAGGGCGAGAGGATGAGGCTGCCTTATCACAAGGATATCGATCTGCTTGCCGCAGTCTAACATCGGATCAACACTGTGGAGGAAGCAATCCATTTGCGCCATACTTACATTGCCGAGTTAAAGCTCAAGGCGTTTTAGCGCAATTAACCCGTGTAGAAGTGAGAGGCGAATCGCACGGGCATCTCAGCAGTTTGCCTTAATACCCCTCAGTGCCTGTTTACTCTCTCCGTAAGTGCATGAACCTTAGAGAGGAACGGCTGATTGACAATTTCTGTCACCCGGCACACAATCGCCCTACTCAAGTTTTCCCCACTGACCAGTGGCTGTCCCCCGGCCTCTTTGAGACATGGTGCGCTTGAGACAAATTCATCCAGGACCTGCTACTGACTATGTCGCAAAGGCTAGGCGATCTTCTGGTCAAAGAGAAGATCATCACGCATGACCAACTCGATAAGGCGCTGAAGGCGCAGCGTGAGCAAGGCCCAAATTCACGCCTGGGTTCCACGCTGGTCCACCTGGGATTTGTGAGCGATGAGGAAGTCACGAATTTCCTCTCGCGGCAGTACGGCGTTCCCGCCATCAACCTGCAATATTTTGAAATTGATTCTTCCGTGGTCAAGCTGATTCCGGAAGAGACGGCCAAGCGCTACCAGATTCTTCCGCTCAGCCGCGTTGGCGCGTCGCTGACCATTGCCATGGTGGATCCGACGAACGTCTTTGCCATGGACGATATCAAGTTCATGACCGGCTTCAACATTGAGCCGGTGGTGGCGTCAGAATCCGCCATCATGGAAGCGATTGAAAAGGCTTACGGCGGCTCACAGCAGGAATCGAACGTGGATGAGCTGCTGGCTTCAATGGGCGATGAGGCTGACGTCGAGTTGCAGGCCGAGCAGGACGAGATTGACCTGGCGGAACTGGAGAAATCGGCCGACGAAGCGCCAATCGTGAAGCTGGTAAATATTGTGATGACGGACGCGGTGAAGCGCGGCGCCAGCGACATCCATATTGAGCCTTACGAAAAAGAATATCGCGTGCGGTTCCGTATTGACGGCGTGTTGCAGCATATTATGTCGCCGCCCATGAAATTGAAAGACGCGATCACGTCGCGCATCAAGATCATGGCCAAGATGGACATCAGCGAAAAGCGCCTGCCGCAGGACGGGCGCATCATGCTGAAGATGCAGATGGGCGGCAAGAAAAAGCAACTCGACTTCCGCGTGAACTGCCTGCCCACGCTGTGGGGCGAAAAAGTTGTCATGCGGCTGCTGGACAAAGAAAACCTGCGGCTCGACATGACCAAGCTGGGCTTTGAGCCGGAGTCGCTTGAAAAATTCCAGCGCGCGGTGCTCAAGCCTTACGGCATGGTGCTGGTTACCGGCCCAACGGGATCAGGCAAGACGAACACTCTTTATTCTTCAGTCTCACTGCTCAACAAGCCGGACACCAACATTATTACCGCTGAAGATCCGGTCGAATTCCAGTTGCACG
>Ga0070734_10002864_pt1 | contig 19570 bp, 19 predicted proteins | sample Coa_R1_8_FD_66444 | JGI IMG/M metagenome (GOLD analysis project Ga0070734, IMG submission 66444) | Surface soil microbial communities from Centralia Pennsylvania, which are recovering from an underground coalmine fire - Coalmine... | ecosystem: Environmental > Terrestrial > Soil > Unclassified ... | reverse complement strand
GACTTCTTGCCGCTGGGAGGCAGGTCGAACTCAACGTAACCGGCATCCTCCGGTTCGCTGACGACGTTACTCCCGAGCTTGCCTGCGCTGTCATCAAGCAACTCAAAGTCTGCGGAGCGTTTCAGGCGAGCCCTGAGATAAAGGCAGCGCTCAAAGACCGCATCCATTAGCCGTTCGAAGGAGATATAGATGGACACCAACATACAAGATGCTGGCAAAGAGATTTACGCAGGGCTCTACCTGCGCGCCAAAAGGCAGCTACGCTCTTTAAACTGGAGTCGAAGCAGAAGCAAAAAAGAATCGACCAACGTATCGGAAGCCGAAATGGAGCGTCCCTGGGCTGGGCTGGCTGAGTGGTTGCGCGTGGCGCATTCACTTCTCGATGACAAGACTGTGAAGTTGACTCGCAACGCCGATAGATAAAGGAGATTCTTATGGCTGCCGCCAGCATATCCGCACCTTCTGCTCCGCCCGTCGCGCCGCATCCGTTGCGTGAACGCAACTTCCGCATGCTCTGGGCGGGCTCGGGCATTTCCGCCGTGGGCGACCAGTTTTATCTGGTGGCGCTGCCGTGGGTGGTGTTGCAGCTGACCGGATCAGCCGTAGCCGTAGGCACTATCCTGATGGCCGTTGCGATTCCACGGGCCGCACTGATGCTGTTTGGCGGCGCACTGACGGACCGCATCTCCGCCAGAAAAATCCTGATGAGTACCGCTTCGGCCCGCACGCTCCTGGTTACGGTCATCGGATGCCTTCTGTGGTGGCGAGTCCTGCACATTTGGGAACTTTATGTCCTTGGCTTCTTCTTCGGCGTAGCAGATGCCTTCGCATGGCCCGCTGCCACCACGCTGTTGCCGTCACTGGTCAAGCGCGAACAACTGGTGGCCGCCAACTCAGTCTTTCAGACCACGGGGCAGCTGACGACGATCGTGGCGCCTGCTCCGGCGGGACTCGTGATCAAAGCGTTGGGCACGGCGTGGGCCTTTTTCATCGATGCCGTCAGTTTCCTGTTTATCATCGCCGCTCTATGGCGGCTACCCGATCCGCCCAAAGCTGCGTCTGCGGCCAAGCCTCCCGTGTGGCGCTCCATCCTGGATGGAATCGCTTACGTTCGCCGCGACGTGCCGTTGCGTTCGCTCATGCTGGTGGCGGCGATGCTCAACTTCTGCATCAGCGGCCCGATCGGCGTCGGGTTGCCGTATCTGGTGAAAACAAAATTCGGTTCAGCCGCCGCATACGGCCTGGTGATTTCCGCCATGGCAGCAGGTGGGCTGATTGGCGCGCTAATGGCGGGAGTAGTGAAGATCAAGCGGCGTGGCCTGTTGCTTCTGGGCGCGTGCGTCCTGATCAGCGCTGGTATTGCATCAATTGGACTGCTCGGCCACCTGTGGTTGATCGCCGCGGTGTTGGTGTTGCTGGGCGCCAGTGCAGGTGTGGCCAACGTGCACATTGCCGCGTGGATCCAACAACGAATTGACGCCACGGTGCGTGGCCGCGTCTTCAGCGTGCTGATGCTGGGCAACTTCGGGCTGATCCCTGTCTCGCTTGCGGTCGCGGGTCTGCTGATTGCGTGGAACCTCAAGCTGATGTTCCTAATCGCTGGTTTATCGATGGTTCTGATCACGGCATTTGGCTTTTTACAAAAGGATGTCCGCGCAATCGAGTAGAGCAGTGAGAGCTGAACTCGCGCGCTGTCTGCGGCTGCGGCTATACTGTCTTTTTGGAGCGGCTTATGACAGACCTCCGCAGCACTGCTGTTTCCGATTCGCCCATTTGCTGGCCTGCTTTACCTCTTTCCGCATGGCAGGATACGCGTGACACGCTGCATATGTGGACGCAGATCGTGGGCAAGGTCCGGCTCGCGCTTACGCCCAAAACCAATCACTGGTGGAACGTGGCTCTTTACGTGAGCGCGCGCGGCCTGACCACTTCGGCCATTCCGTATGGCGATCGCGTGTTTGAAATTGAATTTGATTTTCTTGAGCACCAGCTCATCATCAAGACTTGCGACCCGGCGACGAAGATTATTCCACTTGCTCCGCGTTCCGTGGCCGATTTCTACCAGGAATTTATGTCTGCACTGCGGGCGTTAAAGATCGACGTGACGATCTGGCACATGCCGGTGGAGATCGCCAATCCTATTCCGTTTGACCAGGACAAAACCCACGCGTCGTACGACAAAGAATATGCGCGCCGTTTCTGGCGCACTCTGGTTTCAGTCGATGACGTCTTCAAAGTCTTTAGATCGCGCTTTATCGGCAAATCCAGCCCGGTACATTTCTTCTGGGGCAGCTTTGATCTGGCCGTCACGCGATTCTCAGGACGTCCCGCGCCTGAGCGCAATGATCCCGATCCGATTTTGCGCAAGATCATGCAGGAAGCTTATTCACATGAGGTGATCAGCGCAGGCTGGTGGCCGGGCGGCGGCGACGTGAAAGACGCCGCGTTCTATTGCTACGCCGCGCCAACGCCGCAGGGCTTTGCCGAACAGAAAGTGCGTCCTGCGGGCGCGTTTTATCATCAACAACTGGGCGAATTTCTGTTGATGCATGAAGACGCACGCCGCGCCAGCTCGCCGACCGCGGCTGTTCTGGAATTTCTGCAAAGCACTTATGAGGCCGGCGCGTCTGTGGCAAAGTGGGACCGGGCCGCGCTTGAACGGACAGAAGAACCAGCCGCTGGTGCGGCCTAAAGGAGAAGCCATGGCGCAGAGCTGCAGCCACATGAAACAGATTAAATTCAAATCCACGGATACCGATGTCTGCGAAGACTGCATCAAGACCGGCGATACCTGGGTCCATCTGCGGCTGTGCCTGGAATGTGGACACGTTGGCTGCTGCGATTCGTCGAAGAACAAGCACGCCACCAAGCATTATCATCGCACCAAGCATCCGCTGATTCGCTCGATTGAGCCGGGGGAAGCCTGGATCTGGTGCTATGTCGATGAGATCTCTCCGGGTGAGATTGCGGCGTAGGTCATCTCCCGTTCAGCCATACAAAGAACCAATGGATGGCGGTGAGCCATACCGCAAGCAGCATCAGGTTCATGCCAATCAACATGGCAATCACGATCAGCATAAGACCGCCGGCCACAGTGAGCAACGGCACAATGATTGCGTAAAGCAAAGTCATGAAGACAGTAAGCACCCATCCGCCCGCTCTTACTGGCGCGATCATGTGCGATCCCATCTTCTGCAACCGCTTGGCGCGCTTCACCAGCGGCGGATGAAACGAAACAAAGCTTTGCATCTGCAATCCACTTTGGCTGCGCTTTGGCGGGGCTTGCCGTCTGCCTTTTTGCGCCTGCATCAAGCGCGCGATCGCAGCTTTGTCGCCGTGGCTGGCGGCCTGAACGTCTGCCAGATTAGGTAGCTCGCCAAGGCCAACGGGTAGCCGCTCACCCATCATTTCAGCAATGGCTTGCATGCGCGCCATGGCCCGCTGATCTCCCATGGCTGCGGCTTTAACGGTAGTAATCATTTCCTGGCGCACGCTTGACCAGTCGCTTACTGCTATTGAGGCCCCAGCTCCCTCCGGCACCGACGTGTCAAAGAGGTTGGCTTTATCTTGCGCTGACATCATGTGAGCGGTCGATGCCCATGCCTGAATGGCTTTGGCCATTTGCTGCTGGCTGGGCTGCTGTCCGCGCAGACCGCTGTCACCCTTGGGATTCACCACAAAAAGATGTGTGGCCCAGTCGCCACTGTCAAAGGCTGTGTTGTCTTCACTCATGCATTGCAGTGCACGGGCCAGCGCGTCTGGATTGCGCGTGAGTTCCACCGAGCTTGCGTCTGCCAGGTAGCGGCGCGTGCGCCAAAGCATAGCCATACACGGTCCCAGCAGCACGTTAAGAAAAAACCAGAGCGTGAGCTCAACGGCCATGTTGGTGAACATGAGCGGGAACATTATCAAGCGGTAAGCTTTCTTGATCAGGCCAGGATTGCCCCGCTTGAAATAGTTGTCCATTTCGGGAGAGTCGCCATCGACCGAACCGGCGAGCGACTCGGCGATTTCCGCTGCGTCCGCCGCGCGTTTTTCCGGTGTGCCGCCGCCAAGCATGTAACGCGCCACCCGCCACAAGCGGCCAAGCGATTCCTTGCTGAATGGAGCGTTGATCAACGTTACAAGCAGGCCACAGGTTTCAAAGACGCTGGTTACCGTGAACGCGATGCCCAGATCGCCGTTGCCGATGGAGCCCACCAGATGCGCTAGGATTGCTTGCATCTGGTCGCGATCAAGATCGTCGAGCAGGCGGCGTGAAATCACGATGCGCGCGTCGTGCGGTGACGTACCGACCGCCGCGGCGTTGGCGCCGCCGGAATCCACCAGCATGATCTTGGGCGCGGGCAGTCCGGCGGCGATGGCCATTTCCTGCGCCACATCCGCAAGCTGAAGCTCTTTCAAGTCAGCCTGGTTGGGTTCGCGGGCGTTCATGCTCGCCAGCGTGCCGCCCACGCCGCCATGGCGAAACATCGCCAGCATGGCAAACCACAAGCCATAAGCGAAGACCATCCCCGGCAGCAGCACTAATAAAAGACCGGCGGTCAGTTCGCCGGGATCAAGCGTGCCTCTTTGGTTGATAACGTAGTCAGCCACGCGCATGCCCAGCTTGGCCAGATCATTGGCCTGCCGCCAGAAATCCGCCGGCAGGGGCATAAAGTGGTTGACGATTTCCGCCACGATCAGCGTGCCGGCGTACAGCAGGGGCGTAAGCACCAGAGTGAGCGGAATGCCCATGATGAAAGCGGCAAACGTGCACAGCGCGGACATGCGCCACGTGGCGCGGCGGTTGCGCTTTTGCGCGGCAAAAAAAGTTTCTGGGTTCAGCGGGCCAAAGTTGCGTGTGGGCCTTGTTGCTTCCATGGGGTCCATGAGGGCTTGAGATTAGCACCGCGCCGGGGCCGGAGCAACTATCACGTTTCCCGGCATAAATGCGGCCTTCGCGATACAGTGTTAAGAGCACGTTTTGATATACGGATTGAATTCATGCGGAACTTATTGTCATTCATCGTACTGCTGTTTCTGATTGCGATTGCCGCCGCGCAGTCGCCTTCACCCACGCCACCACCATCTTCTACTCCCACGCCTGAAGACCGGCCCACACTGAATCGGCCTGGATCGTCGAACACTGGCCTTGGGTCGGCGACTCCGACGCCCACGCCGTATTCCGCGCCTGCCGCTCAGCCCGCGCAGGCAGAAGGGAACGGTGAGCCGCCTAAGCCTTCATATCCTGACCTGCTGCCTCGCTTTGATTATGACAGCCATGCCGGATTGGAGATGCGCGAGACTGACGTGCACAAGCGCGACAAGGTGCGGCTGATCGAACTCAACTATGCTGGCGCCAGCGGTGACCGCGTGCCGGCTTACCTGCTCATTCCTCCGGGCGGCGGTCCGTTTCCCGCCATCATCTGGGGACACTGGCTGAAGAGAGGCTCGCCGCTGGCCAATAAAGATGAATTTCTTGAAGAAGCCGTTATCCTGGCGCGTTCCGGCGTTGTCTCTCTGTTGATCGATGCGCCCCAGGTGCGCCATGACTGGGTTGAAGCCAAAAGCGATGCCAGTCAGATGGAGGAGGCGAAAGCGCAGAGTGAAGCCGCCGTGCACCAGGTCACTGACCTGCGTCGCGGCATCGACCTGCTTTATGGGCGCGCGGATGTTGATCGCAAGCGCATCGCTTACGTGGGCCACAGTTGGGACGCACACGTTGGGGCGATTCTGGCCGGCGTGGAAACCCGCATCAGCGCGTATGTGCTTATGGCCAGCGGCTACGCCGATGAGGAAGAGGCCTTTGCCAGCAAGGATCCTCAGACCATCGCGCATATTAAGCAAGTGGGCGAAGACAACGTTCGCGAATATTTCCGCGAGTACGCGTGGGACGATCCGGTTTATTTCCTCGGCCATACCGATCGTGAAAGCATCTTCCTGCAATTTGCCTCGGGCGATCCCATCAGCAAAGAAACGGCCCAGAAATATCTTGACCGCTTCAGCTCCAAGGATAAAAAGATGGAGTTTTATGACGCGGGGCACGCGCTCAACGCTGCCGCCCGTCTTGACCGCGACCGCTGGCTGCAAAAGCATCTGGCGATCAAGAAGATTGATGAGACGGCGTTGGGGCAGATTGAGCAGCTGAAGTAGTTTTCAAACCTTTAACCACAAAGGACACGAAGGAACACAAAGGAATTGCCAAAATCGCCGAAATTGCCAAAGAGTGTAAATTGAAACCGGGCGTCCTCGCTTTGCATCCTCTGCGTCCTTTGCGGTAAAGCGCTTTTGCTTTTCCGATCACGGCGATGACGCGCGATGTCGGCGATTACGGCGATCCTCCTGCCCCTTTGCGCGCTTTGCCTCCTTCGCGGTTAAAGTTTTTGTTTTTCACTTTTTGGCAATTTCGGCGATTTTGGCAATCTTATCCTTTGTGTTTCTTCGTGTCCTTGTGGTTAAGGTTTATAGTTCCCCTTGAGGTGCTTCCATGCGAGGACTGAGTTTTGGCGAGCTGCTGGATTACAGCGCGGAAGAAAGCAATCACTGGCGCGACTTCTTCAAGCAGCATCCTGACGCCCTAAACGTGACGTGCGACATCGCCGGGACCAAGACAGTCCGCGAGTTGGTGCTGCACATTGTGGCCGTGCAGATGCGCTATGCCGAACGCCTGCTAAACATGCCCATCACCGACTATGCCACGCTCGAGCATAAAAGCGGTGAAGAGCTGTTCGCGCTTTCGCGCAAGAGCCTTGAAGATCTGCGCAGCTTTGCCATCGCCGCCAATGATTCTGACTGGGACGGCACCCTCACGTTTCCCACCCGCTCAGCCGGCGAACTCACCGCCAGCCGTCGCAAGATCTTTATTCATGCGCTGCTGCACGGCGTCCGGCACTGGGCGCAGCTTTCCACACATCTGCGACAGAAGGGCTACAAGCAGGACTGGATGCATGATTTCATTTTTTCTGCGGTGATCAGGTAGGGGCAGTTGTTCTCATCATGGCGATGTAGCTTCCGCCAAAACAAAAACCCGGCGCCTGCGCACCGGGTCTTTTGATCGACTTTACCGATCTCTTACTTCTGTGGGTTCGATGTTCCCTGCGAATTGTTTCTGTTGAGAGGCGTCAGTTGCGCGTTGGTGGCCAGCTTATAGGTGAGCTGGGTTTCTGCCGGGAGGTCCTGTTTCTTGCCGGTAAGGACCTGGGTTCCAGCGCCCGCGCCGCCGCCAAGCACTGCGCCAATAGCTGCGCCTTTGCCGCCGCCCATCAGAGCGCCCAGCAATGCGCCGACTGCCGCGCCGCCGCCTACGTACATTCCGGTGCGCTTGTTTGCGCCCAGTCCGCCGGGTGTGCCGCTGCTGCCGGAACCGGCTGCGTCAATCAGGTACGGCGTGCCGTTTACGGTTACGGAGCGCAGATCAAGGTTGGTATCTTTGCCGTCGTTGGACGGAACGGCGATCAGGCGAGCGCGCGATCCGCGAGGGATCAGCACGTTGCCGGACGCGTCTTTTACGTCTTCACTTACGCTGGCGGCATAGCGTGAATCAGCCGCTGGTTTCGCGGGTATGGCAGTGTCTGTTCTTACTTTAATTTCCGTGCCCGAAGGCAGATTCTGTTGTGCGTTGGCGCTGAATGCCGTCAGGCCTGCAAATAGCGTGGCGAGTAATATCCGTTTCATCATGGTGAGCCTTCCTGTAGCTTCTTAGAAATGGATGCTCTCTCTGAACTGCGAGTTGCGCCTCTCTCGGGCGGCAGAGCTGGAATTGCAGAGCTGCGCGCCAGAGCTGCCGCTTTTGCATGCGCCATGTACTCTGGATTGCCGAGAGATCGCACGGCGCATTTGCTGATAATGCGCACCGCTGAGAATTACCTTCGATTCGGGAATCGAAGCGCCTCAACTTGCGCTCAACTGGAGATGGGAAAGGTTGTCACCTTGGGGTTGGACGAATCAAGGGAATCGGGCAAGGGCCGCAAAAAGATGGAAACAGCTGTTCCGCTTCGTCCCGGAGAGAGACTGGTGCGGAACCTTATAGAACCGCCGTAGCGGTTCACGATCGTATTGCAGGTCCACAGTCCAAGTCCGGACGCTTTCTTTTTGCCGGAGGCGAAAGGATGAAACAATGTAGCGCGGATATCTTCCGGCATGCCCTGGCCGTCATCAGCCACCACCAGGCGGATGCCGCGCCGGCGATATTTTGACCAGTCGCGGGAAGCGAAACCGTGAACAATGATTCGTCCGCCGTTGTTCACGCTTTCCAGCGCATTGGACAGCAGCGCGGAGACAACCTGGTGCACTTCACTTTCCACGCCGCAGAATTCAAGGTCCTTGTCGCACCGGCTTTCCACGATGATTTCACGCTGGCGCGCAGCCCTGCTGTGTTCCAGCACTGCATTCTCCAGGGAACCAGCCAGTTTAAAGCGGCAAGTTTGTTCTCCGCTTGAATGCAGCGTTAGCATATGGCGCGTGATTCGCTCAATCCGCTGGAAAGCTTCAGTTGCGGCCTCATGCAGCGTCTTCTGGCTAGCATCAAGATTGGACCGTTGCAGCAGGTAAAGCACATTGCAGATGATTTCAAGCGGATTGTTGATCTCATGCGCCAGAGCATTGGCCAGCGTTGCTTCCGTCGCCAGCCGTTCATTGGTTCGCATGAGCTCTTCAGCGCGCTTCAACCAGTTGATCTCAACCGTCACTCCCAGGATGCATTTGGGTTGCGGGCCCGGTTCAAGCTTGCCTTTGCACCGCAGCCAGTGGACCGTGCCGTCCGTCCATATAACGCGATGGATCATGTCATAGTCGCTGTGCTTTTCAATCGCATTGCTGACCGCTTCGCGTGTTGCCTGCCGGTCGTCTGGATGGAGAAGTGAGAAAAAATCTTCAAAGGCGGCTCCGGTGCTTCCCTCAGGCTGGCCAAACAGAAGCCGACCCTGCTCGTCCCACCGGATCGTATGGGATTCAAGGTCCCACAACCATGTTCCCATCTGTGCTGAATCAAGGGCCAGCAAACGGAGTTCGGTGTCAAAGGGCAGGTTTGTGCCAGGCGGAGTTGCTTCACCACCTAAGCGGGTGGAAGCTCCCGGGGACGGCATTTTGCTGGACCTCCCGACGAAACTGCTCAGAGCTGCTCAAATATTTAACTCCAAACCGTGGGTCAATTACAAATCCTGCTGGCTCGATAAGTTCATGTTTGCTGCCCGTATTCAATTGCGCTCTTGCGAAAGTCTTGCAACACTGAATCAAGGAGTACATGCTTGCCCAGGAACCTTTTTACCTGCGTTGGCGGCCACTTGGCGCTGCCCGATAAAGGAGCAGCTCTGGTGAGTCGCGAAGATGGCGGCAATCTGCTAGTCAATCCTCCGCGCGAAGTCTGGGAGCTCGGCGAACTCACGCCCGCCGAGCTGACACATTGGTCGTTTCTGGTTGCGGCCGCCGGACAAGCCATGCTGCGCACGTTGCCGCAGCTTCATCTCGGCTGCATCAACTATTGGGAAGCCGGCAACTGGGCGCTGAATTTCGCTGACGAGCCGCGTGGCCCCGGTTCTCACGGAATGAAGAATGCTCCTGAGCATCGCCGCGTCCACATGCATCTGCTGGGGCGCAGCCGGACCGCCGCCGATCCTTCATGGCAATGGGGAGAAGCGCCAAAGTTTCCTGACTATGCTGATCGCAAAGCCTGGGCGTCGAAGCACAAACTTCTGAGCGCGGCGGAATGCCAGAAGATTGTCGCGGAAGCAGAAAGAGTTCTGCGCGAGCGCTATGGCTTCACCGCGCAGCAGATTTCGCCTTGGGAGACGTGCAGCGCCTGCGAATATCCCATGGTGATTACACCGGAACAGTCAGGCGGTCGCTGCTCTGAATGCGGCGATCAGTCTTTTGGCGTGTGCTATCTGGAGTAACATTCAGGCGCGGTGGCGTGCTGCTGGGTAAAGGTCTGCCGCTGTTTTCCCGCGGCTTTTCTCAGCGCAATTTTGAGCTGACTGAAAACAAGCCGTTATCCCGCAGCCTGATCTCACTCAAGTACAAGCGCCTGCGCAGCAAGCGAAAAAAGAAAGCCTGAAGAGAACTTTTACGGCTTCGGTTTGTCCGCCGCCTGCAGCTCCTTCGCCTGCAGTTCTTTGGCGCGGCTTATCAGCTTTTTCAATTTGCCTTCCACTGACGAGTCTCCAATCTGTTCATCCTGAAGCACGCCATCCGCGTCAATGGTAAATGTGTGAGGAATCGCGTCGACCGCGAACATCCTTGAAATTGGTCCGGTAAACCCGCCGTCAAGATATTGTGGCCATGTCATCGCGTTTTTTGCGATGAAGTCTTTCCACTTCTGTTCATCCTGATCAAGGCTTACGCTCAGCACCACCAGCGGCTCACCCTCAAATTTCTTCGCGATCTTCTGCATGTGTGGCAGCGCCTCGCGGCAAGGCCCGCACCACGTCGCCCAGAAATCCAGCAGCACCACTTTACCTTTCAGGTCGTCCATGGAAATGCGCTGCCCGTCGATCGTCGTAACGACGAATGGCGGCGCCATTCTGGCCCGCGCCAGTTCCGGCTGGCTGATGTAGCGCATGGCGCGTTGCCGGTCAAGATCGTCTTCCGGACGCATTTTTACAAAGCGCTCAAACTGCGCTTTCGCTGCGTCATCCTGTTTCAGGTGCGCCAGGGCACGGCCATCGAGATAAATTGCGCTGGGAAAATTGTCATGCGCGGCCAGCGCTTTGGTCATTTCATCGTGTACCCGGCTGAAAAGTTCGTCCTTGTGCCGCGACAACCCTTCACTCATCAGCACCGTGCCAAACTGATAGTGGGCCAGCGCCACGTCCTCGCCCTGCGCCTGCGCCACCATCTCCTCGCCGGCAACTTCGGCGATCTTCCACTCGCCTAGTTCGCTGCCATATTTGATCATCTTCTTTTGGCACGCCAGGCAGTGTCCGCCGTCCTGTTTGTCGGCCTTCTTGAATTTATCCAGCGCGTCGGAGATCTTGTGATGCTTGAGATACTCCATGCCTTCGTTGTAAGTTTTCTGCGCCTTCTCCTCCTGTGGGCCGTCCGTTTTGTCCTGTCCCGATATCGGCATGACCGTGCAAGCCAGCAACAACGCGACTGCGGCATATCGCATGCAAAATCTCCTTCTCCAGCAAACCAGCGACTAGAAGGTATCATGGCTCCAAAGCCTCTGGCGACCTTAAGTGGGCTATAAATTCTTCCTAGTTGGACTCCATCCTATCGCGGAACTTCAGGCGACCCGCGCTGGCGACCAAAGCAGGCATTTTGTCGCGTTCAGCAGATCTCCATGTGTGTTTGCCCTGCCACACCGTGGAGCCCGACCCACAGACCTGCGGCTTGCGTTCCAATCCGCTATTAACTCTAACTCACTGAATCTGCAACCCATCTGCTTCTGAAATTCATTGGGCACCAGCCTTGCACTCTGAAGCTTGTCGTTCTCAAGACAAGTCGCACTCTGGAGTGCCTGGAGGGAACCATGGAACGCATCGGCTGCAACTGGTTCACAAAACAAATCTGGAAGCGCATCGCGCTTCTCGCCATACTCACCATTCTCACCGGCCCGAGCTTTGCGCAACAATCCGAAGCGCAACAGTCTGAGGCTCAGCCGTCTGAGCTCAGTAGCCCATCGCAAGTTGGAGAAGGCTCGCTTCTCTACCGCTCCGGCGCTTCCGGACAATATCAATCCATCCCTCTACTTCATACTGACGCCACTATCGACGTGCGCGGTCTAGTGGCTTCCGCCACTGTGACGCAGCAATACGCCAACTCCAGCGCCACGCCCATTGAGGCCATTTATGTCTTCCCGCTGCCGCATGACGCAGCCGTCTATGACATGGAAATCCGCATTGGCAATCGAGTGATCAAGAGCGTGGTCCGTGAGCGTGAAGAAGCCAAACGCGTCTATACGCAGGCCAAGTCTGAAGGCAAGCGTGCCGCGCTGCTGGAGCAGGAGCGCCCTAACATCTTCACCGCATCGGTGGCCAACATCATGCCCGGCGACCACATTGATGTGCGCATGCGTTATGTGCAGCCATTGCGCTGGGAAGCCGGCAAGATGCGGCTGGTTTTCCCCATGGTCGTGGGCCCGCGTTACATTCCCGGGACCCAGGCCGTCGGTCACCTGGGAACGGGATGGTCTTTAGACACCAACGCTGTGCCCGATGCATCGCGCATCACGCCGTTTGTTCGCAATCCTGACAGCCGTTCCGGGCATGACATCTCTGTCTCCGTCGATCTCGATCCCGGCTTTGACTCTGCGATCGTTCAGTCTATCTCGCATCAGGTGAATGTGCATCGGCTCGACCACGGACGCCAGCGCGCGGAACTGGCCACGGGCGCGACCATTCCGAACAAGGATTTCATTCTTGAAGTCCAAAATGCAGACAGCAAGCAGCCCAAGGTCTCTCTTTTTCTCTCTCCTGCCGCCGATACGGGTCAAACCCATTTTCTTCTCGCGGCTTTTCCACCCTCCGCTCCGCCCAAACAGCGCATGCCCGTGGAAATGCTTTACATGATTGACGTTTCCGGTTCCATGGAAGGCACGTCCATTGAGCAGGCGCGCGGCGCGCTTCTTCAGGCGCTGGATACGCTCATGCCCACTGACCGTTTTGGCATCCTGGCCTTCAGCAGCGGTTATGGTGAATTTGCGGCGGAGCCGCTTCCCGCCACTGCCGATAATCTGGCTGCGGCGCGCCATTACGTGCAGAGCCTGCGGGCTGGCGGCGGCACGGAGATGCTGCCCGCGCTGCTTCACCTGATGCGCAAACCGCAGCTTCCCGGCTACTTGCGCCACATCATTCTCCTTACCGATGGTGATCTTGGCAATGAAGAAGAAATCTTCGCCGCGCTTCACCGTGATCTTGGCAACGCGCGACTTTATACGATTGCCATCGGCAGCGAGCCCAATCTTTTTCTTGCCACCAAGATGGCGCAATTCGGGCGCGGAACATTCACTCACATCGCTGACAACAATGAAATCCGCAGCCAGATGGCGCACCTCTTTGAAAGCATTGAAAATCCCGTGCTCACCGATGTGAAGCTTTCTTTTGAGGGTGTTGACGTGGCAGACGCTTATCCGGAGCATCTGCCGGACCTGTTTGCGGCGCAGCCTCTGCTCGTCTACGGACACATTACCCGCGGCCGTACCGGCGTTGTCCATCTCACGGCGCGCGCGGGCGATGAGCCGTATGAAGCCACTATTCCTTTCGACGCCGGACAAGCCAGTTTCCATCCCGGCATCACCACACTTTGGGCTCGGCAGCGCGTTGAAGATCTGATGGACCGCTGGCGTCAGGCCGATCCAGCCGCGCAGGCCCAGATTCGTGAAGACGTGATTGCGCACGCCATTCGTTATCACTTGGTCACACGTTTTACTTCACTGGTCGCCGTAGAAGAAGTTGTGGTCAATCCCAGCGAACAGTCCGCCACGGCTCCTGTCCCTTCAGAACTGCCCGCAGGATGGCAGATGGAAAAAGTCTTCGGCGCGCCTGCCACCGGCACTGCCGATAGCTTCCTTGAAGTCTTGGGCATCGCATTTCTGCTCTCGGGGCTTTTGCTTGTAGGGTTTACGCAAAAAAGCTTTGCCCAAAAACGCTTTAGGCTGGAACGGGCCACGTTAAGACGGTTTGCGCGCAGAGCAAAAGCAGGAGAGCTGCTGTGAAAGTCCTCCGCGTCATATGTGCGCTACTCCTGATCACGGGTGCCTGCCTTTCCGGTCGTGCGCTGTACATGCACGCCAAGGCCGAACTGGCAGGCATTCTGGTCCGCCGCGCGTGGGAACACAGCGTGCATTCGGGTAGGCCGCAAGCGCCCTGGCCTTGGGCGGATACGCACCCGATCGCGCGTATCCGTATTCCACGCTTGGATTATGACGAGATCGTTCTGGAGGGAGCGTCGCCTCGAACCCTGGCCTTCGGTCCCGCACACCTGTTGAATGGGACCGGATTCGGAGAGCCGGGAAATCTTGTCCTTGCCGGGCATCGCACCAGTTGGTTCAGGCCTCTGGAAAATATCCATCAGGGCGACACGATTCAAATCCAGTGGTTTGCCGCTCATCGCGGCGGATTGCACGAGCGGACTTACACGGTGAACAGGATCAGCGTTGTCGCGCCACAAGATACAGCTTTGCTTGCGCCGACTGCAGAAGATGAATTGACATTGATCACCTGTTATCCCTTCGGTCGCGGTCCGCGTTCTCCGCAACGGTTTATCGTGCGCGCATCGCCGCTCGGCAATGGCGAAAATCTTGAAACACGGAGGAAATGAGGACGCAGAGGAATAAAAGATATTGTCGGATCACAGATTCCGCCTATGTGCCGATCAGGATCGCCGTCCTTATCTGTGCCTTCGTGGTGGGTTTCTTTTACTGCGTTAATCCGCGGTAAGGTTTTGCATTAGAATTGCCCGCTATGACCACTCGACCGGAACTCACTGCTGCTTCTGATGGAAATTTTGCCGCTGCCCTCAACACTTCCGCCAGCGGCTGGAACCGAGCCATGGGGATTCATTTCGTCCGCGCCACGGGCGATGAGGTTATAGCAGAGTTGGAGATTACGGCGCATCATCACCAGGCCTACGGAATCGTCCACGGTGGCGTGTATTCCGGACTGATTGAAACCGTTGCTTCCGTCGGCGCGGCGCTGGCTGCATTGCCGCGCGGTCAGTCCGTGGTTGGTCTGGAAAATAATACGTCGTTTCTGAATGCCGTGCGGGAAGGGAAGCTCCGCGCCACCGCTCGACCGCTAATGCGTGGCCGTCGCACGCAGGTTTGGGAAGCCACCATCACTGACGCCGAAGACCGCACTGTCGCCAGCGGCCGCGTACGCTTCCTGGCGCTGGAAGCCGGCTCTTCACTGGCTGGTGAAACTGTAAAGGTGAAGCGTTCCTCATAAGCTCCCTGCCGATTTCTTCCGTGCCTGTCTCCATGGTAGGTTCGCTGCTGGTAATCAAGGCGATTCTCCGTCACATCCAGAATGTGACCGCCGTCACAGCGCGCCTGTGGGCCTTCCCGTTACATTGCCTTCTCGGAGGCATTTTATGAGCACCGCAGTTGTGCAAAGAATCGCGGAAGAACGGCCCAAACTCGATCTCGTCACCGTAAAACCCACGCCCAAGGTTTATGAAGAAACCGAACAATGGGACCCGCACCCGCTCATCCCTGTATTTGTTGCCGGAGCCGTCTCGCTCGTTCTGGCTCTTACGTTTATTGGATCGATTCTGGCATGGCTGGCGCTGCGCCACTCTGGAGTCATGGCCCCCTAACGCGACGCCGTCTTCACTTACCGCTTCGGCGGCCCCAGCGCCCACGTTTCCAGTTGTCCAATCTGGCGCATCAGTTGGATTTGTGCGCGGTCCAGTTCGAAGCTGGAATTCAGGTACGCTGTATAGCGTTCATGCTCGGCCACGCGGGCATTCTCTTCGTCTTTAATGCTCGCCGCGCCGCTCTCGATCTTGGCATGCGCGGACTCAATATCGGACTGCGCCAACAGGTGCTCCAGTTGCGCAACTTCACGCGCCGCCGCCAGTTGCTCCACTGATCGTTGCAGTTTCAGCGTCTCCGTGCTCACCTGCTCCTTCACGCTCTGCGCTTCTTTGCGTGACTTCACCGCGTCCGCTTTGGCTGCGTCCGCTGCGGCCCGCTGTACCGGATTGAAAAATGGGAAGCGTATGGCCACGCCCGCTGTCACATTGTTGCGCTGGAATTTTTGGAAAAACTGATCGTAATTGTTGAACCGCGCCAGAACCGCATACTGCCCCACAAAGTCGACTGCTGGATATAGCTGCTTGCGCTCCCCTCGCGCGCGAAATTCTTTTGCCTGCGCTGCCGCGTCGGCCACTTTGACCAGAGGATTGTTCTTTACCGCTTCTCCGGGCAAATCCTGGTCCTGTGCCACCGGTGGCATCTCCGGGATTGTTTCCGTTGAAGTCTGGATCGCTGCAACCGGAAGCCCCGTCAGCTGTGAGAGCCGTAAGCGCAACTGGTCGGCTGCGGCCTGTGTCTGTGCAATGTCCAGCCGCGTTCTGGCGCCCGCCAGTTTCGCGCGCGTGCCCTCCACCTGGCTATCTAGCCCGGCCTGTATGCGCTGGGCGACGATGTCCTGAAATTTCTGCGCAGACTGCTGCTGCTCTTTCTGAATCGTGAGCGACGAATCCAGCAGATCGAGCTGCACGTAATCCATCGCCGTCTCCATAATCACGTCATTACGACGATCGGCATTTTGGGCCGTCGTGACCTCTACATCGCTCTTGGCGGCTTTCACGTAATTGCGCTGCGCCAGGTTGATGAGCGCGCCCTGAAAATTCACGTTAAAGATTGAAGGCGCAGCGCCTTCCAGGCTCAGCGGAAAGCCATACGATCCACCCAGTCCGGAGCCCAGCACCATCTGCGGCAGGAACACGTCCTTGGTTTGCCTTACTACGGATCGCGCGCGCTGCAGGTCAGCTTGTGAGAGACCAGTGGTGGCGCTGTTTTTCAGCGCCAGTTCAATGACTGTGCGGAATGCCAGCGGTTTGTCCTTGCCGGAAGAAGTATCTTGCGCGAGCAGAGTTAGCGGAAGCGCCACGATCCATGCTGTAACCAGGACTAGACGGGCATGCAATTTCATTTTTTCACCTGCGCGAATTTGTTCGGATGGTGTGGAAAGACGTGATTCTATCGGGAAACGCGCGCCAGCGCATCCTGCGCCGGGCGGTATTCTGAGGCCATGTTCAGCGCAGTCTGGAACTCGGCTGCGGCTTCTTTCTTCTTACCAAGCTTTTCCAGTAGGACTCCCAGCAGGTAGTGCGCCCGGAAAGCAGGCCCGTCTTCTGAAGGATCTTCTTCTGAGACGTAGTGCCGCAGCATCTGCGCCGCACCGGCAAAGTTGCGTCCGGAATGCAGCAGCAGCGCGGCCGCATCAAACTCACTGGGTTCTCCTTGCTGCACCGCCGCCACAGAATGGCGTACCGCGTCTTCCATTTCGCCCAGCCGTCCGGTGCGCCGGTAAAAATATGCCAGCTCCACCCAGTAACGCGCGGGCCGGCTGCTGGCCGCAATCGCCTTTTTGTATTCTGCTTCTGCGCCGGTGTTGCCCTGTTTTTCCTGCACTCGCGCATAGATGTAACTGGCCAGCGCGCGATCATGCTCCGCAACGTAGTCGGCTTGCTGCTTGGCTTTGTTTTTGTCGCCGCCCAGAAAGCCCGGGGCTTCCAGGTAATACTCGCTCAGGTCAGAGCGCGCGGGCAGATTGTTGGCGTCCAGCGCAACGGCTCGTTCGAATTCAGTCTTAACTTTGCGCGCCAGACCAAAAGCCGTGAACGGGTTCGCGTCTTCCGCTTTTCTCCCCATGGCGCGCCCCAGCCACAAATGATACGAACTGTTTTGCGGATCAAGCGCCAGCGCCTTCTCCGCCATGTGCATGGAGTTGTCCCATAGTTCAAGCTGAAAGTAGACGCGGCAAAGCAGGTTGTATGACCGCGCGTCATTCGGCGCGCGCGCAATGGCCAGATTCAGCGCATGGATTGCCTGGTCGGCCCTGCCTTCTTTGAGCAGAGCTGCCGGATCAGCGTCCGCGCCTGCCATGGAACAAGCCACCAACAATAAGAGAGCCGCCAACCGGAACAGGGACCTCAACGCTCGACCACCTTTATGTCCATGCCGTTGCGCAAAGGCTGCGCGTTGATTGCACCCAGCGCGATCACGGCGCCTTCTGGAATCCCTTTCAGCACTTCCACGCGCGTCAGGCTGGAGAGGCCAGTCTGCACTTCCTGCGCCAGAATTTTTTCGTCTTCAATCTTGTAAACGTAGCGCTTGCCGTCCACGTCATGGACCGCCTCGCGTGAGACGGTAAGAGCATTGTCGTGCCGCGCGGAAATAATGCTCACGTTTACATTCACGTTCGGCAGCAACTTGCGGTCCGTGTTGTCTATCTCAGAAGTGATTTCGCCCACGGTGCGCGTTCCCACCATGGTCACTGAGGTCGGGACGCGCGTGAGCGTGCCGTCCCATGTGCGGCCAGGGATGGCGTCCCATTTGATTTCAACTTTTTGGCCTTTTGCCAGCCGCCCGATTTCCGGTTCATCCACAAAGGCGCGGACTCTTACTTTTTCCAGGTTCGCTACCTGCACCAGCAGGTCGCCGCCATTCACATAGCCTCCCGCCTTTACCGGCAACTGGTAAACCGTCCCAGCAAATGGCGCCGTAACGTTGGAGTGATGCAGCAATTCCTGCGCCGCGGCATAGGCCGCGCGGGCCTCCTCTGCTGAAGCCTCTACCCTAGCCACCTCGGGTGAAGAATAGCGCCCATTCACTTTGGCTTGCAGTAACTGCACGTCGGCATCGGCTTTTTTCGCCCGGTCCTGTGCTGCTTCCAGTTCCGCCGGCGATGCTCCGCCACTCTGCTGTAATTTCTGGATCGCTTTCAGGTTGCGTTGTGCTTCGGCCTGCTCCGCCTGCGCTTTGGTCAGGTCAGCGCGGCTTGTCAGCAGCTCTTCCTGTGTTCCACCGGCTTTAATGCCGCTCAGCGCCGCCTCTGCTGACCGCAACTGCGCCAGCGCGTGCGCTGCCTGCGAGCGTGCTTCAGCGTCATCAAGCTTCAGCAGAAGCTGGCCTACCTTTACGCGGTCGCCTTCCGCCACCAGGACTTTATTCACGGTACCCGGCGCGGGAGCATGCGCCTCAAAGCTGTTGACCGGCTCAATTTTGCCGTTGGTGGAAATAATGCTGGCAATCTCCTGGCGGACGACTTTTTCCGCGCGCACCGGTGTGTTCACGCGGCGGCGATTGATGCCGGTAAATATCAGCACCGCCACCACCACCAGGGCCACCACCACTATCACGGGCCTGCGACCGTTATTTAGGCTTTGTCTCGCCATCGTCTAAAGAGTCAGTTCAATTGCCCAAACTTCCAAGTATATCCAAGCCGGAAGCGCGGCGCAGAATCCCGTGATCGTGCGCGTTCGCCTTGAGGCGGTTCCAAACTTTTCTGCCGGTGGTTCTATTTTACCGGGGGTTCCATTTTAGATGATCGTCCCGCCCTCGCGGTTACGTCCTGAAAAAGCGGTTGTTACAATAGGTTCCTGATGTCACATCGTACAGGCTATACCGATGATCACGCAAAATCAGGGCTTGACCACGCCTTCCCTGAAATCGATACCTGGCCCAACCAGTTTCCCGCCTATGAAATCCTGATTGACGTGCCGGAGTTCACCTCCGTCTGCCCCAAGACCGGCCTGCCCGACTTTGGCGTGCTGGAAATCCGCTACATGCCCGGCAAGCTCTGCCTGGAGTTGAAGTCACTCAAAGAATACCTGCTGCACTATCGCAACCTCGGCATCTTTCAGGAAAACATCGTGAACCAGGTGCTGGAAGACGTTGTGCGCGCCGCGAAACCCAAGTGGGCGCTGGTGAAAGGCGTGTTCCGTCCTCGCGGCGGGATTGGGACGACGGTAGAAGCCCGCTGGCCACGATCAAAGAAGTAAGATTCGGCGCGAAGTTTCCACGGGTATAATCCCTCCATCTCATGCCGCCAAAACTCTATCCCCGCCTTTTGCTGGCGGTGCTTACCGGACTGAACATCCTCAATTACATTGACCGCAATGTGCTCTTTGCCGTGCAGTC
>Ga0070734_10002862_pt1 | contig 19592 bp, 16 predicted proteins | sample Coa_R1_8_FD_66444 | JGI IMG/M metagenome (GOLD analysis project Ga0070734, IMG submission 66444) | Surface soil microbial communities from Centralia Pennsylvania, which are recovering from an underground coalmine fire - Coalmine... | ecosystem: Environmental > Terrestrial > Soil > Unclassified ... | reverse complement strand
AGCGGCGCGGCTGCAGGCCGCCGAGCCCGCCATCGATATTGACAGCGCCGCGCAGGTGTATCAGGCGGCGGCGGCGCGCGAGCAAGTGCGCGCCGCGCTTCCCTCGATGCCGAATCAGATCAAGCAGCTGTTCGCTCGCGATCCGGCCGCGGCGCTCTCCGAGCCCCAGCTCGCCGCCATCAAGTCGGCCGCCGAGCGCGGCTTTCGCATCGATGTGTTCGAGGCGCCGGCGCTCGCGGCCTTTGCCAGGAACCTCGACGCCGAAACGGTCGCGAAGAGCAAGGAGTTCCTCGCGAGCGACCTCGGCCGGCGCATGGTGGCCGCCGACGTCGCCGCAGCGCAGCTCGGTGAAGCGAACATCGAGAAGATCATGAACGGCGATCTCAGCACGCCGCTCTCCCCCCGGCGCACGCAGCTGATCGAGCGGCTCGAGCGCGCGACGCACTCCGCCGATTCGACCGCACAGGTGTACCTGAGCATGGGCGAGGCGGTGAGCGTCGGGATTGCAATCGGCTCCGGGCAGGATCCAGTCGCCGTCGCGCAGCGTGCGGCGAAGTCCGGCGAGTCCGAGCGAGCCGGCATGGAACAGCAGATGCGCATGCCGATGCAGCGCTTCCTCGCCTACGCGTACAGAAACCTGAGCGACTCGGACCTCAAGCACCTGCTCGCCTTCCTCGACAGCGCCGCGGGCCGCCACTACGTCGCGGCTTACAACGCCGCCATGCAGGCGGGCTATGAGGCGATGGGCAAGCGCACCGGCGAGCAGCTTGGCGAGAGCTTGCGCGAGCTCGCGCAGGCACAGCTCGATGCACCCTCGCACGGCCAGGACGACAGCGGCCTGGAACCTCATCGAGCGCCCGCACCGGCGATCCCGGTCGCGCCGAGCACTCCCGCTGCTCCGGGCGAAGCGCCCGCGCCGCGACCCCAGCGCTAGCGTCGCGAGGCGCTCCGCCGAGCCTGCGACCCGGACACCCTGCGAGCCGGGGTTGCGTCGAGCCGTCGGTCGGGCGGTGCGGGCCGGCTTCTACAGCGTCGCCAGGAACGACTCGAGCAACGCTGCGATCGCGGGAATCTGGTCCTCCAGACGGTGTCCCGAATCGAGGATATGCAGGGCGGCGCGGTGCTCGCGCCCCCAGCGCAGACTGTTCTCGAGGGGCACGATGTCATCGTGCCAGCCGTGCACGATGCACACCGGGCACGGAATCACCTGCGGCGTGTATTGCTCGAAGCCGGGCATATAAAAGGCGGGAGCCATCAGAAACAGGCCCGCTGGCTCGAGCGTCCGCGCCGCTGCGGCCGCCACGTGCCCTCCGAGGCTGGAGCCGACCAGCACGAGCGGGCGCGCGGCCGCCGCGCCCGCGGCCTCGAGCATCTCGACCCGCCGCGCCGGATCCTCGACCCCCCGGTAGTCGACCGACTCGGCCAGGTGCCCGAGAGAGCGCGCCCGGGCGGCCAGCTCGGTGATCTTGCGGCCCCAGGGACCGCTCTCTTTTCCGTGAGAAAACAGAATCGTAGACAACGTCACACCTCGCCCGGCGATTATGCTGTGAACTAGGACTCTCGTTCGAGACCGCAGCAACGCGCATGTCTCTGCCCGAAGAAGAGTCGCAGCTGGCGCACGAGCTGCGCCGCGCCATCGACTGCCTCAAGAGCAGTCCCGATCTCATCGGCGTCGATCTTCCGACCATCGAGGAGCTCGCCGCCGGCGCAGAGCACTTCTCCCTGCCCGCGGGCGCCATGCTGTTCGAGGCCGGCTCCACGCCCGATGGAGTATATCTGCTGGCGAACGGACGGCTCGGGGTCCGTGTGGGCCCGAACCGACGGCCGGCGGCCGAGATCGAGCGCGGCGAATGGGTGGGCGAGTCGAGCTGGCTGCTGCGCGAGCCGCGCAGCGCGCGCGTCGTCGCGCTGCGCGATTCGGAGCTGCTGCGCCTGCCCGATGCGCTGCTCGATGAGGTCGCGGCGCGCTCCCCTGCGCTCTCGCTCGCCATCGCGCGGCTGTGTGCGCGACGCCTGAAACGCAGCAACACACCGGAACGGCAGCCGCGCTCCGGGTGCGTGATCGCGCTGGTGCCGAACGATGAGGACATCGACGTGATCGGCCTCGCCGGCCAGCTCATCGAGGAGCTCAACCGGTTCGGCCGCGCCGAGCTCGTGTGGGATGCGCGCGCGACGACCCACACCTCCAACTGGTTCAGCCGCATCGAAGAGCTCAATGATTATGTCATCTACGTCGCCGATTCCTCGGAGTCGGGCTGGGCGCGCCAGTGCTGCCGGCAGGCCGACGTCATCGTTGCCATCGCCCGGGCCGCGGCGCCGACGCGCCCCTGGTCGGCCGTACTCCAGCGCGCCGCCGCGGACGGCATGCGGCTCGAGCTGGCCTTGTTGCATGAGGGGCCGCTCATCGAGGGTGCGGCGCCTCGCTGGCTGGCGACGCTGCCGGTCGCGCTGCATCACCACATCCTGGATGCCAGCGATCTGGGGCGGATGGCACGTCTGATCACCCACCGGGGCGTGGGCTTGGTGCTTTCCGGCGGCGGCGCCCGCGGTTTTGCCCATGTCGGCGTCGTGCGCGCGCTGCGCGAGGCCGGGGTGCCGATCGATTTCGTCGGCGGCGCGAGCATCGGCGGCATCATTGCGGCGGGCGTCGCCATGGGCTGGAGCGATGAGGAGATGCGCGTGCGCTACCGGCGCAGCTTCGTCGACACCAATCCGGTCAACGATTACACCTTTCCGCTGATCGCCCTCACCCGAGGTCGCAAGGTGACGCGCTTGCTCGAGCGGGAGTACGGCTCAGTGCTCATCGAGGATCTGCGTCATCCGTTCTTCTGCGTGAGCGCCAATTTGAGCACCGGGCGCCTGCTCGAGCACCGCGCCGGACGCCTCTCGGACGCGCTGCGCGCTGCGGTGGCGGTCCCCGGCGTCATGCCGCCCGTGTTCAGCGGCGATGCGGTGCTCATCGACGGGGCCGCCATCAACAATTTTCCCGTCGATGTCATGCGCCAGCACACCCCGGGCTACGTGATCGGCAGCGATGCCGGCGCTGACTACACATTTGCCGCCGGCGCGGTGACGCAGGGCCCGCCGCTGTGGCGCTTCTTCGCGCGAGCGCCGAATGGCAGGCGCCGCCTCAACATCTTCCAGCTGCTGATGGGTGCGGGGATGGTGAACACCGTCTCGAGCGAGGCGGCGCGGCGCTCGCTCGCCGATCTCATCGTGCGGCCGCCGCTCGCCCACATCGACCTGCTCAACTGGCGTGCGTTCGAGCCGGTGATCGCAACCGGGTATGAGTTTGCGCGCACACTCATCGCCGCGACCCCACGCTTGCCGCGGCTCGACAGCATCGTGGCCGAGCGGCGCTCCACCTCGCTCGAGGTCGAGCTCGAGCGACGGCTGTTCTTGAGCTCAGCCGGCGCCGGCTAGCGCCGCGTCGCCGCTGATCGGCATCCCGCGACCCGCTGGGGCCGACCCGCGGGCCCGCCGGCTGCCATGGCTAGGCCTTGAGCTGACTCGCGAGTCGCTCCACCCACTCGAGCTCCTCGGGGCAATACTCGAGGAGCTGCCGCCGGTCGAGGCTGGCAACGCGCACCTCGCTTCCGGTCGAGCGCTGCACGATCCGGTAGCCGTGCAGATCGGGCCGGCGCGCCGTGCCCGCGAAGCTCACGAGGATTTGCAGCGCCCGCTCCTGGCCTTCGAGCAGACTCACGCGAACGAAGAACGATTCTTCCAGAGGACGGGCGCCGAACGCGCCCTCTGCGTGGAGCGACTCGAGAAAGGCCCGCACCTCGCTCCTCACCCGTGCGAGATGCTCGGCCCCGAGAGCGGCCACCTCGCGTACCCAGCGCGTCCCCTCCTCGATGCTGTTCACCACGAGCAGCGCGAAGCGCCGTGCCGCGAGATTTTGCGCATCCGCGCTCGGAGCAGTGCCTGCCGCGAGAGTTCGAGCCCGCACGCCGATTCGCGCGACCGAGCGCACCGCCTGCAGCGTATTCACGCCCTTCTGCTCGAGGCGCGAGCGCCGATCCTCGCTCACCAGACACGCAGGCCGATAACCCGGTCGCAGCACCGCCTCCTCGCTGCGACCGGCCGCCCACAGCGGACCCGAGTCATCGCTGCGCGCGATGAGCCCCGCGACCGCTCCCGACGGCGCGAACGATTCGAAGTGCCCGCGCAGCTTGTCGTGCGCCAGCATGCGCGGGAAATACATGAGCGCGTGCTCGGAGCAGTAATCGAAGTCCCGCAGCGCCCGCAGCGCCTCATCGGCCGTGTGCCAGCCGGCCGGCGGATCGATGATGAGAAGCGCGCGCCGCTTGCAGCAGTAGCGAATCGCGGCGAGCCAGGCGCACGGCCCCACGTCGAGCTCGCGTGTGAGGGGTGGAATGCAGAGAAAGTTGAACTGCGCGCCCTCGAGCGCGAACAGACCGGTGCGCTCGATCTCCGAGCCCACGATGTCGTAATCGGTGAGCGGCGCCCCATCATCGCCATCGCCGCTCGAGGCGATGTACGAGGCCACGCCACGCTCTGAATCCCAGGTCCGATCGGGCCGCTCCGCCGGCAGATCACCTTGGATGCGCACCAGCTCCGAGCGCTCGAGCGCACGCGCGAGGAAGCGCTCGTCGGCCGGGTCGAGCGAGAGCAGCGCAAAGATCTCCTGGTCCTCGACATGATTGCCGCCCGGCACCCGCACCCGCTGCAGGGTCAGATTGAAACGCTGCGCGTCCTGCGCGGGCACATTGTCGTAGTCGACGCTCGCGCGCAGGAACTCGCGCGTGCCCGGGCTCAGCGCCTCGAGCGTGAGCGCGCCGCGCCCCGCCGGCAGCGACAAAGTCGATGAGCGCGCACCGTTGGCGACGCGCACGACGAGTGCCTCGCGACCGCCGTTGTCGAAGAAATGCTCGATCGCATAGGAGAGCGGGCTCGGCTGCCACAGACCACCGAACAGTTGCTGGAACTCCGCGAAGTTGTGCGCGAGGCGCGGACGGTGCAGCGGCCCGCGCAGCGTACGACCGATGAACGCGACGCGCGCGGTCGGCCCACGCGCGATTCCAACATCGGGGCTGCGTTCTTCTTTGGCGGCAAGCCCGAGAGGATCCGGTATCGCCAACTGTTTCCCTCGACGAGCGACGCCGCGAACTGTAGCACAAGTGCAACGATTCGTCGGCGAAGCGAGCGAACCGAAGTCAGGGGTCGGAGCGCACCGGGCAAGCACGAGCGGCCTCGAGCGCTGGATCGGCGGTGCCCTGCCGCGCAGCCAACCCCTGCTCCATGCGCAACCGCTCCTCGTTGCGCAACCGCTCCTCGTTGTGCAGCCGCTCCTCATTGCGCAGCCGCTCTTCGCGACGCAGCCGCTCCTCGGCGAGCGCCTCCTCGGCCTCCGCCTTCTTGCGGGCGATCTCCTCGAGCATCACCTTGAGCCACTCACTCGTCATCGCCCGCCTCGGAAGGTGCAACGATCGGCTCGAGCGCGGCGATCGTCGGCGCGAGATAGTGAGGGCTCGCTTGCGCGTAGACGCGCCGGGCCGCGGCGGCGCCGGCCGGGGTCTTCATGAGCGCCTCGTACAAAGGCACCACCAGCATCAAGCGCCCTTGCGTCTTCAGGAAGTCCTCGAGCTGCGGGAAGGCGGGCGAGTAGAGGCCGCGTATCACGAGGGCAAACCAGTCGCGTGCCACATCGGCATCGGGCCTTCGAGCAAAATCAAACGCCTTCTCGAGCTCTGCGAGCTGCTCGCGCCGCAGCGACCCGGGCATGCCCTCGAGAAAGTACTGCCACTGCACGCTCGTCCAGCCGCGCGTCTCGAGCTTGGCCGCGGGGCTGCGTCCCGCGAGCCAGGCCGCGCGCACGCCATCCACCGGGGCGAGCGCTTCGAGGCTCGGTCGCGGCGCATCGCCGGGCAACCCCGGCGATTGGATCCAGGAAAGCACCGCGGCGCGCGTGATGAGGCGCGGCGGGCGGGCGATGAGCTCCTGATCGAGATAGTCGACGAACTGCTCCGTGGTGATGCTCTTCTGCGCGAAATGCTCGAAATAGGCGCGCAGGAACGCATCGAGGCGCTCGCGCCCGAAGCGCACCTCGAGCCATTCGAACAGGAGCCGCGCCTTGGCGGCGCGGGCGCGCTGCGCCACCCGTCCGGGATCCTGGCCGCGCAAATCCACCGCAAGGTGCTGATCCTCCGGTTTGAGCGCGGCGAGCTCCTCGGGCAACGACCTCAAGGCAACCGCCTCGGCAAGCGTCGCGCGCGCCTCTCCGAGCACCGCACTCGACATGCGATGCGCGAGGTAGCCCGACAAGCCCTCATCGATCCACGCATCGCGCCAGGTCGCGGGCGCCACCCAGTAACCCGCCCAGGCCCGCGCAAGGGTCTGCGCGGCGGCGGCAACCGCGCGCTCCTCGGCACCGAGCGCGCTGCTGCCGAGGTAATCGAGCCGCGGGTGCGCACGCTCGGTATAGGGAAAAAGCGGCGGCAGCACGAGCACGTCGGCGCGCTCGCACGGATACGGGCCTGCGATCGCCTCCCCCGCAGCCACCAGCCGCTCGAGCTCGCTGAGTCCATCGCCCGGGCGTCCGATGAGCGCCTTCTCGCCATAGATCCCGCTGCGCGGGCTCACGTCCCTGAAATGCAGATCGCCGACCACGAGCGCAAGCGCGAAGGAGGGCACCGGATAGATCATCTCGAAGGTGTAGTCGCCGCTGCGCTTGGCGTGCGGATCGTTCTTCGCGCTCATGACGGCGAGCGCACCTTTATCCGTATGGATCCGCGCACCGACGGTGACGCGCACCTGCGGCGTGTCTTGCAGCGGGATCCAGCTGCGCGCGCCGATCGGTCCCGGCAAGGTGAAGAACAGCGGGTCATGCTTCGCGCCCGACTCACCCGAGCCGAGCCAAGCAAGTGCTGCCGAGGTCGGCGAGGTCACGTACTCGATCTTGATGACCTCGCTCGACTTGCGGGTGGCCGGCGCAAGCTCGATCACGAGCGGGCTGCCGAGCACCGGATCGGCCTTCTCGAAGTGAAAGGGCCGGCTCACCCAGGTCGTCTGGCTCTTGGCGGTCGCGCCCATGAGGTTCACCGCCTTCTCGCTCACATCGCGCACATCGAGATCGCGCGTGTCGAGCACGAGCTCGGTGGCACCCGGATCGAGACGCTTGACCTCGAGACCCGCCGCGCCGAGCAGTACCTTGTTGCGAAAATCAACGCGCAGATCGAGCTCGATGCGCGTCGCGCGGAACTGCTCGATGTTCGCGAAGGAGTGGTAGTCGAGCCCGGGTTGCAGCGGTGCGAGGGCCGAAGGCGGCGTGGCGGTCGCCGACACTGCATGCGAGCCGCCGGCCGGTGATTCCGCCGCGATCGCCGACAGCGCGAACATTCCCAGCACGCCCGCCCAGCCGATCGCGCCGGACCCGCGGGTTCCTCGGCTCGCCGCTCCCTGAGGCCCGGGCCGCAAGGCTATTGCGTCGCCGCGGAAGGCGGTGGGCTCGAGCTCGAGGACGCCGCGGCCGGCACGCGCCCCTGTACGAGCTCGTTGAAGGTCTTCTCGTCGACCAGCAATCCCGTCTTGCCGTCCCAGTTCGAGCCCTCCGGGACGGTGTTCTTGACCCGCATGGACTGCGCGAGCACGGCACTCATGCCGCCCGAGCTGCCGGTGATCGGCACGGGGATGGCGCGCGGCGTTTTCGCGAGATCGGCCACCATCGACCAGTCGATGTCCTTCTCGTGCAGCGCCAGGCCCTCGCGAAATTTGGGCTTCGCGAGATTCGCAAGCAAGCGCTTCGGGTTCTTCCAGTCGCGCGAGTCATCCTCCATCACGGCGTAGGCCTGTAGATAGAGCGTCCCCTCGCGCCAGCCAAACAGGTACGGCTGGTTGACCACGGTGACCTTGGTGCCGATCGGAATCATCTCGTAGAACTTCTCGATGTCCTCCGGATACAGGCGCATGCAGCCATGGCTCGAGCGCATCCCGACACCATAGGGCTTGTTGGTGCCGTGGATCAGGTAGCTTGGCCAGTTCAGGCGAAACTCGTACTCCCCGAGAGGATTGTCCGGCCCCGGCGGCACCTTCTCCGGGAGCTTCTCGCCATTTTCCTGATGCTCCTCGCGCACCGATTTCGGCACCACCCACACCGGGTCCTTCTCCTTGGCGACGATCCTTGCCGTGCCCTCCGGCGTCTTCCAGCCGACCTTGCCAATGCCGATCGGATGCGTGTAGACGACCTGCGGCGCCCCCTTCTTGTGCGGCGGATAGTAATAGATGCGCATCGCCGCAACGTTCACCACCACGCCTTCATGCGGTGCGGCCGGCAGCACGTACTGCGTCGGCACGACGACTTCGCGACCAACGCCCGGGAGCCAGGGATCGACACCCGGATTCGCGAGCAGGATCTCCTCGTACCCCACATCGAAGCGACGGGCGATGTCGGGGAGCGTGTCCTCCGGGCCGACGAGCGTCTTTTGCACCCGACCCACCACATCGCCGCTCGCGCCATCGACCACGAACTTATGCATCGCCGTCGGCGTCGGCAGCTCGGGGGCCGCCGGCGGCGGCGCCACCGGGGCGGCGGGCGGAGGCGCCGAGACGGGGCGAAACAGCGAGCAGCCTGAAGCCAGCAGGCCGGCGAGCATGACCGCAAGCGCCGGCGAAAGGGGCCGCCGGCACACGGGCCGTTTTAAAGGCGCGATCCTGGATCTCATCCTGAGCTATCTACAGCAAAGTCGGCCGGTCAGGCAATTCATTCGGGGCATCGCGTGCGCGTTTCAGGCTCGACGGAAAATGCGCGGCGAGCAACGCCCCGACCGCCTCCACCCCCGCGATCGAGCCCTGCTCGAAGCGTCGAGCCCGGTAATGCTCCTCCATCAGGCGGCACACGCCTTCCCAGTCCTCGGGCTTGACGCGGCCCGCGAGACCGCGATCGGCGACGATCTCGACGACACGGTCGGCGAGCTCGACGTAGATGAGGACGCCGTTGTTGTGCTCGGTGTCCCAAACGCGCTGCGCGGCGAACACCTCGAGCGCGCGCATCCTCGGGCTCATCCCGGCCATGAGCTGCCTGGGCGACAACGATGCTTCGATGGCAAAGCGAATCTCGCCCGCGTGATTGCGCTCGGCGCGCGCCACCGCTGCCTCGATCGCATCCAGGGTGCGCGGCGGAAAAAGGCGGCGTGCGCACCAATGCGTCGCGCTCAGATGCCGCAGTAGCCGCCCCGCCCGCACTACCAGCGCCCCGAGGCGCCGCCGCCGGCAAATCCACCGCCGCCCCCGCTGAAGCCGCCGCCGCCGAAGCCGCCGCCCGAGCCCCCTCCCAGGCCGCCGCCCCAACCGCCGACGAAGGGCCCGATTCCTCCGCCACGACCGCCGCTTGCCCAGCCGGATGAGCCGCCGCCGAGCAGGCCCAGGAGGAATCCAAGCCCGCCGCCCAGCACGCTCACGATGAGCACGTGCAGGACGAGCCAGAGCACACCGCCGATGACGGCGCCGGCGAGCGCCGCGCCGATCCACCGCCCGAACAGCGCACGCAGCAGCCCCGTGAACCAGAAGGCGAAAATGAGGAGCACGAGCGGCGCCGGACCATGCCACCCACCGCCCCGGTGCTCCCAGCGCTGATCCGGCGGCGGCGGGGGCTCGCCGTTCACCACCGAGATCATCTGCGAGGCGCCCGCCTGCACGCCGGCATCGAAATCGCCCTGCCTGAAGCGGGGCGTGATGGTCTCATCGATGATGCGATTGGCCACTGCGTCCGAAAGCGCACCCTCGAGCCCGCGACCCACCTCGATGCGCACGGCGCGATCGTTCTTCGCGACGATGAGGATGGCCCCATCATCGACGCCCTTGCGCCCGAGCTTCCACTGATCGGCGACGCGGATGCCGAACTGCTCGATGTCCTCCGGCTGCGTCGTGGGCACGATCAGCACCGCAATCTGGCTGCCCTTGCGAGCCTCGAACTGCGCAAGCTGCGTCTCGATGCGATTGACCGTCTCGCCCGAGAGCGTGCCGGTGAGATCGACGACCCGCCCGGTGAGCGGCGGCACCGGCACGTCCGCGCGCGCGCTGCCGCCGAGGGCCCCGATGCCGAGCAGCGAGAGCACGGCGAGCCAGCCACGCCACGCTCGGGCGCGGGCCGCGGGGGCCTGCACGCGGATCAACGGGTCTCGCAGGGTCCACGCCCGAGGTCGCATCAGAAGAGGCGCCCCGCTCGGCTCAGGGCGATTGTCCGGCGGGATGCGTGCCGAAATCGACCGTGGGCGGCTTGGCAATTGCGGCCTCGTTCTCGACCGTGAAATTCGGCTTGGGCTTGTAGCCCATCGCCATCGCGGTGAGATTGGTCGGGAACGAGCGCACCGTCACGTTGTAGTTCTGCACCGCCTGGATGTAGCGGTTGCGGGCCACGGTGATGCGATTCTCGGTCCCCTCGAGCTGCGCCTGCAGATCGCGGAAATTCTGGTCCGACTTGAGATCCGGATAGCGCTCCGAGACCACCAGCAGCCGTGACAGCGCTCCCGAGAGCTCGCCCTGCGCGGCCTGGAATTTCGCGAGCGCCTGCGGGTCGTTGACGAGATCCGGTGTCGCCTGGATAGATCCCACCCGGGCGCGCGCCTGGGTCACGCCGAGCAGCACGTCCTTCTCCTGGGCGGCGTAACCCTTGACCGTGTTGACCAGATTGGGAATGAGGTCGGCGCGCCGCTGATATTGATTGATGACCTCGGACCAGGCCGATTTCACCTGCTCGTCCTGCGTCTGCAACGTGTTGTAGCCGCACCCCGCCAGCAGCAATGCGAGAGCCAAGCCTGCTCTGTGGGCAATCCAACGCATGATCCCCTCCGCGCGTTTCGCGCCCTCCGCCCTGCCGCGCAGGGAGGTTGGGCGCGCCCGAGTGTACCACCGGCAAAAAAAAGCCCCGAGTGATGAGCTCGGGGCGGAGATGCGGACTTCAATGAAGGGAAGTAAAGCCCGCTAGGGGATTTCGGTTCAGTGCAGCTGGTGCCACTGCAGTACTTGGATCTCCATGTCCTCGAGATCGAAGCTGCGCGCCAGCATCTGAGCGATCTCTCGATTGCCCTTCAGGGCCTTCGTCTGTCCGAGAAGCTCGACCACGCCGCGGTACTCGCTGTACTCGATGGCGCCGTCCGACTGCGCGATGAAGTGGGTGTAGTATTTGGCGCTCATGGGACAAAGGATAGAATCAAGGTGCGCAGATATTCTGTGAAACACCGCTCAGTCGATGCGACCCTCTTCTGATCGGGTTCACGTCCTGAGCGCCAGAGCGGCGTTATTGCACCGTGTCAAGATATCGTCCGCCGGCCCCGCCGAGCTCGAAATACATCACCCCTGAAGGCGCGCAGCGATTGCGCGAAGAGCTGCATGCGCTCTGGCACGAGGAGCGCCCGCGGGTCACTGCGGCCGTCGCCGAGGCCGCCGCGCAGGGGGATCGCTCGGAGAACGCCGAGTACACCTACGGCAAGAAGCGCCTCGGCGAGATCGATCGGCGCGTGCGCTTTCTGCGCAAGCGCCTCGAGGGCATGGTGGTCGTCGACCCCGCGCTCGCCGCCGGACGACGTGATCCGGGGCGCGTCTTCTTCGGCGCGTGGGTGCGACTCGCGACCGGGGAAGCCTCGGGGCGCTGGGTACGCCTCGTCGGACCCGACGAATTCGACATGGCGAGCGACTACATCAGCATGGACTCACCGCTCGGGCGCACCCTCCTCGGTAAGCGGCTCGACGAGGAAGTCACCCTCGCACTGCGCGACCGGGAGGAAACCTTCCGCATCGAGGCGATCCATTACGGAGGGCGTCCTTGAGCCGGGGTGCGCCACCGTCGCGCCGTGCCCGGCCTTAGCCTAGGTGACCCGGATGTTCTTGAACTGCCAGGGATCGGCGCGGTCGAGGTCCTCGGCGAACAGCTCGCCGCGCTCATGCAGCGGAGTCCAGTCGGTGTACTGCCCGACCACGGTCCCGAGATAGGGCATGCACACCCCGAGCGGGCGCTCGTACTCCATCTCGTCCGGCTCGACGATGCCGCGCTCGGGGTTCTCGATGGCCCAGATCATGCCCGAGAGCGCGGCGACCGTGACCTGCAGGCTCGTCGCGCTGTTGTAAGGCACGAGCGCGCGGGCCTCCTCGATCGATAGCTGCGAGCCGTACCAGTAGGCGTTCTTGCGGTGCCCGGCGAGCAGCACACCGAGCTCATCGATGCCCTCCGTGATGTCGTCGCACATGATCCGCTTGGATTTCTGCAGGTGCCAGTTGCGCCCCGCGAACTCGTGCACCGAAAGCACTGCGTTGTCGCACGGGTGGTACGCATAGTGGGTCGTCGGCCGGTAGACCACCTGGCCCTGCTCGCGCACGGTGTAGTAGTCGGCCAGCGAGATCGCTTCGGAGTGGGTGATCAAGAAGCCGTGAAAATGCCCGGCCTTCGGGGTCCAGGTCCGCACCCGGGTGCTCGCTCCCGGACGGTTGAGATAGATGGCGCATTTCGAGCCCACGGCGTGCTGTCCCCCATCGGGGGGAAAGTGACGCTCGTGCGTCCCCCAGCCGAGCTCGGCGGGCTGTGCGCCCTCGCTCACGAAACCATCGACCGACCAGGTATTCACGAACTCATCGAGCCGCTTCGGCACCCGGCTGATCTGGGTGTCGCGCTCTGCGACATGAATCACCTTGATGCCGAGCTCATGCGCGAGGCGGGCCCAGTCCTCGCGCCGGGCCGGCTTGCCCGCGGCAACGCCCGTATCGCGCGCGATGTTGAGCAGTGCCTGCTTGACGAAATGCGAGACCAGACCGGGATTCGCCCCATGGGTGAGCACGGCGGTCGGCGAGCGCGCCGGAGCGGACTCGCGCAGCGCGAGCGCCTCGAGACGCAGGTGGTAGTTGCTGCGCGTCTCGACCGGGAGCTTGGCATCGGTGTAGCCGCCCACCCAGGGCTCGATGCAGGTGTCGAGGTACAGCGCGCCGCGCTGCCGGGCGAGCTCGATGAGCGCGACGCTCGAGACATCCACGGACAGATTGAGGAGAAAGTCGCCGCGGCCGAGCAGCGGCTCGAGCACGCGCCGGTGGTTCTCGCGCGTGATCGGCGTATTCACGAACTTGACGCCGAAGTGATCGGCCTCGCCGCGACCCGACTCGGCCGCCGTGACGATCGTGATGCGCTCCGCCGAAATGCCGATGTGGCGCAGGATCAGCGGCAAGACACCCTGGCCGATGCTGCCGAAGCCGACGAACACGATCCGGCCCGCAAACGCCACCTGCACTTCGGATTTGCCCATGATTCCCCTCCGTTGTTGTCATTCGATTCAGACCCGCGCGCCAGACTACCCGCCCGCACAGCGCCGACTCAAGCGATGCAGCTCGCGCGGGCGCCGGGCCGCGGCGCACCGCCGGCCGTGGTCGCCCGCGGGCGTCGCTCAAGAATTCTCGCGCCAGTGCGGAGGGTAGGTTTTCTCGTAGCCGGGCAGCGCCTCGATGCGATGGATCCAGCGGCCGAGGGCCGGGTAGTTGCGCTCCATCGGCAGAAACCGCGCGCCCAGCTCGGCCGCGGCGCGCTTCTCGAGCGCGCGGCGCAACAGCTGGATCCAGGGAAAGATCACCATGTCCGTCGCCGAGTAGCTCGCACCGACGATCCATTCCTCCTTGCTCAGGCGACCCTCGATCGTGCGCGCCTCGCGCGCCACGGCATGCATCGCGTCGGTCAGCTCATCGAGGTGGTCGTTGACCCGGTCCTCGAAAATGGCGCTGACGATCTTCTGCAGCGAGGGCTCGGTGTAGGCTTGAAATTCGCAGATCACCCGCATGATCACCCCGGCCTCCTCCGGGGTGGTGCCGAACAGCGGCGGCTCGGGATACTTCACATCGAGGTAGTAAAGAATGGCGAGCGACTCGAACACCACGTAATCGTCGTCCTTCAGCACCGGCAGACGCCCGCGCGGATTGAGCTTGAGCATCTGCGGCGACTGGTGCTCCTGCTTGTCGAAGTGCAGGAGCTGCGACTCGTACTTGAGACCCTTGTGCTGGAGCGCGAGCATCACCCTCCAGGCGAATGGACTACCGCTACCCCAGTACAGAGTCAGAGCCATGCTTGATTGTAGCGGATGCGCTTCGAGCAGCGCGTACGTTAAGCTCGCTGCGTGCCCACCGCCGCGCTCATCGACACCGCCGAGCTGGCCGCACTGATCGACCGCGGCGGGATCGTGCTGCTCGATTGCCGCTTCGATCTCGCCTCGCCCGAGGCCGGCCGACGCGCCTATCTCGCCGGGCACATCCCCGGAGCGCGCCATGCCGATCTCAATCGCGATCTCTCATCGACACCCACCCCCGCCAGCGGCCGCCATCCCCTGCCCGATCCCAAGCGCACCCGCGCATGGCTGCGCACCCTCGGCGTTTGCTCAGGCGTGCGGGTGGTTGCGTACGATGAGTCGAATGCCGCCTTTGCGGCGCGCGCTTGGTGGCTGCTGCGCTGGCTGGGGCATCGCGAGGTGTCCGTGCTCGACGGGGGACTCAAATCCTGGATCGACCGCGGCGGGGCGCTCGAGGCGGGTGAGCCGACGCCTTCCGCACCCAGGCCGGTCGCCGAGAACCCCTGCAGGGACGATGACTCGCGCCTCGAGCGGCCCGTGCCGGATGACTGGCCGGTGCTCGCTGATGGGCCGGTGCTCGATGATGGGGTGCTCGACACGTCGACGCTCGAGCGCGCTCTGGGTGACGCGCGAGTCCTGCTGATCGACGCCCGTGCCCCGGAGCGCTTCGCGGGCAGCGTCGAGCCGATCGACCCGGTCGCCGGACACGTGCCGGGCGCCGTCAACCACCCCTTTCAGAGCAATCTGGACGCGGACGGACGCTTCCTGTCGAGACGGGAGCTCGAGCGGCGCTGGCGCGCGCGCCTGGCCGGACGCAGCGCGGCGGACGTGGTCATGATGTGCGGCTCGGGCGTCACCGCCTGCCAGAATCTGCTCGCGCTCGAGATCGCGGGTCTGCCCGGCGCGAAACTCTATGCAGGCTCCTGGAGCGAGTGGATCCGCGATCCGCGCCGACCGATCGCCCGCGGCGCGTAGCCGGCAACGCTCTCGAGCATCACCACTGCGCTGAGCGCGCGGTGGCATCGTCCGAGCGGGAAGCGAAATTTCGTGTGCGCCGTCATTGATCTGTGTCCCCAATTTGCTATGGTTCGCGGCAAATGAACACCCCCGCGCAGCGCCTCCCGCTGAATCACCATTGGAAGGTCGAGGAGTCGCTCGATCTGTATCAGGTCGAAGCCTGGGGCAAGGGCTACTTCTCCATCAATGCCGAGGGCCACGTGGTCGTGCGCCCGAGCATGGATCCGGCCTGCGAGATCGATCTGCACGAGGTCGTGCAGGGGCTCGCCGCGCGCGACCTGCACACACCGGTCGTGGTGCGTTTCTCCGACATCCTCGCGCATCGCCTGCGTCACCTCGCCGAGGCCTTCGCAAATGCGATCGCCGAGAACGAATACCGCAACCGCTATGCCGCCGTCTATCCGATCAAGGTCAACCAGCAGCGTCTGGTCGTCGAGGAGGTGTACCGCTACGGCAAGGAATTCGGTTTCGGTCTCGAGGTGGGCTCCAAGCCCGAGCTGCTGGCGGTCATGTCGATCACCGAGGACGCACCCGACCGGATCGTGGTGTGCAACGGCTTCAAGGACGAGAGCTACCTCGAGGCGGTGATTCTCGCCACCAAGCTCGGGCGCACCATCATTCCAGTGGTGGAGAACTTCGAGGAGATCCACTCGATCCTCAGACACGCGGACAAGTACGCGGTGCGTCCCAAGATCGGCGTGCGCGTCAAGCTCGCGAGCGAGGGTGCGGGCCGCTGGCGCGAGAGCGCCGGGGAGAAGTCGAAGTTCGGGCTCTTCATCAGCGAGATCATGGATCTGCATGAGCTGCTCAAGGAGCGCAACATGCTCGACTGTCTGCAGCTGGTGCACTGCCATCCCGGCAGTCAGCTGCAGGACATCCGGCGGGTGAAGGATGCGATCAACGAGCTCGCGCACGTGTACGCGGAGCTGAAGATCATGGGGGCGGGACTCCAGTACATCGACATCGGCGGGGGACTCGGCGTCGACTACGACGGCAGCGGCACCAACTTCGAGTCCTCGATGAACTACACTCTCAACGAGTACGCGAGCGACGTGGTCTATCGCATCAAGAGCGTGTGTGATGCGCGCGACGTGCCGCACCCGATGATCGTGAGCGAGTCGGGTCGTGCCATCGCGGCCTACCACAGCGTGCTGGTATTCGACGTCCTCGGCGCCTCGAAGCTCGATCAGTTTCCGGTGTCGGGCCGTCCGGATGAGGACTATCGCGGCCGACAGGAGCTGCCGCAGCCGGTGCGCGACCTGTTCGACAGCCACCGCACCGTGAACGAGCGTCGCCTGGTCGAGTGCTATCACGATGCGCTGCAGGCGCGCGAGCAGGCGCTGCAGATGTTCAACCTGGGTTATCTCAGCCTCGAGTTTCGCGGTCTGGCGGAGCGCCTCTACTGGGCGACCTGCACCAAGATCCGCGACTATTGCCGCAAGCTCGACCGGGTGCCCGAGGAGCTCGAGAACATCGAGGACATGCTGAGCGACATCTATTTCTGCAACTTCTCGGTCTTCCAGTCGCTCCCCGACAGCTGGGCGATCGGCCAGCTGTTCCCGATCATGCCGATCCAGCGGCTCACCGAGCAGCCGAGCCGCAACGCAGTGCTCGCCGACATCACCTGCGACTCGGACGGCAAGATCGATCGGTTCGTGCACCCGCGCAGCACCAAGCGCACTCTCGAGGTGCACGAGCTGCGGGTGGGGGAGCCTTATTACCTGGCCGCGTTCCTGGTGGGCGCTTATCAGGAGACGCTCGGCGATCTGCACAACCTGTTCGGCGACACTCACGTCATCCACATCCGGCTCAAGGAAGGCGGCGGCTGGTGGATCGAGGAGGTGGTGAAGGGAGACACCGCCAACAAGGTGCTCGAGTACATGGAGTACGACACCGATGAGCTCTACCCGGGCATCGCTCGCGACTGCGAGCGGGCGATCCAGGAGGGGCGCATGACGCTCGCCGAGGCGCAGGCCGTCAAGCGTTTCTATGAGCACGAGCTCAACGGCTACGCCTACCTCGAAGTGGAGTAGTCGAGTCGCAAGGGTGCGTCCGGGTTGCATTTGCGACACGCACATGACGACTTCGCGACGCTGGAATCGCGGCACTTCGCGACGCGTTGGAATGATGAATATCCCTGGATTTATGCGTTTGCCAAGCCTAATTCCCTGGCGTAGCATCAAGTCGTAGGTCGGCCGCTGGCGTCTGGCTCGAGTGCGCGACCTCAAGGTACGGGCACTTCGCCAGAGGAGCCGGCGACAGTGTCTGCAAGGTGAAACCGCGCGCGAGCCGGAGGATCCCGACTCGAGTGCGCACTGTTAGCGAGATTGATTGAATGACGACGATCTACGTGGGCAATCTGCCCTTCAGCGCCACCGAGGACGAAGTGCGTAGCCTGTTCGAGCGCTACGGCAAAGTCGATTCAGTGAAGCTCATCAATGATCGAGAGACTGGCCGTCCGCGGGGCTTCGCCTTCGTAGACATGCCGGCGAGTGAAGCTCAGAACGCAATTCAGCAGACCAATGGCTTCCAGATGGGTGGCCGTCCGCTGCGCGTGAATGAGGCTCAGGAACGAGCACCCCGCTCGAAGCCGTCGGGCGGCGGCGGCGGCGGTGGCGGCGGTCCGCGACGCTGGTAATCGCCCAGTTGATGCCGCCGGCTCACCGATGAGAGGAAATCGGGCCGGGCGGCGACACTGAGCTCACCCCCGGCGGGAGGGCGGTGTCGGCGAGGTGACGGGGAGTTCCCCGAGGGATGCGGGGCCACGAGACCGGCTGTGCCTCGTTACCACATCTCCTTGAGCTGCGCGACCACATCGACGGTCGCCGCAGCCTCCGTATTCAGGCTCTCGACGCCCCGCAGACTGCGATAGGTGGTGCGCTCGAAGCACGCGAGCACTTTGTCCGTCATGAAACGGCTCTTTGCGCCGTAGACATGCGCATCGCCGTCCTTTGGCTGCTGCGTCACCTGATATCTCTGCGGGGCGCACAGGTGCAGCTCATTGCGTGCGCGGGTCATCGCCACATAGAGGAGCCTGCGCTCCTCCTCGACCAGCTCGGGCTTGCCCGCCGCAAACTCCGAAGGGAAGTTGCCGTCGGCCACGTTCAGCACGTAAACGATGTCCCACTCCTGGCCCTTCGCCGAGTGGATGGTCGAAAGCACGACGTAATCCTCGTCCTTCGAGGCAAGCCCCGACTTGCCGCCGCTCGCCATCGGCGGATCGAGCGTGAGCTCCGTAAGGAAGCGCTCGCGTGTCGTGTGCTGCGCGGAGAGCTGCTCGAGCTGCTCGAGGTCGCCCGTCCGAGTCCATGCGTCGTCGTAGATGCGCTCGAGTTGCGGCTTGTACCACTCGCGCACCTGGCCGACCTGACCCGCCCACGGCGTCGCGGGGTCGAGTAGCTTTTCGAAGAAGCTGCAAAAGCGCTTCCAATCCATCTTGGCGGCCTGCGGCACCTCGAAGGCCGCAAGGCTCGTGAGCTTGAAGCCGAGCGACTCGACGTGCTCGAGCGCCTGCTTGGCGGTCGCGGGGCCTATGCCCGGCACGAGTTTCAGCACACGAAAGCCGGCAACGGAGTTGCGCGGGTTGTCTGCCCAGCGCAGCACCGCGAGCACGTCCTTGACGTGCGCCGCCTCGAGGAACTTCAGTCCGCCGTATTTCACGTAGGGCACGTTGCGGCGGGTGAGCTCCACCTCCAGGACGTCACTGTGGTGGGAGCTGCGAAAGAGCACCGCGTGGCGCTTCAGTGAGCCGCCGATCTCTCGAGTCGCGAGGATCTTACCGACGATGTACTCGGCCTGACCCTGCGCATCGTCGACGGTGACGTAGAGCGGACGCTGGCCGGCCTGCCGCGTGGCGAGCAGCGTCTTGCGATGCTGCCGGGGCCCCTCCGCCATGAGGGCGTTCGCGACATCGAGCACCGGCTGCGTCGAGCGGTAATTCTGCGCAAGCACGACAATGTCCGCCTTCGGCTTGTAGCGATCGGCAAATCCCAGGATGTTCTCGACCGCGGCGGCACGGAACGAGTAGATCGCCTGAGCGTCATCGCCGACCACCGTCACGCCCTTGCCGTCGGGCTTGAGCGCATGGATGATCTCGCCCTGCAGCGCGCTCGTGTCCTGGTATTCGTCGACCAGCACGTGATCGAAGTGCTCGGCCAGGTTCTGCGCGAGCGCGGGATTTTGCATCATCGCGTGCCAGTAGAGCAGCAGATCGTCGAAGTCGAGCACCGCATTGCGCTGCTTGCGTGCAACGTACTCCCGATACAGGCGCGTGAGGTCCGCTTCCCACTCGCTCGCCCACGGGAACTGCTCCTCGAGAGTCTGCTTGAGGGTGAGGCGCGTGTTGACGCGATAGCTGTAGATGGCGACGCACACATCCTTGCGCGGAAAGCGCCGCTCTTTCGCGTTGAGTCCCTGCTCGTGGCGGATGACGTCCATCAGGTCGGCCGCGTCGGCGCGATCGAGTACGCTGAAATTGGGATCCAGACCGAGCTGCTTGGAGAACAGGCGCAAGATGCGATT
>Ga0070734_10002861_pt1 | contig 19596 bp, 16 predicted proteins | sample Coa_R1_8_FD_66444 | JGI IMG/M metagenome (GOLD analysis project Ga0070734, IMG submission 66444) | Surface soil microbial communities from Centralia Pennsylvania, which are recovering from an underground coalmine fire - Coalmine... | ecosystem: Environmental > Terrestrial > Soil > Unclassified ... | reverse complement strand
CCTTTGCCTGCCAACAGCGGCTTCAGCAGCAGCGTCGAATCCGCCAGCCGAATACCTTCGTCCGCCAGAACTTTCGCTACCGCGCCGATCAATCCCTCGGTGTTCTTCTGTTTGAGCGAGCCCAGCAGTTTGAACAATCGCAAGTCCGGCTGGATGGCGGAAAAGATGCTGACGTGCTTCACTTGCCCCGCCATGATGACGTCCGTGATCTTTTCCGACTTCAGGATTTCGATCAGGCGGCTCAGTTGTCCGAGCGAGATCCAATAGCAGCGCGTGGCCAACCGCTCAATTTCCGGCGACGCCTCCTCCTGGATTCCGATCGCGACCACTTCATCGCCCAACCCCCGAGCCGTTTCAAGCGCCAGTAATGGAAATCGGCCGTTGCCGGCGATCATTCCATAACGGCTCACTTTACGAAACCCCGCTCCGACGCAGCGATGAAGGCGAGCAGCTCCTCGATTTCCGGCCCGATCTCTACTTCGGCGGAAATCCGCTCCACGGCTTGGCGCGTATTCAATCCGGATTTCGTGAGCAAGCGAAACGCTTTGTGCAGATTCTCGATGGCTTCCTTGCTAACGCCGCGCCGCTCCAACCCAACCTTGTTTTCTCCGAACACGCGCGAGTCGCGGGGACTTACGGTGAGCGAAAACGGCAGCACATCGCGTGTGATCACGCTGTATCCGCCGACAAACGAGTGGCGGCCCACGCGGCAAAACTGATGCACGCCGCTGAACGCTTCAATCACTGCCCAATCTTCCACCACAACGTGCCCGGCGAACGTGACGCTGTTGCCGAGGATAATGTGGCTCCCCACGCGCACGTCGTGCGCGATGTGGACATAAGCCATCAGTAGATTGTCATCCCCGATTTCGGTGATCAATCCGCCGGCTTCCGTGCCGCGATGGATGGTCACGAACTCCCGGATCTTGTTGCGGTTTCCGACGCGCGTCTCAGAACGCTCGCCTTTGTACTTCAGATCCTGCGAAGCGACGCCGACCGTGGAATAAGGATAAAAGATGTTGTCCTCACCCACCATCGTCACGCCTTCCATGAAAACGTGACCCAGCAATCGTGTGCGCGCGCCGATGTGAACGTGCGCGCCGATGATACAATACGGCCCAATTTCGGCGCTCTCCGCAATACGCGCTTGCGGATCGACGATGGCTGTTGGATGAATCGCCATGGCGATTGGTTTATAGCGCTGGAACCGGGGCCTCGACTGCCGCGGGTTCCGCGAGCGGCGCGCGGTCTGCGAGTTTGCACATCAGAATTGCTTCAGCCATCACCACGCCATCCACCGTCGCCTGTCCGTGCATTTTCGCCACGCTGGCTTTGCGCCGGGTGACCTTCATCTCGATTCGGAGCTGATGGCCGGGCAGCACCGGCCGGCGGAATTTCGCCTCCTCGATCGAAGCCAGTAGCACCAGTTTGTTTTTGCGATCCGGAATGCTCTTCAAAACCAGCACGCCCGCCACCTGCGCCATCGCTTCCACAACCAACACGCCCGGCATCACGGGGAAATCCGGAAAGTGGCCGGCGAAGAATGGCTCATTCACCGTGACATTCTTGATGCCGACGATGCGTTCTTCTTCGAGCTCGACAATGGCATCCACCAATAACATGGGATAGCGATGCGGCAAAATGTCGCGGATAGCCTGTATATCCAGGATGGGCATTGGAACTGGCTATTATAACAGCGATGCATCCATTGCTGGCTTTCGCGCGCTCGAAACAGTCGGAGATCATCGCGATGATTCGCGAGTTTGTGGAATGCGAGTCGCCGAGCGATCATCCACCATCGGTGGATCGTTTCGTGGATCTGCTCGCGAACAAGCTGGATGGCCACCAGGTCCGCACTTTCCCCGGCGGGCGCTTCGGAAAACATGTTCGAGTCGAATTCACATTGCCCGGACCGCGCAAGCCGCGTGACGGCCGGATCCTCGCGCTTGGGCATTCCGACACAGTCTGGCCGCTGGGTACGCTGCAGCAGATGCCGTTCCGCGAGGCCAGCGGAAGACTCTGGGGTCCCGGAGTGCTCGATATGAAGTCCGGCATCGTGTTCTTTCTGTTCGCCGTGCGCGCGCTGCGTGAGCTGGATATTCCCGTGTCCCGGCGTGTCGTTTTGCAGGTGAATTCGGACGAAGAAGTTGGTAGCGATTCCTCGCGCGCACTCACCGAAGAAGCCGCGAAAAGCTGTGCCGCAGTGCTCGTGCTGGAACCGGGCACAGGCATGACCGGCAAACTCAAGACCGCTCGCAAAGGCGTCGGGTCGTACCAGGTCACAGTCCGAGGCAAGGCTTCGCATGCCGGCGTGGATTTCGAAAACGGCGCGAGCGCAATCGTAGAACTGGCCCGCCAAATCGAACGTATCGTCAAGTTCACGAATCTCGATCGCGGACTCACCGTCAATCCCGGAGTCATCGCCGGAGGTACGCGCAGCAACGTCGTCGCCGCCGAAGCCTGGACTGACGTCGACATGCGCATCGCCCGCCTCAAAGACGCGCCCGCACTCGACAAAAAATTCCACGACCTTCGCCCCTTCGACAAGCGTTGTTCGATCTCCGTCGCCGGGGGAATGAACCGCCCGCCTATGGAGCGCACGGCTGCGATTCGCAAGTTATTTGCAATTGCCGCCAAGTGCGCGAGCGAGATTGGCGTGAAGCTGGAAGAATCCTCAACCGGCGGTGGGTCCGACGGAAACTTCACAGCGGCAATGGGGATTCCCACGCTAGATGGCCTGGGCGGCGTAGGCGAAGGCGCTCACGCTCCCAACGAGAGTATTCTGGTCAACCGCATCGCCGACCGCACCGCCCTCCTCGCCCTGCTTTTGTCCAACCTCTAGGCGAACCGGTCAGCAAAACGTCTGCATTCGGGGCAGCGCTCCTTGGCAGTCGCGGTTCAGTAGTACGTGTAGATGCAAGCCACCTAATATAGGACCAAAGGAGTCGTATATATCAATAAGTCATTTGAATGGCGAAAGGCATTTTTATGAGGCGAGGACTACCAGCGAGCACGTTCATCCAGTTGAAATCGGCGCAAGCCGCGATTGTGCTGTACGAGAGAACCCGGACCCTCGGACGGGCAGTTTTTAGGCACGGATACACACGGATGGACACGGATGGAGCAGTTTCTTATCCGTGTCCATCCGTGGCTAATTATCTTTTCGTTCGCCGATGACCTTGATACCCAGCTCACGCAACGTCCGCTCCGGGACGCCGGCCGGAGCTTCGCACATCAAATCCGTGCCGCGGGCGGTTTTGGGGAACGGGATCACTTCGCGGATCGATGTTTCACCAGCGAGAATCATCACCAGCCGATCGAGTCCGAGCGCAATTCCACCGTGCGGCGGCGCCCCGTACTCCAGCGCCTCAAGCAGGAACCCGAAGCGGCGCTTCGCTTCTTCATCGCTGAATCCGAGCGCCGCGAACACTTTGGCCTGCACGTCGCGGCGATGGATACGAATTGAGCCGGAGCCAAGCTCCGTTCCGTTCAGAACGATGTCGTACGATTTCGCGCGGCAGCGTGCGGGGTCGGCCGTAAGTTTTTCCAGATCTTCGTCAAGAACTGAGGTAAATGGATGATGGGCCGCATTCCAACGCTTCTCTTCTTCGTCCCATTCGAACATCGGAAAATCGACGACCCACAGAAGCTTAAAAACTTTCGGATCGAGCAGCTTGTGCCGGTCGCTGTACTTTTGTCCGAGATGCAGGCGCAGTTGTCCGCAAGCTTGGTAGAACGTTTCTTCCGGACGCTGGCCCTGCGGAGCGCCCGGCCATCCGGCGATTAACAACAAATCGTCTTCGGCCGCGCCAGTGGCCGTTCGTGCTTGCTCCACCAATTTTGGATCGAGCTTTTTCAGATCGTCGTAAACGCGCAGTCCGCGCTCTTTGCCGAAATCCTTCACCTCATTGCGTTCTTTGCTGCTGAGCGTGCCGACTTTCGGAATGCGAATCGCGATCGGGGCAAATGTAATTCCTAAACCGATCTGCCATGTCGTACTTAACAAATGAAACGCCGGCAGACGCAGATCCGGTTTATCGGTGCCGTACGATTCCATAGCTTGCTGATACGTCAGGCGCGGGAAGGGCAGCGAAACTTCGTATCCCGCGGCTTGGAAAACGCGCTGGACCATCGGTTCGACGACTTCGTAAATGCGCTCCTGCTGCGGGAACGACATTTCAAGATCGATTTGGGTGAACTCGGGCTGCCGGTCGGCGCGCAGATCTTCATCGCGGAAGCAGCGGACGATCTGGAAATATTTTTCGTATCCGCTCACCATCAACAGTTGCTTGAAGATTTGCGGCGATTGCGGCAGCGCATAGAACGAGCCGGGCTGTACGCGGCTGGGAACCAGATAATCGCGCGCGCCTTCCGGCGTCGAACGCGTCATGAAGGGCGTTTCGATTTCGAGAAATCCCTGGCTGTACAGAAACTCCCGCACCGCAAAGCTGATTTTCGAGCGCAGGATCACGTTGCGCTGCATGTGCGGGCGGCGCAGGTCGACGTAGCGATACTTGAGGCGCGCGTCTTCCTTCACATCGACCGTTTCCTCCATGGGAAACGGCGGCGTGCGCGATTCGTTCAAAATCCAGAGCTTCTGGACCGCGAGTTCCACTTCGCCGGTGGGCAGCGCGGCGTTGACGGTTTCAGGCGCACGGCGCGTGACTGTGCCTTCCACTGCGATCACGTACTCGGAACCAAGAGACTCGGCTTTCTTGAATACCTCGGCGCCCGAATCCGCGTGAAAAACCAGTTGCGTGACGCCATCGCGGTCACGCAGATGGATGAAGATGACACCGCCAAGATCGCGCCGGCGATGCACCCATCCCATCAACAGGGCTGTTTTTCCGGTATCGGCGTCGCGCAGTTCTCCGCAGGTGTGTGTGCGGCGAAGTTCGCCAAGAAAATCGAGCTGTACGGTCTCCATGAGTTATTTTATCCGCTGTGTCAGTTCCGCGCGGGCGACATTCGACTGCTCGCCCGACTGCATATTCTTCAAAGTGTATTGGCCGGAGGCTATTTCGTTATCGCCCACGATCAGCGCAAAGCGCGCGTTCATTTTGTTTGCCAGTTCGAGCGAGCGTTTTAGCTTGCTGTCGAGGCCGAGCTCCACCGCGCATCCGGCCGTTCGCAATTCTCGCGCTATCGCCGCGGCGTGCTTCTCGGCGGCGGCGCCCAGCGGGGCAATGTAGAGATCCAGCCGCGCTTGATACGCATCCGGATGCTCCTGTTCGGCGCTCATGACCAGGCGATCTTCGCCGATTGAAAAGCCGATACCAGGGGCCGGAACGCGCGATCCAAGCGCTTCCGCTAGGCCATCGTAACGGCCGCCGCCCAACACCGAATTCTGCGCGCCCAATGCCCCATGCACGATTTCGAACGTCGTGCGCATGTAATAATCCAGGCCTCGTACCATGCGCGGTTTTACTTCGTACGGGACGCCGCGGTCATCCAGATGCGCGCGCACCGTTTGGAAATGCGTTTGGCAGGGCTGGCACAAATGATCCTGAATCGACGGCAGCGCCTCGATGATCGGCTGGTCCTCCGGCACCTTGCAATCGAGCACGCGTAGCGGATTCGTTTCCGCGCGGCGCTGGCAATCGCCACAGAGGAGCGAGGCCACATCACGAAGCTGCTGCTTCAGCAGCTCGACATATTGCGGCCGGCAATTCGCATCGCCGACCGAGTTGAGATAAAGCTGGAATCCGGTAAGCCCGACGCCGCGCAACAGAGCCACAACCATCTCAATGACTTCGGCATCCACGGCAGGCGATTCCGAACCGATCGCTTCCGCGCCGATCTGAAAAAACTGCCGGTAACGGCCTTTTTGCGGACGCTCGCGCCGGAACATCGGGCCGATGTAGTAAAGCTTCTGAAGTCCGGGAATCTGGTCGAGCCGGTGCTCGATATAAGCGCGCATCACGGAGGCAGTGGCTTCCGGACGCAGAGTGAGCGAGCTGCCGTCGCGGTCGTCGAAGGTGTACATTTCCTTGCTGACAATGTCGGTCTCCTCGCCGACGCCGCGCGCGAACAGAGAAGTCTCTTCGAGAATCGGCGTGCGAATCTCGTGGTAGTTGTACGTCCGGAAAAGCTCGCGCGAAATGGCGTCCACCCGGTTCCAGACGGTGCTGGAAGGGGGAAGGATATCGCGCATGCCTTTGACTGCTTTGATCATTTGGAGAAAGAACCCGGACCGGGTGCTTATTCAAAGGCTAACACAGTGGGCTATTCCAACCGTTGACCGCATAAACTAGAATGGGATTGGCATCTCAATGGACGCTGAACTGAAACAAACTCTGGCCGACATGGAATCGCGCATCTCTAAGCACGTTGGTGACTTGGAATCACGCATCTATCAGCACGTTGGTAACTTGGAATCGCGCATCTATCAGCACGTCGATGAACGTCTGGAACACACCGAAACGAAACTCCTGACAGCTTTCCACAACTGGGCCCAAACTTATGAAGTTCGGGCGCGCGGGACATCCGCTGCAGTGCGCGAGTTCGAGGAACGGCTCGGGATGGTGGAGGAGCGCCTCGCAAAACTCGAACGCGGCCGCAACGGCGGACCGCAGAACTAAGACCCCGCTTCTTCTTTGTAAATTCGCGCCGCCTCCACATAGTGCAGCGCGTTCAACCGAAAACGCTCTCGTTCTTCCGGCGTAATCTCGCGTTTCACTTTCGCCGGAACTCCCATCACCATGCTGCCCGGAGGAATTTCCGTGCCTTCGGGAACCATTGCGCCCGCCGCGATCACTGAACCTGTGCCAATCTTTGCGCCATTCAGTACAATCGCTCCGATTCCGATCAAACAATCGTCCTCGATGGTGCAGCCGTGCAGCATCGCGAGATGGCCGACGGTCACACGATTGCCGATTTTGAGCGGATACAATCCGGCATCGCAGTGGAGCACCGAGTTGTCTTGAATGTTTGAATCGTCGCCAATGTCGATGGTATTGACATCGCCACGCGCAGTAACATTCGGCCAGATGCTGGCGCGCTCGCCTACCGTGACTTGACCGATCACCTGCGCGCTCGCGTCAACATACGCAGAGGCGGCAATCTTCGGCGAATGGCCTTGGTATTTCCGCAGCATGGGATTTACTGCTCGGGCAGCAGGACCACCTTACCGAACTGCTCCTTGTTCTCCAGATGCCGGTGCGCTTCGGCGATTTCCGACATCGGATACACGCGATCGATCACCGGCTTTAACGTTCCGCGGAAGACGAACTTCAGCACGCGATGCAGTTCGCCGAGCGTTCCCATGAACGATCCGAGCAAACTCTGCTGCTTGGTGAAGAGGGGACGCAAATCCAGCTTCACATCGTAGCCGGTGGTGATTCCGCACGTCACCACGCGTCCGTTGGCCGCGAGACTTTCGACGCTCTTCTGCCAAGTGGCCGCCCCGACATGCTCGAACGCCACATCCACGCCGCGTTTTTCCGTGATCTTTTTGACTTCGGCTGAAATGTCCTGCGTGTAGTGATCGATCACATAATCCGCGCCGAGCGCCTTGGCCTTCGCCATCTTGGCTTCGCCGCCTGCGGTGGCGATCACGCGGCATTGGAACATTTTCGCGATTTGGACGGCTGCCATTCCCACGCCGCTTGAGGCCGCCAGCACCAGGACATCGTCGCCGGCTTGTAGTCCCGCGCGTCCGAACAACATGTGCCACGCGGTCAGGAACACCAGCGGCGCAGCGGCCGCTTCTTCGAAACTCAGGGAATCGGGAATCGGGATGACGGCGTACTCGGGCGCGGTCATGAATTCGCGATTTCCCCCCAGCACGCCATTGCCGAAAAGCGTGTATAGGCGGCATTGGTTGTCGAGCCCCGCGACACAGAATTCACACTGGCGGCAACTGAGCCCGGGGGCGAGAAGCACGCGCTGGCCGGGCTTCACTCGACCGCAGAGTTCGCCCACCTCGACCACTTCGCCGGAGTTGTCGCTGCCCAGAATGTGCGGCAGCGTCTTCACCTTCGGCATGCCTTGCCGGATCCACAAGTCGAGGTGATTCATCCCGCCAGCTTTAACGCGGACGAGAACCTCGTTCGCTTTGGGAACGGGCACCGGAATATCTTCCAGCTTCAGGACTTCCGGGCCGCCATATTCGTGAATTCTGACCGCTTTCATAGTGAGCGACTATGATAGCGAATCCGTCAGCGGGACGGCTCGGCTCTGTGATGCTTAAAGGGATTGAGCTTGTTCCAGAAGTGTCTTTTCTTTTCGGCCGGAGCTGCTGGCTGCGCGTCGGCAATGGGTTCGCTCACCTTTTCAATAGGTTGCTCTACTGTCACCGGTTTCGTCTCGACGAAAGTTTCACTCACGGTGTCCGGTTCTAGAGCGATCGGCGCTTGGACAATCGCGCGATGCTGTCGTGGTTTCACAGGAGCCGCCGGCGGCGGCTCAACGGCCGGAACTTCCGCCCGAACGACAACAGGAACAGGAGTGGGAATGGGTGCCGGCGGAGGCACATTTTCCAGGCTGCCGGTCTGTGCCATTGCGCATGCGGCGAACACCAGCGCGGCGGTCCGAGTGCATGCCGCGATGGCTCCCTTGGATCGTGAAAAATTTCCGGCGCGTTGGAGCGCCAGGCGAAACTCCTCTGCCGACTGAAAACGATGCGCGGGATCTTTCGCCAGCGCTTTCAGAACAATCGCGTTCAATTCCTCGGGAATTTCCGGCGCAATTTCAATCAGCGGCGTGGGCTGTTTTTGTACCTGCGCGACCATGAGGGATAAACGATCGCTGCATTGGAAGATCTTTTTCCCGGTCAAAAGCTCGTAAAGAACGGCGCCGGTGGAATAGATATCGGAGCGCGGATCCGGGTCGGCCATATGCTGCCTGACCTGTTCCGGGGGCATGTAATACAACGATCCGACGATGTCGCCGTCGTTGGTCAATTGATGATCGCCGACGGATTTAGCGAGTCCGAAGTCAGTCAACTTGATGCATCCATCGGCTGTGACCATCAGGTTCCCCGGCGTCACATCCCGGTGCACTACCCCGTGAGCGTGCGCGTATTGTAACCCGCTGAGCGTCTGGGAGATGTAATCGATCGCCGTCAGAACGGGCAGGCGGCCATTTTGAAGCAGCTTTTCGAGACTTCTGCCCTCCACGGACTCCATCACCAGAATCAGCGAATCCTTGCAATGCAGGGCCTGATGGACCCGGGCGATGTTGGGATGGCTCAGGCGGCCCTGGATTTCAATTTCGCGCATGAAGCGCAGGAACTGGCTGTCGGTGACCGCAGCAGCCGCCAATACCTTCATCGCACGCTTGGAATGGTTGGCGCGGTGTTCCACTTGGAAAACCCGGCCTATGGTTCCGGCGCCGAGGATGGAGACGATCCGGTAATCGCCAACCTCTTCGCCGACATGAAAGCTCACGGGGCAAGAATGAGGCAGTTAACATGCCTCTTTGAAAGACGATGTAAAGAAAAGAGTTACTCCTGCGCTACCTGGGAGATCCCCGGGCATTCACTGGGACTGATTGCCCAAGCAAGTAGACAATTTGTCGCAAAAGGGAAGAGTACAGAATCTGAGGAACGGGGCCTAAGGCCCCGTTCAACGACACCATCCGCCTGAGTTTACAGGCCCCTGGTTTTCACAGGGTGATGTGTACGGGAGAATCAGATTCGACGGAAACGCACCCGCCAAAATCTGTTAGTGATTGGATCATAGGGTTTCGAGGCCCGCGAGTCAATGGGAAAAACAAAGCCATGAAAAAATCCCGCTAAGCCCTTGGACAAGGAGGGCTTCCAAAGAACCGCGGGTTTTTGAAAACCTGTGGAAAGCGCTGTGGGAGAGCGCTGGAAAACACTCCTTCTGGTTTCTAAGCTGGAGAAATCGGGGGAGTTATTTGTCGTCCAGACGCAGCGATGTAAACGGCGCCGCAGCATCTGTGTAGCCAAACCGGCGGGACAGGATGCGGAAGCCCGCGAATGCCAGGCCGGAGATCAGGCAAAACCCTAACACTATCCCCGCAAGGGCTAGTATGCCCAATACCATCTGAGCCGCTGTTTGCGGCCTGATGACGAGTGGGAGCTGCTGATCGTCGGACGAGACGGCGGCTTTGTAGTTGATGTCGCTAAGAAGCTGGGAAGAGGCAGCCTGGCCACCAGGAGCCATGGCGACTACCACGAGCGGCCCTGTGCGCTTTACAGCCGAATCTGGAACCTTTGCCAGAGCCTCCGCCTGTTGGCGGGCCATTTGCATGTTGGGATACGAGAAAACCGCCAGCGTTGCCTCCCCTTTTGCCGTCCGGTAGCGCGCAACATCGCCTTCCGCTCCGAAATCGAAGTTCACGGCGGCAGGCGAGATCTGAGGCGCGGCGGCGGCCAAGCCGAGAGGTCCCAGGATGTAGCGTTCCGAGTGGGGCACCAAGTTTTTCGCCGGAAGATAGTTCCGCAGCGTGGGCAAGGCAGCGTGGGACATCTTCGGCAGATCGGTTATCAGTTTGGCCAGGTCTTTCGGACAACTCCCTTTGCAGGTAACCAGATAATTGCCAATCTGTAGCGGAGATTCCCGCGTTTCCAACGCGGCCGCGTATGCCCCAGTGGAATCTTTGTATCGCTCAGCAGTCACTGTAAACGAGCCATAGCTCGCTTGTTCCGCCTCCACTTTGCCGTTCTCGCCCGGTACGGGCGCTGGCGCGGGGGTCACCGATTTTCGTTCGAATTTGCCGAGGTGGTCCGGCCAAATGGCGGCATTGGCCGAGGCAATCAACAGCGCCGGAATGATTAAGAACCGCAACATTTCTTGTACTTCTTTCCACTGCCGCACGGACAGGGATCGTTGCGGCCTGCTTTTTTGTCCGAAATAGCCTGCTTTTTTTCCACGGCGCCACTGGAGCCGCCGGCGAATTGCAGATCGGCCATCTCCTTCTCTTTCTTGCGCTGAATGTTGCGGGTGAAATCCTGCACCGTTGCCTGCGCTGCTCGCCGTTGTTCGTCGTGATAACCGTTGGTTCCGTTTGCGCCGTTCAGAGCCTCCTCGGGTTCTTCCTCTTCCTCATCTTCGTCTTCGGCGAAAGGCAGAATCGGTTGCGGACGCCCGCCGGCGCCATCCGCTCCTCCGGGTCCGCCCGAAGTCACTTGCAGGAAGAACAGATACCGGATCGACTCATCCTCTATACGGTCCATCATGTCCTGGAAAAGCGTGAACGATTCCTTCTTGTACTCGATCAGCGGATCTTTCTGCCCGTAGCCGCGCAGCCCGATGCCTTCTTTCAAATGATCCATCGAGAGCAGATGATCTTTCCACTGCGTGTCGATGACGTTGAGCATCACCATGCGCTCGGCTTCGCGCATGTTTTCGGGACCGATCAGCGCTTCTTTTTCGTTATAGCGGCGCTCCAGCAAAGCATTGATATGATCTTCCACTTCCTGGCGCGACATCCCGGCCAATTCCTGCGGATCGATCTTGACGCCGAACTGCGAAAGCACGTCGGACTGGAGTCCGGATAAATCGAAGGTGCTGGGATGCGCGCGCTCGGGGCAGCGCAGATCGATGAACGATCCGACGATCCCTTGGATGATCTCGATGGCGCGTTCCTTCTGCTCCTTGCCTTCGAGCAACTGGCGGCGCATGCCGTAGACGGCCTGACGCTGCTTGTTCATCACATCGTCGTATTCGATGAGGTGCTTGCGGGCGGCGAAATTCTGCGCTTCGACGGCTTTTTGCGCGGCCGCGATGCGCTTGCTGATCATCCCGGATTCGATCGGAACGTCTTCCTCCATGCCGAGGCGCAGCATGAGGTTCTGCATGCGCTCGCCGCCGAAGATGCGCATTAAATCGTCTTGCAGCGAAAGATAGAAGCGCGATGCACCGGGATCGCCTTGGCGGCCGGCGCGTCCGCGTAACTGATTGTCGATGCGGCGGGATTCATGGCGCTCCGTGCCGAGCACGTGCAATCCGCCAAGCGCGATCACTTCGTCGTGCTCAACCGACGTTTCGTCCTTGAAGCGGCTGAAAATCGCATCCCAATCGGCGCGTTCCGGCGTGCCTACTGCGGCGGTCTGCAGCGCATCCGGATCTTTGTTCTGCTTCTTCAGATACTCCTTGGTGAGGAACTCCGGATTGCCTCCCAGCAGAATATCGGTGCCGCGGCCGGCCATGTTGGTGGAAACGGTGATGGCGCCCTTGCGTCCGGCCTGCGCGACGATGAATGCTTCGCGCTCGTGATTCTTGGCGTTCAAGACTTCATGCTTGACGCCCATTTTCTTGAGCGCGTTCGAGAGCCGCTCGGATTTTTCAACAGAAATGGTTCCAACCAGCACAGGCTGGCCCTTTTCGTACAGCTCCTTGATTTCCTTGGCGGCGTTGCGGAACTTTTCTTCCTCGGTGCGGTAGACGACGTCCTGGTGTTCCTTCCGCAGCATCTGGCGGTTGGTGGGAATCACGACGACATCCAGGTTATAAGTTTTCTGGAATTCGGCTGCTTCGGTTTCCGCCGTTCCGGTCATGCCGGCCAGCTTTTTGAACATGCGGAAATAGTTCTGGAACGTAATGGTGGCGAGCGTCTGATTTTCACGCTCGATCTTCACCGCTTCCTTGGCTTCGATTGCTTGATGCAAGCCGTCGGACCAGCGGCGGCCCGGCATGACGCGGCCGGTGAACTCATCGACGATGATCACCTGGCCATCCTGCACCAGATAATCCTTGTCTTTGTGGAACAGCACGTGGGCTTTCAAAGCCTGCTGCACATGATGCAGGATGCTCCAGTTTTCCGGCTGATAGAGATTGCCGCAACCGAGCAGCTTTTCCACTTTCGCGATGCCTTCTTCGGTCAGCGCGGTGCTGCGATGCTTTTCATCCACCGTGTAATCGCCGGTGGTGTAACTTTCGCCGGGCTCTTTGCCCTTAATCTCTTCGCCGCGCACCAGGCGCGGAATAATGCGATTGATCTTGTAGTACTTGTCGGTGGATTCTTCGCTCGGGCCTGAAATGATCAGCGGCGTGCGCGCTTCGTCGATCAAAATGGAGTCCACTTCGTCGACGATGGCGAAATGATGGCCGCGCTGCACGCAATCGGCGATGCTGAACTTCATGTTGTCGCGCAGATAATCGAAGCCGTACTCGTTGTTGGTGCCGTAGGTAATGTCGCAGGCGTAGCTGGCGCGCCGTTCGTCGTCGTCCAGCTCATGCACGATGATCCCGACCGACATGCCCAGGAATTTGTAGATGCGGCCCATCCACTCGGCGTCGCGTTTGGCCAGATAATCGTTAACCGTAACGACGTGGACGCCCTTGCCTTCGAGCGCGTTCAGATAAACCGGGAGCGTCGCGACCAGCGTCTTTCCTTCACCGGTGCGCATTTCCGCGATCTTGCCGCGATGCAGCACCATGCCGCCGATCAACTGGACGTCGAAATGGCGCATGTTCAGGATACGCCGGCCGGCTTCGCGGCAGACCGCGAAGGATTCGATCAGCAGGTCGTCCAGCGGCTCACCGTTTGCGATGCGTTGCTTGAATTCGGCGGTTTTTTGGGCGAGATCGAAATCGGAGAGCTGTTGCAACCCGGGCTCAAGGTCATTGATGGCCGCGATGACGGGACGCATGCGCTTGGTTTCGCGTTCGTTCTTGGTCCCGAAAATTTTGGCTAGTATGGGATCGAGCATGGATTGCCTGATATCATTTTAGCCGATCCGCTGAGGTTGAGAACGCAAATAGGTAGCGGGATCTTAGTTGGGAGACAATCCCTTGCTGAAGGATCAGTTGCGACGACAGCAGAGCATTACCACAAAGAAAGTCGCCGACCCGAATACAAAAAATACAAGCTGGCATAGATAATCGTTGGCCCCGGCAGCGAACATCATGTTGGCAAGTAGGATCCAAGGATATTCAACGCTCTCCAGAATGAAGTCGATTACGTGCCGATACCAAGGGGAACCCCAGTCCGGATGCAATCGCATAAGTGCTTGGTAAACAAATACTTGTAACAGAGCCGCGGCAATCAAGATGCGGCGATTATTTCGAACAAATCCCATGTATGATCGGCAATTCCGTTTGCAATCGTTGACGTGATTCGTAGCAAGCCGGGAACCTGCACAGATTGTAATACGCGAAATATGAGGCGAAGCCCACTACCCGCGGATGGCATCCGCGTTGACGGGACGCATCCGCTTGATTTCGGCGCTTTCAGCAGGGCGTCCCGCTCTCAGCCCTTCACTTGGCGGCCCGCGACATAGATCACAGCGCCTTTTTGAACCGATTCAGCAGCCTTCCGAAGTTGTTCGAATATCGGAACGTAGTGAACGAGTTCGTTGCTCCGAACGCGCGCCACTACAAAGCCGAGCTTCAGTGAGGCGAGGTTCTGCTGGTGCTCGAGATTGCGATCAATCGTGATGAAAACATCGAACTCCTCTTGCGCGTAGGCGAGCAGCGGACCGTCCTTACTGTGCCGCCAAAGAAGTTCCGTCACAGATTTGACGGAATGTCCTTCAAAGGCGGCCTTGACGCCCACGTGAACGCACTCGTCTAGGAGGATACGCACGCCAGGAGATTATCCTTGGCTAGCTCAATGAATTGAATGGCTTGCGCTCGCGAAACGGACGGGAATCCAGCCAGGAAATCTTCTAGGGTGGAATTGCCTTCAATGTGGTCGATCAGTGCTTGAACCGGTACGCGCGTCCCCTTGAAGCAGGGCGTGCCGCTGAGCCGTTCTGCATCGACCCAGACAAGGTCATTCAGGAGGGCTCGCTGTTCAGCGGTCATATCTACCAACGTACGCGAAAGCGCCAACGAGTGCAAATTAAGAATCGCGGAGCGATGGCTCGGACGAATGGCGAAAAGTTTCGCGACACCTCAATATGATTCAAGAGAGTAGCCGAACGGATCTGCTGTCGCCGGAAAGTTAGGCCAAGAATAGGCAAGGATCTCGGCGAATTCCGCTAGCGCGGTTTCTCAGATTCGAATTTGGCAATCCACTCAGGGATCAGTTTTCGAGCTTCTTCGATAGAAACCGTATGGCCACGATCTGCATCCTCGATGCCACGGTCGATGGCGGCCAGGGTTTCCGCGCTGACCTCGAATTCTTCTGCATTAGCACCGCTGTTCATGCGAGAGCGTGCTTGCAAAACTCGAAACACTTCGCCACTTCCTGCTCGGATGTTCCTTTGCCGTCGTATTCATACTCGATGAACGCCGGGATCGGGTAGCGATTCTTCTTCAAAAGCTGCAGCACCGGCTTGATCGGGGTATCGCCCTCGCCCCAAGGGGTGTTCGGGCCGTCGTTCCTCTTCCGATCTTTGAGATGGAGCAGGACGATCTTCGCGTGGTTTTTCTCGATGAAGTCTACGGCGTCGAATCCGGCGGCGGTGAAGTGGCCGATATCCAAGTTGATCCGGTAATATTTCGACATCGCGAGCGCTTTGGCGAAACTGTCGGGGGTGCAGAATTGGTTTGGATCTTTTAAATCCGAATGGCCGTGCATCGCCACCAGCATCTTGTGCTTTTCGGCGTACGGGGCGACGCGCTTGGCCGCAGTCAAAGTGGTTGACGCGGTGATGATGCCGACGCCGAGCGCTTTCGCCATCAGAAAACCGCGATCGATCTCCTCGTCTTCCCAATCGTCGCCGAAGCTCAGATTGTAGGCATACAGCCGCACGCCTGCGTCGTCGAATTTCTTCTTCACGTCGGCGAAATAGCCAAGCCCCACGCCGAGACGCCACGCGCGGACCTTTTCGGCATAGGCTTTGTAAGCGGCGCGCGTTTCTTCTTCGGTGCGCTTCACGCCGGGCGGCGGATCCCAGATGGAAAGCAGCGCCCGTACGCCGCCGGCTTCGATGTGCGGAGAAAACAGCTCGCACTCGCCCAGCTTGTCCGCGACCATCGCTTGAATTGCATCATCGATGCCGAGATCGCGAAAGCTGTACGTCTGGACGCCGATGCGGACGCCGGCGATTTTTGAATCGATCGGTTTGGCTACGGCGCCAATCAAGCGCGCGAGCGGCAGCGCGGCCGCGCCCACTCGAGCGAAATCTCTTCTGGATAATGTCATGGCTTCGCCTCCGCTTCCGGCGCAGCGAACGCATAAAGCATGTCGCCGGCTCCGACCACTATATACTGACGCCCATCCAACATATATGTCATCGCGCCGTTCGTCATGGCGGCCGCGAGCTTCGCGTGCCACAGGATTGTTCCTTTCGCAGGATCGAACGCGATGAAGTTGCCGACGGGATCGCCCGTAAACAACAGCTTGCCGGCCGTAGTCAAAATGCCGGGCGTCGCAAAACTTTCGCCGTGAAATGGATGCGACCAACGGATCTTGCCAGTCTTATAATCGATCGCCTCCAAGATAGCTTGCGACCACACGCCGCTATCGCGTCCGCCGTAGCCCTCCGGATTTTCGCTGGTATCGGTGAGGTAATACACGCTGTACGATTGAATGGCGTTTACAAAGAATAGGCCGGTTGTGGGATCGTACGAAGGCGGGGGCCAATTCGTCGCCCCGCCGGATGCAGGAGCTACTAGCGTGCCATCGGTCTTTGGTTCCTTTGCGGGATTGGGGATCGGCTCGCCGCGTGAATCCACGCCTTTCGACCAGTTCAAATCAATAAACGGCGCGCTTACCAAATGTTTGCCGTTGGTGCGATCGAGCACGAAGAAGTAACCGTTGCGGCTGGCTTGTGCGATCAGTTTTCGCGGCTTGCCGTCGAAATCGGCGTCGAACAGCACGGGAGTCTCGACGTTGTCCCAATCGTGCGTGTCGTGCGGCGATGGTTGAAAATACCAAGCCATCTTGCCGGTGTCAGCATTGAGCGCCACAATGGAGCAGGTGTAAAGATTGTCGCCTTTGCGGCCCTGTCCGGCATGTACGGGATTCGGATTGCCGGTGCCCCAATAAATCAGATTCAATTCCGGATCGTAAGTGCCGGGCATCCATGTCATGCCGCCGCCGTGCCCCATGGATTCTTTGTTGGGCCACGTCTCCGATCCCGGCTCGCCGGGCTGCGGTTCACTATTCCAGCGCCACTGCACTTTGCCGGTTTCCGGATCGCGCGCTTCGAGATACCCGGGAACGTCGAGCGAATCGCCACCCACACCAACCAGGACATGATTCCCGATCACCAGTGGCGCGGGCGTTGAGAAGTATTGCTGTTTCAAATCTCCGATCTCCACCACCCAGCGCTGACGGCCGGTGTTCTTGTCGAGAGAAACCAGATTATTGTCCGGAGTCTCAAAGAACAGCCAATTTCCATAAATTCCGACGCCGCGGTTTCCGATGTGGATGCCGCCTTTGGTCTGCCAGCGATAATGCCAAAGCTCCCTGCCGCTTCGCGCATCCACGGCCCAGGCATGATCGGGGATGGTGAAGTACAACACGCCATTGACTTCGAGCGGCGTGGACTTGATGGAATTTCCAAACGGACTGCCTCCACCGGTATTCGCGTGATAGATCCAAGCGAGGTTGAGGTTTTTTATGTTCGATGAATTGATCTGCGTCAGCGGACTGTAGCGGCGTCCGGAATAGTCGCCGTTGTATGTGGGCCAGGTGTCGGTGGGAGGCTGGAGCAGTTTCGCCGGGTCGAGTTGCTGCGCCGATGCGAGAGCCGCGGAAATCACCAGCAGCGAGAGAGCCCGCGCCTTCATTTCAAGGTCTCCAAATACGCCAGGATGTTGTGCATGTCGGCGTCCGAGTATTGCTTCAACAGATCCAAATGTTCTTGCAACGGATCGTGCACGGCTACTTTCACACCCGTGCCATCCAGCGACCAGGAACGATATTCGCCGCTGGAATCCTTCAGTGCGACGTTGAAGTCATCCAGGTATTGCAGCGCTCCTGCATACGTCTGGCCGGATGGCAGCGTGACAGTCACCGTGGTTTGCGCGCGAGGATGTGGAGGCGGCGCCGGCATGCCCGGAAAGCCTCTCGTTACGGGATAAAGGAACCTGGATTGGAGCGCCACGGGATCAAACCGGGTGGCGATGCGAGCCAGATCGCCCGTTGGCGAATGACAATTCGCGCAGTGGCTGGCGAAATAGCTCTGTCCGGCGGACGCATCGCCAGTGACGACATTCAGAATCTTGTATTCCATGCGATTGGCGGCGGATTGCGAGCGCGAAAGAAAGAACGCGGCGAGATCCTTGATCTGTTCCTGCGTGAACGCGAACTTCGGCATGCCTTTGTCCGGACGGCCGTTCAAAATCACAGGACCAATCTCTTTGCCGCTGCCTTCGTCGTGCAGCACCAAGACCGAGCGGACCAGATCCGGTCCGGAATTTCCGCCGGTCGCGTTGGTTCCGTGGCAGAAACCGCAACTTGGAACATATAACTTCTGGCCCCGCTCTACCGCAGCGGGATCTGGCGGCGCTCCGATGTTGAAAAAATTTCGGAAGCTGAATGTGTTGGAAGCCGGGCGTTGCTGCGCTGGCGCTTGCGGTTCTTGGGCGAGCAGGCTGGCAGCGAGCAACGCGCCCAGAGTGCCAGAGGTCTTCCAGAGCGCTCGAACGGGGAGAGCCATGGAACGTTACTTCGTGGAATCCGCCGGTTTCGGTGGCCGTGCGTAGTAGCTGTCCAAGAACTCGTAGCGATCGCGATGCGCCGCTGGAGCCGCGTGTGCATCTACGTCCAGATGCATCACTGCATAGCCGTTTTTGCTGGTATTCTCCGGCCACTTCGGCAACCCTGGGCCGTTCGGATCGCCGGTCTTGGCGAAGTTGCTCCAATAGCTTTGAATCAGGTCGGAAAGCTTGCGATCCTCAGGCTGCCAGTCGTAGCCTTTCAGCGAATCGAGCGCGCCAAAGACGTATTCGATTTCCGATGCGTGCACCGCACCGAACAGCTTCGGATCCATTCCGTTGATCTTGTTGTCGGGTGAGGGCGGACGGATCCGGCCGAAGATGTATTCGTAGACCGGTTTGCCGCTAGTCTTGCGCTGCAACTCCACCCATTTCCAGGTTCCGTAGACGATGAACTGGTCGCTGGCGAGATCGATGGCTGACTCCAAGCCTTCGGCATCGGTACCGGCTGCATAGAGCTTTAAGAGCTGAGCTTCATCGGCAGGGAACTTGTCGTGAATCTGCCCGCGGAATTTTTCCGCGGTCGTTTTTCCCATGACGGCCGGGAACGACATTTCTTGGGCATTCCATCCGGCGATCAGCGGTACGTGCGCCTGTTTCCCAGCCGAGTAAATGGCAGTTGCCGATTCGGGCAGGAAATAGCCATCAACGTTGGGGCCGAATCGAAAACCGTTGGACTTGGTTGCGGCGAGCAGTTTTTCAGCCGGGATCGCGCGCATTTCAGCCAGATTGGCGGCCTTCTGTTCGGTCGCGAACTTTGCACCGTCCTGCTCAGTCTTGGAGACGGCCATGGCTGCGAGTGTCGCGCCGAAAAACGCGCCGCTCTCGCCGATGGCACGCGCGATCAGGCCCTTCGAAAGGGGCGTAGCCATCTGCGCGCTGACGGAAAAGGATCCGGCCGATTCGCCGAAGATGGTGACTTTGTTGGGATCTCCGCCGAAAGCAGCGATGTTCTTGTGCACCCAGCGCAGAGCTTCCAACTGATCCATCAATCCGTAGTTGCCGGAAGAATGATGGCCGGATTCTTTACTGAGCTCCGGATGCGAGTAGAATCCGAAGATCCCCAGGCGGT
>Ga0070734_10002860_pt1 | contig 19600 bp, 19 predicted proteins | sample Coa_R1_8_FD_66444 | JGI IMG/M metagenome (GOLD analysis project Ga0070734, IMG submission 66444) | Surface soil microbial communities from Centralia Pennsylvania, which are recovering from an underground coalmine fire - Coalmine... | ecosystem: Environmental > Terrestrial > Soil > Unclassified ... | reverse complement strand
CCGGCCGATATGCTGCTCAAAGTGGCCGACGCCGGACGCCAGCGTGGTCTCGTGTTCTTCAATGCCGGGGCGACGGATGACCGGCTGCGCGAGGAAGATTGTCGAGCCGACGTGATCCATACGGCGCCGACCCGATCCATGCTGGCCGACGGTCTCGCTCAATATCTGGTGTTTAAGCGATGGCTACGGTGGCTACTGGTGGTCGGCTCGCACGAGCCGGATCGGCTTTTCGCAGATGCGCTGCGCCGGTCCGCTGCCCGGTTCGGCGCCAGGATCGTGCAGGAACGTGTTTTCGAAGACACCGGTGGCGCGCGACGGACCGACAGCGGCCTTGTGCAAATCCAACGCCAGATGCCGTTATTCACGCAAGGGGCGCCCAACTATGACGTACTGGTGGCGGCCGACGAAAGTGAGGTGTTCGCCTCTTACCTGCCATACCGGACACGAGATCCGCGCCCGGTCGCCGGATCGGCTGGCCTTGTGCCGAAGAGTTGGGACGCCGCCCATGACCAATGGGGCGCAAACCAGCTTCAAAATCGCTTCATGCAGCTGTTTTCGCGACGCATGACCGCGCTCGATATGCAGGCGTGGTCGGCCGCGCGCATGATTGGCGAGGCTGCCACACGGGTCGCCTCGGCTGATGCGGAAGCCATATTCACCTACATGAAGGGGCCGGAATTCGGACTTGCCGCCTTTAAGGGGCAAAAACTCACGCTGCGCGACTGGAATCTGGAACTGCGGCAACCTATTCTTCTCGCGGATGGCCGCACCATCGTCTCGGTGTCGCCGCAGGAAGGGTTTTTACATCAGTTCTCCGAACTCGATACTTTGGGCGTCGATCGTCCCGAAACGAAATGTCGGCTCAAATAGTGCGTATCGCGATGAAGCTGATCCACACTTCGTTCGTCACCCGCGGGCTTGACCCGCGACGTCTCCCCCTCTCCGCCCTTCCCCGCAGGAGGGGGAGGGTAGGGAGGGGGATGGATGGCCGGGACAAGACCGGTAATGACGCCGGACCGCTGTCGGTCGGACGTGCTCTGGCGATCAAAAGTGGCACCGCGATGTGGCGGTGGTGCATTCTCGGCGTTTGCATTCCTTTTGCCCTCGCCGGCGAAGCAAAGGCCTACAAGGCTTATGTCTCGAATGAGAAGGGCAACACGATATCCATCATCGATACCAACGAGAGGAAAGTAGTCGGCACGATCAAAGTCGGGCAGCGACCGCGAGGTATCGCTATTACCAAGGACCAGAAATACGTGCTGGTGGCAGTGGGCGATGACGACACCATCCAGATGGTCGATACTGCGAACAACAAGGTCGTCGATACTCTGCCATCGGGGCCCGATCCAGAGCTATTCACGGATGATCCGTCCGGCCGCCTTCTCTACGTGGCGAACGAGAACGACAATACGGTGACGATCATCGATATCGAGCGGCGGGCGCGGCTTGGCGATGTGGAGGTCGGCGTAGAGCCCGAAGGGATGGGGCTGAGCCCGGACGGCAAGATTCTCGTGAACACGTCCGAGACCACCAACATGGCGCATTTCATCGATACGGCGACGCGCCAGATCGTCGCCAATATCCTGGTCGATGCGCGGCCACGCTTCGCGCAATTCAAGGACGACGGCTCGGAATTGTGGGTGTCGTCGGAGATCGGCGGCACCGTGAGCGTGATCGACCCCGTCAAACATGTGGTGAAGAAAAAGATTGCTTTCACGGTTCCAGGCATGCGCCAGGAAGCCATTCAGCCGGTGGGAATCGCCATTACGCATGACGGCAAGACGGGTTTCGTGGCGCTTGGTCCAGCCAATCGCATTGCCGTGATCGATGCCAATACCCACCAGGTCCAGAAGTTCCTGCTGGTGGGGCAGCGCGTCTGGCACATGGCGTTTACGCCCGATGAAAAATATCTGCTGACGACCAATGGGGTGTCGAATGACGTCTCGGTCATCGATGTCGCCGCCCTCAAGGTTATCGACACTATCCAGGTCGGCGAATTGCCATGGGGCATCGCCATTTCTCAACGCTAGCTAGAGCGCGCTCGGATGAGATTGAATCGCCTCCTCATCGCATTCGCGGTCATGTGCGCAGCCTCGCGTGCCGCCGACGCGGCGGATCCGCGCTATCCCGACTGGCCGTGCGTGCAAGCCAAGGTGCCGGAAATCTCAATTGCGGCCGTGTGGGATGGCCCGCCGATCGAGCCCGCCCAGAACGCCTGGCAAAATGACGCGACCATGAGGGATCTCGTCGCGCGGCTCGCGGCGCGGCGCATCCCGCTCGAAGAAGCACAAAAGAACATCGAGAATTTTCTGCAAAGTGCTGGCGCCGCAAAAACCGAAAAGGGTGTGCTGCTTTTCGCGGGGCTGTTCGAAACGCTCAACCATCAGCGCACCGAAGTCATGAACGGACTCGAACGGCTGCAACGCCGCCAGAGGGAGCTGGCGGACCGCATCAAAACGGACGTCGCGTCGCTGCGCGAGTTGCAGGATAAATCCGATCCGGACCAGACCAAAATCGACGAACTGAGCAACCGGATCGAATGGAGCACGCGCATTTTCGAGGACCGGCGGAAAACGGTGAGTTTCGCCTGCGAGGTTCCGGTCACTATCGAACGCCGCCTGTTTGCATTCGGCCGCACGATCCGACAGCAGGCAGAGTAGTGTTTATTCGCCGACCGCCGGTGCCGGTTGCGCGTCGTCCACTGGCAGAAGCGCGTCGGTCCAGCCGTCGGTGCCCTCGGGATACCACCCGACATTGGTATAACCTAGGGCCAGAATGCGCTTGGCGGCGTTCCACGACATCCAACAATCACGCAGGCAGTAGATCACCAGGAGCTTGGTGCGGTCGCCACCAGTGACCCGGGCGACGTTTTTGCGCAGGTAGTCCTCTGTGACAGGCGCGAGTTCGCCGTATCCGGTATCCGGGAGCCAGATGCTTCCCGGGATGTTCGATCGCGGCCGGTCGCGCCAGATCGTCCCCGGTGGCAGGTTGGGTGGCCGCGGCGGGCGCGGCATGACGTCGATGAAAATGGCAGCCTTATCCTGCCACAACGCTTCTGCCTCGGCAGTCGTGATAACCCGCGCGCCGGCAAGCGTTGCGGGCGTTGGGGCGCGATAGTCGTGGGTGCGATAGCCAGCAGGCTCTGGCGCAGCGTCCTCGCCGCGAACGCCCGAGCACGTGAGTGCCGCGAATCCGAGCGTGACGGCCAGAGTGGCGCGAAATCTCGTCATTTCGCCGGTGTGTCGACCGTAATGGGCCGATCGTTTTCATCCAGCAAAGGCACGCCGAATCCGATCAGCAACCGGTTTATCTCGGCCCGGTTTTCTGCGATCAGCCGGTTGAGCAGCCGTTTCCAATTCTGGTCGGTCGGGCGAACCCCCATGGCGATCCGGTACGCCAATTGCGGACCGCCCGTATCCTTCGTCAACAGCGTGACATGCATCGGCGGATTGGCGAGCTTCGCATGGTAGCCGGCCATGGGCCCCCACATGATCGCGACGTCGATTTCGCGCGACCCGAGATCTTGCATCATCGCGGACGCCGAAGAGTCGACGCGCGTATCAACGACCAGCGGATAGGGCTTTGCTTTCACCATCAGGCCGTTGATAGCGAGATAGGTGGCGGGCGGAGTGCCGGCGACGATGCCGATACGTTTTGTCCTGAGCCGCGGGTCAGCGAGCGTATCAAGATCATCGAGCCCCTCACCGGGCCGGACCACGAATGCATAGGCCGTCCGGTAATAGGGATTGGTGCTCTGGACCAGTTCGTCACCTTGCGGAAACCCGGGGATCACATCGCAGCGATGCGCGCCGAGCGTGTTGCGCACAAATCCGACCGACTGCGGATACCATGCATAGGCGAGCTTCCGGTTGAGCTTTTGCGCCAGAAGCTCGACGAATTTGTTCTCGAATCCCTCGCCTTTTTCATTCGAGAACGGCAGATTGTGGGGATCGGCGCAGACTCGCAGCACGTTCGGGTCGACGAGTTCAAGGCCCGAATCGAGGCCTGGGCCTTGTGCGTGCGACGAACTCATCGAGATGGTCGACGCCATGCTCGCGAGAGCCGCGATCAGCAAAAATTGGCCGAAGGCTCGCGTTACGCTCTTCTCGCTCGGTGGCTCGCTCGACGGGGGCTGCAAAGGGTCACGGTGAGGGGGCCTTTCGACGCGCTCGGACTCGCGGACAAGCCCCCTCACCTGCCCCCAGCCCAGCTCTCCCGCGCATGCGATGGAGGGCAGCGCTGGGAGAACCTCTCCCCGCAAGCCGGGAAAGGTGAGCCGCCGCATCGATCTCGTCGGAACGCGCTCTTGCGCCATTGAATTTTGCGCCGTCATATCACCGTTTCTCGCCGAAGCAGGCGTCTTCCGCCTTGGTGAAAGCCTCAGGCTTGGCCTCGCGCTTTTCCGGGCGCACACGTCCGATCGCGTCGTTGGCGCGGGCACGCAAATAGACGTAGATGTCGTTGACATAGCACATGACATTCGGATTGGTGCCGAATGCCGGCATGACGTTCTCTTGCGCGGTATTCACATTCTTGCGCCCGCCCGCCACGACGGCGAGGAAATCGCCGTAGCTCAGCCGCTGGAGCGAGGTCTTGAGCGCCGGTGCATAGGTCGATCCTTCGCCGTCCGGCCCGTGACAAACGTGGCACTCCGAATGATAGCGGCGATAGCCCGAGTAGGTGTACCAGTCGACCGTGCCGTCGGCCTGTATCTTGTAGGTGGGGTTTCCGTCTTTATCGAAGTACTCACCATCCACGGATTTGACTGCAGTCGGATCGCCGGACCCGTCAGCGAGAGCGGGTGCGCCGGCAATCATCGACAGCCCGAGGGCAATCGACAAAAGACTACTTTTCACGAGCGTTTCCTTTGCGGCTTGGCCGCAACCTGTTCTGGTCAGAGCCGTAACAGCTCGGACCTCATCCCAGGGAGCGCTCTTGCGCACGGCTCCCCACGAGATCGTTGCTCTCTTCACGCGCCCAGGTGAGGCCACGAACGTTGGACGGTCTCTTAAACAGGCTGGCACGTCCCGTTAGAGACGCGCCAGCAGTCTTCGTTGTTACAGCCGGCGGATCACGGAAGCGCGAATACCGTGAGCTGGCCGCCGAGCGAGGTGTAGTTGCGCAGTCCTGCGTAGCCGCCGACCGCTCCGAGCCCTGCGGTCGGATCCGTCAGCCCGGCCGCAAGGCCGATGCCGGCCCAGCCGCCGACCCCGGAAAGCACCGCGACATATTGCTTGCCGCCCTGCTCGTAGGTCATCACGTTTCCGATGATGCCGGACGGAGTCTTGAACTTGTAGAGCTCCTTGCCGGTCTTGGCATCGACGGCCTTCAGGTAACCTTCGAGCGTCCCGTAGAACACGACGCCGCCCGCGGTCGCCAGAGCACCCGACCATACCGAGAATTGCTCCTTGTTCGACCACGCGATCTTGCCGGTCTTAGCATCCCAGGCGATGAAGTTGCCCATATTGGTCTCGCCCTGCGGCGGATACATGGAGAGCGTCGCCCCGACATAGGGTTGGCCCGCCGTATAGCGCACGCGGAACGGCTCGTAGTCCATGCACACATGGTTGGTGGGCACGTAGAACAAGCCGGTATCGGGTGAGTAGGCCGCCGGCTGCTCATCCTTCGAGCCGAGTGCCGCCGGGCAGACGTTCTTGGAGTTCACGTCCTCACCGTTGTGCTCAGTCGAGTATTGCGGCACGACCGCGGGGCGACCATAGGTCGGCGAAGCCTTGTTCATGTCGACGCCGGTCGTCCAGTTGACCTTGGGGTCGTATTTCTCGGCAACGAGAAGTTCGCCGTTCGTCCGGTCGAGTGTGTAGCCGAGGCCGTTACGGTCGAAATGAACCAGCGTCTTGCGGTTCTGCCCTCCGATCTGCTGATCGGCGAGGATCATTTCGTTGATGCCGTCGTAGTCCCACTCGTCGTGGGGCGTCATCTGATAGAGCCATCGCACCGCGCCGGTGTCGACGTCACGCGCGAAGATGGTCATTGACCAACGGTTGTCGCCCGGGCGCTGTTTTGGATTCCACGTCGACGGATTGCCGGTTCCGTAATACATCAAGTTCAGGTCGGGATCGTACGAGTACCAGCCCCAAGTGGTGCCGCCGCCGATCTTCCACTGCTCGCCTTGCCATGTATTCGTGCCGGAGTTCGGTCCGACGGGCTTGCCGAGATGGGTGGTCTTGACTGGATCGATCAGCGTGTCGCTGTCAGGCCCCATCGAATAGCCGCGCCACACGCGTTGACCAGTTTTCATGTCGTAGGCCGTCACCGAGCCGCGAACCCCGAACTCGCCACCCGAAATGCCGACCAGGACCTTGTCCTTCATAATCATCGGGGCGCCGGTGGATGTCTCGCCCTTACCGGGATCGCCATTCTTTACCGACCACACCACTTTGCCGGTCTTGGCGTCGAGCGCGACCAGCGTGGTGTCGGCCTGGCTCAGAAAGATTTTGCCGTCAGCATAGGACAGGCCGCGGTTGACCGTGTCGCAACACATCACGGGAATAACGTTAGGATCCTGGGTTGGCTCATATTTCCAGACGATCTTGTTCTCGTCCTTCAGGTTCAAGGCATAGACCGGATTAGGGAACGGCCCATGAAGATACATCATGTCCCCGATCACCAGTGGGGCGCCCTCATGACCGCGCAGAACGCCAGTCGAAAACGTCCACGTCACCTGCAGCTTGCCAACGTTGTCCGCGGTGATCTGCTTAAGTGCCGAATATCGTGTGTTCGCGTAATTTCCTGTCGGCATGACCCACTGCTTGGCGTCCTGCGACAGCTTGATCAGCTCATCGTTTGCATAGACCGAACCGGCAGCCATGACGGCCGCCGAGCTTAGCGCTGTACTGATGAGAAATTTTCGCATCCCATTCCTCCCTGTGACGTGACCGTCAGGGTGTTCCGATGCGGACAGGTCCAAGTGTGCCCGTATCGGCACCAACCCTAGCCTGGGGAAGCATTTCCGACAGCGTGTCACGGCATGCGAGGTGCGAGGACCATTTTTCTCTCAGACCTGCATGGCCTACGAAAGAAACGCCGACACTCCCGAAACAGCCGACGTCCTTGAAGCCGGAAACTATTACCGATATTATGCCGGTAGCATTGATGGCGCAATAGAAAATGACGACGCAGTCCGCGATGGATGCGCCATAATTGTTTCACAAAAATTGTCATCATATCGCCTCAATGTGTTTGCGGAGCGCATGTGGAACTCGGTCGCCGAGACGCTTCACGATTCGCAAGGGCCGAAGTCGAAATGGCCCAAGTGAATTGAAGCGCCGAGGTGGATTCCATAACCTCGTCCGCGATTTTCTAAGACAGTTGGTCGCCGGGATCCTGGTCCTGCTCGGATCGATTTCTCTTGCGTGCGCGCAGGCGTCGGGCGCGGCGCTTGAGGTGACGGAAGTCGCCGCTGGTGTTTTCGTTCACTTCGGCGTGAACGCGTTGATGACCGCCGAGAATGAAGGCGGGATTGCCAATATCGGCTTCGTGGTTGGCGATGAGGCGGTCGCCGTGATCGACACGGGCGGCAGCGTGCGCGAGGGACGTCGGTTACTCGCGGCGATCCGCGTCGTCACCGCAAAGCCGATCCGCTACGTGATCAACACCCATGCGCATCCGGATCACCTATTTGGCAACGCCGCCTTCGTGGGCGATGGGACCGAATTCATCGGTCATCACAATCTGCCGCGTGCGCTTTCGGTGCGCGGACCTTTTTACCTCAACGCATTCCGGCAGATCATGGGCGACATGCTCGCCGACGTCACGCTGATTGCGCCGCAGCAGCAGATCGAGGGCGAGGAGCGGCTCGATCTCGGTAACCGCGTCCTGACGCTTCATGCATGGCGCGCAGCCCACACGGATAACGATCTCACGGTTCTGGACGAACTCACCCAGACGCTATTCACCGGCGATCTCGTGTTTTTGCGGCACATTCCGGTTGTAGATGGCAGCCTGCGCGGCTGGCTAGCGGCGCTAGAGCCTCTTGCCCGCATTCCGGCCAAGCGCGCCATCCCGGGCCACGGACCGGCAGCCGCATGGCCGGCCGCAATTAATGATGAACGCCGCTATCTCGAGCGTTTAGCGCAGGACTGCCGTGCACTGATCGCAAACGGCTCGCGGCTTGCGGAGGCAGCCGCAACTGCCGGTGTTTCGGAAAAATCGCGCTGGGAGCTATTCGCGGAGTATAATGCGCGCAATGCGACGGCAGCTTTCGCCGAATTGGAATGGGAGTAACTCATGACGTTCGATGCGATGCGCGATGAGGGCTTGCGCCGATTGGTCCAGTGGAGCCTGAAAGGGTTGTGCGCGGCGGCAGTCGCGGCAACGCTCAACAGCGGCTCAGTGCTCGCGGCGGAACCGGAGGATCCGTGGCCAGGCTTGGCGCGCGACATCTTTAATGGACGCGATCTTGCGGACGGCGCGGGCGTGATTGCGATCGAGATGCCCTATCGCGCCGAGGACGCCGCCATCGTCCCGGTTACGTTGCGCGCGACACTGCCACCTGGCGACACCCGCGCCGTCAAGGCCATCACGCTTGTGATTGACCAGAATCCGGCCCCCGTTGCCGCGACATTCCAGACCGGCACCGGCGTCACCATGATCTCCACGCGGGTGCGCGTCGACTCCTACACCAACGTACACGCGGTGGCTGAGCTGAGCGATGGCCAGCTCTATGCTTCCTCGGTGTTCGTGAAGGCCTCGGGCGGTTGCTCCGCACCCGCTGCAAAAAACCTGGAGGAGGCCAAAGCGAATTTGGGGCAGATGCGGTTTCGCCAATTCTCCAAGCCGGCTGATGGGCCGGTGAACGGCCCGCGTGAAGCGCAGATCATGATCCGCCACCCCAACAATTCCGGCCTGCAACGCGATCAGGTGACGCTGCTCTATGTCCCGGCGTTTTTTGTAAGGGAATTGCGCGTCTGGCAAGGCGATGAATTGGTGTTGGCAATGGACGGCGGCATTTCGATCTCGGAAGATCCCAACATCCGATTCAACTATTTGCCAAATGGCGCAACCCGCTTCCGGGTCGAAGCGGTCGATACTGACGGCCATGTGTTCAAGGGCGAGTGGCCGGTCGAAGCGGCGATGTGAGGATCAAAGCGCGTTTCCCCTCGGGCGTCACTGCCGGGCTTGACCAGGCTTGACCCGGCAATCCATCCCTCAGCGGGTCGAGCCCGCGGGCGACGGGTAAACTGTGGGTCAATTTCATCTGGATACGCTTCAAAAGCAGCGCACTTCGGCTTCGGCTTGAGCGCGCCGTAGTTCGTCCACGGCCGCCTTGGCGTATTCCGTCGAGCGGAATTGGTTGCCCAGCGTGCCGGGCACCTGCGCCATGCTGAGCACTGTCTCAGCCGCGACATATCGTTCATAGGGCAGGACAGTGGCGATGACATCGATCGAGCACGAGCACTGCTCCAGTGCGCGCCGCGTCTCGCCGTTCGCCTTCATGCAGCCGAATACGTAATCCGCTCGTGCCTCGGTGGGATAGTCGTTGAGATCGTCGGCCTGCGCGCCCGTCATCGGATAAGCGGCGCATATGGCGGCCGCAAAACCAACAATCGTTATGACGGTTCGCATGGCCTGGCACTCCGTTTCGGTTGTCGGCTGATGTATATCAAAGACGGGCTGCGGCGCCGCTTGCATCGGCCCGATCGCGCAGGCCTGGATATTCGCAGTGGTAGTTTTTCACCGTCCATTGGGGATGATCGCCGATCCACTGCGCAATATAGAGCTGGGCCGTCATCGCGCACTGTTGCAACGAGCCCTGCCAGGCGAATTGCAGCCGCTGTTCCTCGCACAGGTCGGGCTGCCCCAGTCTGCAAATCAACACCACGATCTGGACCATCGCCACGCCTCGCGGGAAACCGGAATCCGCCGGCCAATTATGCCACATCCGCCGCGAGCTGAAGCGGATTTCGATCGCTGCAAATTCCACGGGTGTTGGCAACAGGCTTGCCCGGGCGACGCCGACCCCCGGCACGGAAAGTAAGGCTTTACGTTCGCGAGAAAATTTCGCCCTTGCCCAGTGTTGCCATGTCGCCGGCGAAGCGACGCAAAGATCGCCGGAAGAGCCTGGCTGCGCGCGCGCTGTAACCGCCGATGAAATCCGCCATCAAGCGCGTGGTGACGAGATCGTGAACGCCGCAGTCGATAAAGGTCGGCGACAGTCCATCGGCTGTCCGCCCCAGCACGATCGTTCCCCGCTTCATGAGGTAGCCCGCCAGCGGTCCGCTGCGGCCCGCCACCACCAACGTGCCGGCGATCATGCGGCTGCCCGCATAGGAGCCGGCGTCGCCCTCCACCACAATGGTGCCGCGGCGCATGCGATCACCCGCGCGCTCGCCAACGGCGCCGTGCACCACCACCACGCCGCCGCGCATCCCTGCGGTCTCGCCCGCGATCGGCCCACCCAGGCGATCGCCCGCGTCGCCGAAGATCTCGATGGTGCCTCCCTTCATGCCGGAGGCAGCCCATGGGCCTACGCTGCCGCGGACCGTCAGGCGCCCGCCGCTCATCAGACGCCCGGCGCGGACGCCGATATTGCCCTCGACCGTGATCTCGCCGTCCGTCATCTCCTGGCCGATCCGGTCCAGGCGGTCGCAGGATGCTTCGATCCGGATCGTTGCGGCATCGCCCATCTGCAGGCGGAAAATATCCGCGAGCACCACGCGCCTGCGGGTCGTCTGCAATTCGATCCGTTCAATCTCGGCTGCCGTCATGCCCACGAGGCGATGCGGCACCAGCGGCGCGAGGTCGAGGCGCTGGTCGGGACGCCCGCGCAGGGTCAGGACCAATGGCCTCACGGCAGCAGCCCCCGCAGATGGTAGTGGTGCGGTCCGAGTTTGCCGCCATAGTTGCCGGCGCTGATGCGCACGGCACCGCGCTTCGGGCCAAGCTTGATGACGGCCGCGATACCGGCCGCCATGGCGACGGCGACTGCATCGGAAGTCAACCCATCGATCACGATCTCCAGCACGCAGGCCGCGTCGGGATCGAGCGCCGTCTCGACGGCGCCGCGCAACGTGGGGCAGAAGGCGTGGTTGGTGGATGCTGGAACGCCTTTGTATTTCGAACCGACCTTGGAGCCCGATCGCACGATGCCGCCGGGAAACGGCGTGATGGTATCCGGGACTTTGGCGATCGCAGCGGTGGCGGCTTCCGCGGCGGCGAGCGTTGCCGGCGCGGTGCGGCCCATGATCAAGAGGTTGCCGCCGCCCACCGCCTGCTTGGTGAGCCCAGTCGTAGCTTCGCAGACGAATTCGCCGTCCATCACCGGGATACGCCAATAGTGCTTGCTGCCGAAGCGCTTGGAGATTTGCCAGCCGTCGCCGAAATAGCGTAGCGCATTGCCGAGCCGCAGGGCTTCCCCACCGTCCAGCCCCGCATAGCAGGCCGAGCCGGGACTGGTGAGCACGCACTGGGCAACACGTGTTTGCAATTGCTTCTGCAGCTCCGCGGTCGACATTGCAAACAGCAATACCCGCACGCCCGGGCGGCGGTCCGGAGTTTGCGCCGGCGTCAAGTCGCCGTCGATGCCTGCTTCGCAACCGCAACCAATCACGGAGGTGGCGAAGCCCGCCATGGTCAGCGCCGCCTGACGCGCCCAGCGGATGCTGTCGGCTGTGATGATGACGGCGGTTGCACGCATGCCGAAAGCTTCGGCGAAAGTGTCGTCGATGCGCACGCCCTTGACCGTCAATGCGCGCATGAAATCAACTCGAACGGCTCCGGTCTCCCGATCGCATGTTCGGGAACCTTGATGAGATCGTTGGACAGCCCATAGCGATCGTCGTAATAGGACCTCAGGCGTCGATCGATCGCCCGGTCGCGCTCAGGCTCGACAACGAGGGCGCGTCCGAAGTTGGGCTGGGTCGGCACTCCGTCGCGCACCACCAATGCTCCCCGCTTGAACACCAGAGCGGCCGAACGGAACATCTTGGCGCGATCGGGGTGATCCTCATAGACCGCCACATCCGCGATGGCACCTGCGCCCAGATGCCCGCGATCCCGCAATCCGAGCAGCCGCGCCGGCGCTGCCCGGGTCATGGTCGCAATCTCGGCCAGCGAATATTCGCGGTTTATCGAAGGCAACGTCGTAACCGCCATGGCGTCGGCAGGGAGAGTTGCGATCCATTGCGCGCGCAGGTCGCGGCTCATAAGCAGCGCGAGGATGTCCGGATAGACGGTGAAAGGCGCGCCGTTCGGATGGTCGGTCGTGAAGAACACCCGCCAGGGATCGTCGATCAGCAGGAATAGTTCCATCCCGACCGCCCATTGCACGGCGTTGTAGAAATCGGCAGAGCGGTAGTTATAAGGAATAACTCCGGCGCCATTGGCGTCGCCATCGAGGATCGCCCACTTCCTCGGCCGCGCTTGGTTACGCGCCTTGAACTGCCGCAATACGTCAAGCGACACCGTCACGGTCTGACCGAACATGACCTGACCGACGTCGATGGTGACGCTCTTGGCAGCGTTGACGGCTTCGGCGAGCTGCGCTGCCGCAGACGAGAACCCGCGCCCGCCCTCCTTGCCGTAACCGTAAAACTGCAGATGCGCGAGATGAAGTGGCAATCCTTCGCTCGCCGCCATGGTGGCAAGCGCCGTATCGGCGCTGCCCGCGATCCCGAGATTGTTGCAGTGAACGTGGAGCGGATGCGGTACGCCGAGTTCGTTAACAGCGTGTTGCAGCGCCTTGACGATCTCGCGCGAGGACACGCCGTAGGAAGGAACGACGTCGTCGAGGGAAAACTCCCGGACGTTTTCTTTGAACGCTGCCGCGCCCCCGGCATTGATGACCTTGATCCCAAGCGAACGCGTTGCCGCAAGGGTCCACGCGACGTAATCGCGCACCTCAGCGGCGCTCTCCTTTCGGCGTATCAGGCCGAGCAGGAAATCGTCATTGCCAAGCACCGCGAGCGTCGCTTTGTCGATGATCGGAATGTCGGCAAGTTCCAGGTGGGCGTGCAGTGCGTAATGCGGAGATACGGCGGGCTCGACCACCATGGTGAACCCCATGGCGGCATAGAGGCATCCGATCTCGAACGCGGGCCACCCGGCGTTGGACAATGGCGTGCTGCCGGGTCGCGCGGCAGCTCCGAGTCGGAGTTCCGGCAGCAACAGCCGCGCCGTGTTCACGCTCCAGCCGGCGATGTGGGAGTGGATATCGATCGCGCCCGCCATGACGATTTTGCCGGTCGCGTCGTAGGTTTCATCCGCGCCACCGCCGGGCGGCGGCACGACGATGTGCCCATCGCGCATCCACACATCACTGATTTCGTCACGACCGTTGGCGGGGTCGATGACGCGGCCGCCCTTGATGCGTGTCAACATAGCGACGGTCCGGTGGTGAGATGCGGCGTGATGGCGGCGATCGCCTCGGCCACCGAGAGGGCCTTGCTTCGATGCGTCGCCGCAACGGCCACGAGGGTTCCGACTATCGGGTGATGCTGCACGCCATCGTGGTCACGACCGGGAGCGCCAACCACTATGTGGACCCGCGGCCGCCTACGGAATTTGGCGTCGGCCGTCGCAAGCGCAATCGTCGGCGGATCGCCGCTCCATTCCGGCATGGCCGCCCGATAGGCGGAAATCCACAACACGCAATCGGCTTCTCCGCTATCGACCAGGCGGGCGGCTCGATATCGCCACGGATCGTGGTCCGGGTACGCGCGGCCGAATCCCGTCGACACCGGGAAGCCGGTCATCCAGCCGCAGACCTGCAGTACACCGACGGCATTGTCGCCGGGTGGAAGCGGGAGCCCGGAGAAGCGCGTGGTCGCGTTCAAGTCGTTGACGAGGCCGCACAGCATTTCGATCGTGAGCGGATCAAGTTCTGCTGCCGACCAGACCGCGACCCCGAATCGGGCGGTTTTGAGAGCATCGGCCAGCGCGTCAAGAACCCGCGCGGGAACCGGAGCGGTGCCGCTGGGGCGGCCATTGACGCGGGCACGGAGGTCCGCCAGCAGAACGGCCAGGTCGCGGGCGTCGCGGCCGATGGTCATGATCTTTCCGGCGGCGCTTGAGCCACGTCCGGGGCACAGCCAGAATATGCGCCGATCGAGCCCGCGGGCGCTACCAGACTCCGGCCCAGCGTCGAGCGGATGCTTTGACATCTCGTTCCACGGCTCGACCGCATCTGGACCCACCAACAGCAGCGTATCGGCACGAATGCGCATCTCGCTTGGGGTCGTCAGCATCACGCCAGTTTCACGCATGACGTCAAGATCGCGCAACAGCGCGTCCGCATTCATGTGGTCGATGGCGGCGCCTATGCGCTGCGCGAGTGCAGTCGCCGCGCGAGCGCCCGCAATATCAGTACCGAGGCCCGCGATCAGAGGCAGCCTGCTCGCGTCGAGCAGGCGAGCCGCGGCGACGGCAGCAGTCGAAAGGTCGGCCGGTGCGCCATCGATCCAGGCATGGTGCATTGCCAGTCCTTGGAGTTTGACACCGCGCTCAGCTGTCATATTTGATGTAAGCAAAACGCTGATCGCCGACGGGTGTCCCTTCGAGGGCGCCGCCGGCCTTTGCGGGCTGCCATTGGATAACCTCCTCGATCTTTTTCGCCAGTTCGAAATCCTTGTCGGTTATCCCTTTAGCCGCATGATTTTGCAGGCGGACTTCAACCCAGGCATAGGATGCGGTGATATCCGGATGGTGCCATGCCGCTTCCGCAAGGTGCCCGACCGCATTGATCACCATGAGGGTGCCCTTCCAGCTGTTGGTGCGGTATTTGCGACGAATCCAGCCGTTCTCGAGGTACCAATGTGGCAACTCGCTCTTAAGGCGCGCTTCGATTTCGTCATCCGTATAGGTGCGTTCTTTGCTGCGTTCCGTCATGGGACCACCTAACCAAGTGTTTCGCGAGGGTCCAGATTGCCAATCCGACCGGGGTGGCACATTGTAAGCTGGTATTTGTTTTCGAAAAGCCCGCTGAAGTGGAAGCGAGAAAGCACGGGAGCGAATCCTTGAGGAGTGCGGCCAGCCGAGGGGCGGCGCGCATAACGGTGGCGGTTCCGGCACGTCTGCACCTCGGTTTTCTCGACCTCAATGGCAGTCTCGGTCGGCGCTTTGGCAGCATCGGCCTCGCCATCACGGGGTTGCGCACGAAGATTGCGTTTCGCCGCGCGGCGAAAAATAGCGTGGTGGGGCCGGAACGTGAACGCGTCGCGTGGCACGTGGATAAAATGGCGCAGCTTCTCGGCCTTCGCGATGGCCTCGCCTTGGACATATTAGAGGTCCTGCCGGCGCATGCCGGGCTCGGTTCAGGCACACAGCTCGCGCTGGCGGTGGCGGCTGGCGTTCGCCGCTTGCACGGCCTTCCTCTTGATGCTGAAGGGGATGCGATCCACCTCGGGCGCGGCGCACGCTCGGGCGTCGGGATCGGACTGTTTCACCGCGGCGGACTCATCGTCGACGGGGGGCGCGGGAACGCGCATGCTCCGGCGCCGATCATAAGTCAGACCCGTTTCCCGGATCCTTGGCGAATCGTCGTGGCGCTCGATCCGGCACGTCGCGGCATCCATGGTTCTGAAGAGATTGCGGCGTTCAGCAAGCTGCCGCCCTTCCCGGATGCCGATGCTGGCCGGCTGTGCCGCCTGCTTGTGATGAAGATGCTGCCCGCCCTCGTCGAGCAGGACATCGTGAGCTTCGGTGCCGCCATCAAGGAGATTCAGGCAAGTCTCGGCGATTATTTTGCTGCCGCGCAGGGTGGATCACGGTTCACGAGTCCCGACGTTGGCGCGGTGCTGGCCGCACTTGACCGTGAAGGCGCGCACGGAATTGGACAGAGTTCCTGGGGACCGACGGGATTCGCGTTTGCGGCAACGCCGGAGGAGGCAGACAGTTTGGTGCGTGTCGCGCAGCGCCATCCACGCGGCCAGGGCCTGGACATCTGCGTGTGTGCGGGCTTCAATCACGGCGCTGAAATCACCATCGACTCCGTGGGCGCGAGCGCCGAATAACGGCAGGGAGCGGATCGTGGCCGACAAGAACATTCTCCATATGGTCACCCCCCTCAAGCACATGAGTCCGTTCGATGTGAACATGGCCCTCGATGCCGGCTACGACGCGGTCATTACCCACACCAACGTGACCCTCGAAGAAGTGGCGGGTCTCGTGCAGGATGCGATGTTCTCTCGTCCGCCAAAGGCCGGTGCGCGCACCGGCATGTTCTTCGGCGGCAAGAATGCAAGCCTTGCGCTCGACATGTTGGCGAAAGCCAAGGCAGCGTTGGTGCCGCCGTTCGGCATCTCGCTCTTCGCCGATCCGGGCGGATCATTCACGACCGCAGCTGCGATGGTGGCGTGCATCGAGAAAACCCTGCGGGAGCGGAAACAGCGCGATTTGAGGGGAACGAAAATCGCGGTGTTCGGCGCGACCGGCGTTCTCGGATTTGCAGTCGCGGTGATCGGCGCGCTTCAGGGCGCCGATGTCACGCTCGTAGGGTATGACGGCATCAAGCGCGTGAGCGACGGTGCTGCCGAAATCAAGACGCGGTTTGGCGTCGACGTGCGGCCTGCGGACGGCAGCGATGAAACCAAGAAAGCCGCGCTCCTCGCGGCCACGGAAGTCGCCGCTTGTTGCGGGCGGGCGGGCATCCGGGTCTTGACGCGAGCGCAACTTGAAGCCGCGAGCGGCTTGCTGGTTGCCGCCGACGCCAATGCGGTGCCGCCATCCGGAATCGAAGGACTTGAGGCCATGGCGAGCGGCATTGAGCTGACTTCGCACGCCGCTCTCGGGATCGGCCCGCTGGCCATAGGAAACATTAAATACAGGACCGAATCCGGCCTGTTCGGGCGTATGATTTCCGCTGCTAAGCCCGTTCAAATGGATATCGGCGAGGCATTCGTGCTTGCCCGCGAGCTCAATGGCTGAAGAGGCGGTGCTGATCGCTGCAGTTTCCGGGCGCGCGCTCGCCGTATCGGCGCGCCGGAGCGGATATCTGCCGCTCGTTGCCGACTTTTTCGGAGATCAGGACACCGTGTCGGCGGCGCAGGCCTGTGAGCCGCTCGAAGGCGGGTTCGCGCAAGGTTTTCGCGAGCACCAACTCGTCGAGGCACTAGAGCGTCTGGCCGCGCGACATGCTCCGATCGGTATCGTCTGCGGCACCGGCTTCGAGGATCGGCCGCATTTGCTCGCGCGGTTGGCGCAACGCTGGCAACTTTTTGGCAACGATGCGGACACTGTTGCGATGGTGAAGGACCCGCATGTCTTCGCTGCGATTTGTCGCGATTGCGACATCGCCCATCCGCGGGTTGCGTTGTCGCCTCCGCCAGCGCCCGCGGGCTGGGTCGTGAAGCGGCGCGGAGGGGCTGGAGGATGTCATGTCGCGGTCTCATCGGGCAAAGAATGCCGCGAAGGCGTCTACTACCAGTCGCGCGTGCCGGGCGCGGCGGTTTCCGCGCTCCTGTTGGCGAATGGCGTTTCCGCCATAGTGCTGGGTTTCAGTGCGCAATGGTCGTGCCCTACATTGCACCAGCCGTTTCGTTACGGCGGCGCCGTGCAGCCCGCGGACATTGCACCAGGTGTGGCCGACCGCCTTGCGGACGCGGCGTGCCGCCTCGCAGGCAGGTTGTCGCTCAAAGGACTGAACAGCGCGGATTTCATCGTCGACGGCGACAATTTCTGGGTGCTGGAGATCAATCCGCGGCCAGGCGCGACGCTCGACATCTTCGAAACCGAAGAACGTTCGCTGTTCGCACTTCACATAACCGCGTGCAGAGGTGATCTCATCGTCGATGCTCCCCGGCTCGACAGTGCGAAGGCATCCGCAATCTTCTATGCTGGCGATGATGTCATTGCGCCGGCGGGGTTCGAATGGCCGAAATGGTGCGCGGACCGCCCGAGCGCCGGCGTCGCAATTAAGGCGGGCGAACCCCTATGCACGGTGCATGCTTCCGCCACCACCGCAATGGAGGCAAGGACGATCGCCAATGAGCGGTTGGCACTGGTTGAAACCTGGACGCACCACTGGACGCATGATCGCATGCGCATGAAGAGCCATGAACAACGGGCATAGCGTCAACATGCGAGCCGCGAAGCTTGTCGACAGCCTCGTGGGCGACGCGGTGGCGCTTCGGATTGGTGTCACGCTGGGTTCGTTGGGCGAAAGGCTGATCGACGCCGGCAGCCGCTTTCCGGGCGGCATCACGGCAGGACTGCGCATCGCGGAAATCTGCATGGGCGGCTTGGGCCACGTCGCCCTCACCCCGGCGGCGACGGCGCCAAATTGGCCTTGGACCATCGCAACGCGCTCGTCCCAGCCGGTGATCGCATGCTTGGCCAGCCAATATGCGGGCTGGAGACTTTCGCATAAGGAGGGCGACAATTCGTTCTTCGCGCTTGGCTCCGGCCCTGCCCGGGCCCTCGCCCGGCGCGAGCCGCTGTTCGAAAAACTCGCTTACGTCGACCGCGCCGACAACGCCACGCTGGTGCTGGAGTCCGCCGTTCCGCCGCCGGCCTCCGTCGTTGAAAAGGTTGCGCATGACTGTGGGATTGCGCCGGCGCACTTGACGATCATTTTTGCGCCGACTCAAAGTCTCGCCGGCGCCACGCAAGTTGTGGCGCGCGCGTTGGAGGTCGCGCTTCACAAAGCGCTCGAACTCGACTTTCCTCTCGACCACATCGTCGACGGCATGGCCGCGGCACCACTGTGCCCGCCGCACCCTGATTTCGTAACCGCGATGGGGCGCACCAATGATGCCATCATCTATGGCGGACAGGTCCATCTGTTTGTATCGGGCGCCGCCGCCGATGCGCAAGCGCTTGCCGAGCGGCTGCCCAGCAAGGCGTCGCGCGACTACGGTCGTTCGTTCGCGGAATTGTTCGCGAGCGCAAGCGGCGATTTTTACGCGATTGATCCGATGCTGTTCAGTCCCGCCAAGGTCATCGTAACGGCGATCGAAAGCGGCGAGAGCTTTCGCGGCGGTGAACTCGATCTCGGCCTTCTCGATGCGTCCTTCTCCTGAAGCCTTCGCAACGCGGCCAGCGGCCCGCCGCCCACGTATCGGCCTCGTGGTCGACAACATGGATTGGCACGCGCGCGGACTATCACAGGCGCTGACGGCCCTGGGCGCGACGGTGGTGCCCATCAGATTGACCGCGTGCGGTTTTGCGACCGCGAGCCCAACAGGATTGGCCATTGACGGATTCGGGCGTGCACTGCCTGACGCCATCGTGGTGCGCAGCATGTCGGGCGGAAGCTTTGAGGCCGTGACGCTGCGGCTCGGGGTCCTGCATGCGGCACGCGACCTCGGCGTCATGGTATGGAACGACGCCCGGGCGATCGAGCGGTGCGTCGATAAGTCGATGACGAGTTTCCTGCTGGCCCGCGCCGGGATCGCGACGCCGCCCACGTGGGCACTCGAATCACGCGAGCTTGCCGCCGCCATCGTGGCGCGCGAGGCCGCCGACGGGCCACTCGTTCTCAAGCCGTTGTTCGGTTCGCAAGGACGAGGCTTGCGGCTGATCCGCACGCCGGACGATCTGCCGGAACCGGCGGGCGTCAACGGGGCCTACTACCTGCAGCGCTTCGTCGGCGTCGATCGCGGCGGCTTCCGCGACTTCCGTGTCCTGGTGTCTGGCGGCCGCATCA
>Ga0070734_10002859_pt1 | contig 19604 bp, 17 predicted proteins | sample Coa_R1_8_FD_66444 | JGI IMG/M metagenome (GOLD analysis project Ga0070734, IMG submission 66444) | Surface soil microbial communities from Centralia Pennsylvania, which are recovering from an underground coalmine fire - Coalmine... | ecosystem: Environmental > Terrestrial > Soil > Unclassified ... | reverse complement strand
CTATGGTATCGCAACGGCCGGCGGCGACGAACCGCCCGTTCTTCTTTTTCTGCAGGGGTGCGCTTTTCTCTTAGAATTCGTCGGTCTGCCGTCGGTCTGCCGACACGCGCGTCGAGCCTCCGCCAAAATGCAACCTCGGCCGCGGGTCGGCGCCCCGGTCAGGAGCGAGAGCCTCGTCCACGGGCTGAAGCCGCGGTCTTGATTGACGGCTCGATCACGATTGAGAGCTTGGGCCGGGGGCCGAGCCGCCGGCCGGCGATTGCGCGGCGACAGCCGTTCTAGGAGAACCATGCGCGCTCTGGACGTGCACTGCCATCCATCCACACGCGAGCATTCGGCGAGCATCGGCAAGTTCGTCGCCGCGCTCGAGGCGATGTTGAACCGGCCGATGAAGGCGAAGACCGCCGAGGAAATGGCGGACGATTTTCGTCGGGAAGACGTGCTGGCGATGATGATTGCCATGGATGCGCAGTCCGCCACGGCGGAGGGCGTCATCTCGAACGATTTCATCGCGGAGCTGACCGCCAGGTTTCCGGACGTGTTTCTGCCCGGCTGGGCCGTCGTCGACCCCTGGAAGGGCGCGCTCGCGCTGCAGGAGCTGGAGCGCGCGTTGCGCACGCTCGGCCTCACCGGCGCCAAATGGATGCCGATCCTGCAGGCGTTCTACCCGCACGATCGCCGCTTCTATCCGTTCTGGGACCTGTGCCAGTCGCTCGGTGCGCCGGTGCTGATCCACTGCGGCACCACCGCTCTGGGCCAGGGCATGGACGGCGGGGGCGGGCTCAAGCTGGACTATGCGCGGCCCGTTCCCGCCATCGACAGCATCGCCGCAGATTTCCCGCGGTTGACCATCGTCATGGCTCACCCGACCTGGCCGTGGACGGACGAGGCCATCGCCGTGCTCCTGCACAAGCGCAACGTGTACATGGACATCTCGGGGTGGCGTCCGCGCTACATCCCGGCGCAGCTGAAGGTCGAGATGACGCGGCGGCTGCAGGACAAGATCATGTACGGCTCGGACTATCCCGGCTGGTCGACCGGCCAGTGCCTGGATGAGCTGGAGATGGAGGGGGTGAAAGGGGCGGTCGCGGAAAAGATATTCTTCAAGAACGCCATCCGCGCCTTGCGGCTGGAGGACAAAGTCGCGCGCGCCCGCGAAGCGGGGCGGCAGCGCGGAAGCGCGCCGGCCTAGGACATGTCTTCCGCCAGCCGGCTGCCGCTGTACCGGTACGCCATCGACTGGGAGGCCTTCTACGCCCGGTTTCCACCGCCCGACGTCTTCGCGGAAACGGTCTACCGGTGGCCGCCCGCGCGCATCCGCGCCCTGCAGAACGATCGCTTCCTCGAGGTGATGGAGTGGGGGTGGCGCAACCCGTTCTACCAGCGATTGTGGCGGCGGGCCGGGCTCGAGCCGGGCGACGTGCGCAGCCTGGATGACATCGTCAGGCTGCCGCTCTACGACTCCGACGATCTGAAGAACGATCAGCAGGAGCATCCGCCATTCGGTTCACTGCCCGGGTACGGCAGCCTGCGGGAACATCTGGCGGCGGTGCCGACCAAGCTGCAGACGAGCGGCGGCACGACGGGCAAGCCGCGCAACACCCTTCAAGGCATCCACGAATGGGAGTGGGGCGGTCTCGGAGCGGCCCGCGCCTGCTACATCCAGGGGGTTCGGCCGGGCGACGTGATGCAGATTCCGGCGACGTGCTCGCTCGCCAATCTGGGGTGGGCGTTTTACAAGGCGTGCCACGACTACCTGGGCGTGCTGCCCGTCACCACGGGAAGCGGTGTGGTCACGCCGAGCCGCCGGCAGATCGAGGTCGCCTTCGACTGCGGCGTCAATGTGTGGATGAGCTTTCCGGAATATCTCATCCGGCTCGCCCAGGCCGGCCGCGAAGAGCTGGGACGCGACGTGCGTGAGCTGGGCAGCAAGCTGATCACTTCCTTCCTCGGCCCGGATACCGAAGGCAGCTTGCGGCGGGAGCTGGAATCGCTGTGGGGCTGCCCGGTCTACGACAATTACGGCACCAACGAGGCGGGCCAGGGCGCCTTCGAATGTCCGCAGCGCGACGGGCTGCACTTCATGGAAGACGCCATGTATTTCGAGGTGCTCGACACGGCGAGCGGGCTGCCGGTGTCGCCCGGCCAAGTCGGCAATCTGGTCGTCACCACCTTCCACCGCCGGCTGATGCCGTCCATCCGCTTCAACCTGCGCGACCTCGCCCGCATCGTGTCGACGGAGCCGTGCGGCTGCGGAAGCAGCTTCCGGCGGATGGACCACTTTCTCGGACGCAGCGACAACATGGTGCGGCTGCGCGGCGTGAACGTCTATCCCATGGCGTGCCTGCCGGCGGTGCGGAGCGATCCGCGCACCACCGGCGAATGGCTGTGCGAGGCGTTGACAGTGGACGCGCAGGGCGTCCCCCGCGACGAGCTCAGGGTGCATGTGGAGGTGCGCCGCGACGCCGGTCCCCTCGATGGCCTGCGCGAACGCCTGGAGGAGCGCCTGAAGTCCGACCTCGGCGTGTCGGTGTCGGTGCTCCTCACCGGGGAGGGGAGTCTCGATACCGTCGCCACGCTCGGCGAAGGGAAGGCGCGGCGGCTTGTCGAGCGCCGGCCCGCGTATGTCAAGGCGGAACAGGGCGGAACGCTGACATGAACCGATCGACAAGGATGCTCGACATGCTTTACTTCGGCCGTCGCCTGCTCGCCGCAGCGCTGATCTCTGGAGCGGCCAGCGCCGCGCTCGCGCAGAACTATCCGAGCAAGCCGATTCATGTCGTCATTCCGTTCGCCGCCGGCGGCCTTCTGGACGGCACGATTCGCGCGCTCGGTCAGCAGATCACCGAATCGGTGGGTCAACCGGTGGTGGTGGAGAACCGGCCGGGCGGCAGCACGTTCATCGGCATGACCGCGTGCGCGAAGGCGCCCGCGGACGGCTATACCGTGTGCGCGACGACGCCCGACAGCCTGTCCTACAACCCGCTGCTGTTCACCCGCGTGCCGTACGATCCCGACGATTTTGCGGCGGTCACCAACCTGGCGTTCACCAATAACGTGATCGTGGCGAACGCGTCGGCGCCGTTCGATTCCTTCAAGGACATGATCGCATTCGCCCGGTCGAAGCCGGGCGCCATCAACTGGGGCACCTGGGGCACCGGCAGCATTCCGCACATATACCTGGAGTGGATCTCGCATCACTTCTCGGTCGACATGGCGCAAGTGCCTTACAAAGGAGCGGGTCAGGCCATCCCTGCTCTCCTCGGCGGGGAGATCCACGTCACCTACGGCGGTCTGGGGTTCGTGCTCGCCAGCGTGCGCGCCGGCAAGCTGAAAGCGCTGGCGATCACGGGAGACCAGCGCTCTTCGCTGCTGCCCGACGTGCCGGCGATGAACGAGCTGGGCGGCGATCCGGGACTGCCGAGCTACTTCGGCGTGTTCGCCCCGGCGAAGACGCCCGGCCCTGTGCTGGAGAAGTTGAGCAGCGAGATGGCGAAAGCGTTGCAGTCTCCGCGCATGCAGGAGTTCCTCAAAGCGCAGACGCTGGACCCGGTCGGAAATTCTCCGCGCGAGTTCGGCGAATTCGTGCGCGCCGACCGCGAGCACGCCCGGCGGGTGTTCCAGTCCATGGGGATCCGTCCGGTGGATGGACCGCTTTAGGCCCCTACGCCGCGGCTTGGCAATGAATGCAGTCGGCAAAGTGGCCGCGGCCGTGGCCTTGAGCGCGGCCTGCCAGGCGGCCTGGTGCGCGTCCGCCGACGGATCGGACTACCCGTCCAAGCCCGTTCACATCTTTGTTCCTTCGAGCCCGGGCGGCGCCTCGGATGTGGCCGCCCGCCTTCTCGGAGCCCGCCTTGCGGAGCGGCTCGGTCAGCCGTTCCTGGTGGAGAATCGGGTGACCTCCGGAGGGATCGTGGCGACCGAGCAGGTGGCGCGCGCCGCTCCCGACGGCTATACCCTCATGATGACTTTCGACACCTTCGCGACAAATCCGTATCTCTATCCGGAAATCCGCTACGACATCATCCGCGACTTCATGCCGGTGATGCTGGTCGCGCGCTATCCCCAGGTGCTGGTCGTTCATCCCAGCCTGAACGTCCATACGCTGGCGGAGTTCGTCGCCTATGCCAGGCAGCATGGCGCCACGCTGAACTACGGTTCCGCCGGTCCGGCTTCCTCCAGCCGGCTGGCGTTCGAGCTGTTCAAGCACGAGGCCGGCATCGAAGGCACGCCGGTGCATTACAAGGGCGGCGGTCCCGCCATCAACGATCTGCTCGCCGGAGTGGTCCAGGTGATGCTGGTGCAGGCCGGCGGCAGCGTGCAGCAGAGCGTTCGCGCCGGCCGGCTGGTGGCCCTGGCAACCAGCGGCGCCGAGCGCTCCAGCCTGTTTCCAGGCGTGCCGGCCATAGCGGAAACCTATCCGGGCTTCGAGACGCTGTCGTGGGTAGGGCTGCTTGCACCTGCGGCGACGCCGGCGCCCATCATCGCGAAGCTTCACGATGCCGCCGCCGCCGCCCTGGCAGGTAAAGAGATGCAGCAGAAGTTCGCGTCCCAGGGGGGCGAAGTGGTGGCCAGCTCAACGCAAGCGTTTGCCGCCTTCATCCGGTCTGAGTCCTCGAAGTGGGCGGAAGTGATCCACCGTCTTCACATCACCGTAAACTGAGCGGGAGGCGTGCCCGCATTTCAAATCACCGGGAGCGTCGGATGAAGGGGATGAAGCGATTGGAGGGGATCGAACATATGGGGATGAAACTGGCGAACGCTGCCATGACGCTCTTGTGGCTGGCCGTGGCCGCGCCGGCCTGGAGCCTGAGCGACGGCAGGACAGCTCGGGGCGACGCCTTCGTCATGGGCGGCAACGGCGACAACGAGCGCGGCCAGCTCCGGCAGGAACGCAAGCGTTTCAGCCTGTGGGTGCAGACTGGAGCAAGCGCGGGCGATCTGAACGCGGATGCCAGCGTGCGCATCACGGCGCGTGACGGCACGGTGCTGCTCGAGACGAAGCTCCTCGGTCCGTGGCTGTTCGTCAACCTCGGCGTCGGGGAATACTCGGTCGCCGTGACGGTCGCAGGCGCCACCGAGATGCGCCGCGCCTTCATCCACCCCGGCGACCATGCCGAAATGATCTTCCTGTTCGATGCCCCTGCCGTCGCCATGCTGCCCGGGACGTCCCGTTAGGAGGCTGCCGCCAGCGGCCGGCGCCGGTCAGTCGGCCTGGCGGAGCAGAAACTCAGCCAGCGCGCCGCGCACGTCGCCGGTGATGTCGATGAACTGCACGCCGAGCTGCTTCGCCTCGACGCCGAGGATATTGCGGACGGCCGCTGTCAGGGTCATCGCCGGGCGGCCGTCGCCGGGCAGTGCGAACGTCAGCTTCATCTCGTCGCCGGAGTTCGCATCCGGCAAAGCGTCGAGCCGGGCGCCATCCAGGCTGAGATTGGAAATGCGGACCGGCGAGCTGCGGCCACGCAACTCCGCGGTGCCGGCGATGTTGGTGTTGATGCGCGGATGCTTGCGCAGCGGGACGCGGCTGACATCGCGCGGCCACGCCAGATGCAGATAAGGGAAGGGTGACGAGCAGACCCGGGCAACCGTGGTGTGAAACGTCAGCACCGACCGGCGCGAGACGAGCTTGACCGTCACCCGTTCGCCGCGATCGATCATGACCGGCTGCTTCCCGCGCTGCGGCTGCGTCACCATGACCGATTGCCCGTCCACGGCGCCGATGTATTGCACACGCTCCCGCACCGCCGTCTCGCTGGACTGGAGGATTATCTGCGCCAGCTCTACCGGTTGTGGAAGAAGGGGCTGCTGCATCATGGAGCTCGTCGGGGGTCGATATGAAAGTTATCGGAGCTTGACGGCGGGATTCGAGCCCGTGCGGGGCCCCGCGGCCGCCGTGGCGTGACGGACGTCACGCTGCGCGTCAAGTATAGTAATGTCGTCGTACCGACGGGTACTCGCCGCATCCGACGAGCCTGCGGGAACGGTCCACCAATGCAGGATCGAAACCGTGCCAGAAGACACCACCAAGGACGCAGACGACGTAAAGGCGGCTCAGCGTCCCAACTTCCTGTCCGACTTGATCCGCCGCTTCGGCCGGAGGAACCCACGGGCCAGCGGCCTGGTGAAAATGGCCGAAAGCCTCATTTCGGAGCGGGGCGAGGCGTCCGGCGTAGCGCTCGCTTCCGAGCTGCTGACCGGCTACGACGCCCTGGCAGCGGACGAGAAGCTGCGCTTCCTGCAGATGCTGAGCGATCAGTTCGGGCCTGATCCGGAGCGCCTGGAGCGCGCCATCGTCCAGTACCGGGCGACCCAGAGTGCGGCGGCGGCGGGCGCGCTGCACGCGGCGGCCGAGCCGCGGCGCCAGGAAGTGATCCGCCGCTTGAACCTGGCGCCCGGCGGGACCGGCAAGCTGGTGGCGATGCGCGAGAACGTGCTGGCGCACCTTCCTAAGGTGCCCGGTCTGGCGCCGCTCGATGCGGATTTCGTGCATCTGTTCTCGTCCTGGTTCAATCGGGGCTTCCTCGTCCTGCGGCGGATCGACTGGGCGACGCCCGCCCACGTGCTGGAAAAGATCATCCGCTACGAAGCCGTGCACGAGATATCCAGCTGGGATGACCTGCGCCGGCGCATCCAGCCGGCCGACCGGCGCTGCTTTGCGTTCTTTCACCCGGCGCTCGCCGACGAGCCGCTCATTTTCGTGGAGGTGGCGCTGACGGAAGGCGTGCCGGGAGCGATCGGCCCGCTGCTGGCCGAGCAGCGCCGCTCGATGGACCCCCATCGCGCCAGCACCGCCGTGTTCTATTCGATTTCCAACTGTCAGGACGGCCTGCGCGGGGTGTCGTTCGGCAACTTCCTCATCAAGCAGGTGGTGGAGGAATTGAAGCGCGATCTGCCTTCGCTGCGCACCTTTGTCACACTGTCCCCCATCCCCGGTTTCATGCCGTGGCTGAAGATGGAGCGCGACAAGCCGGACAGCGAGCACCTCAGCGCTGAAGACCGGCAGACGCTGTCGGACCTCGACCGCACGGCCTGGCATCGCGACGCGGTCACCGCGGCCCGCCTCAGGCCGGTGCTGCTCAGCGCGCTCGCCCGCTATTTCTTCAAGGCTCGCACGGCGAGCGGCCGGGTGATCGATCCCGTGGCCCGCTTTCACCTCGGCAACGGCGCCCGACTCGAGCAGTTCAACTGGCTGGGAGATCCGTCTCCGAAAGGGCTCGCTCAATCCGCCGGCATGATGGTCAATTACCTGTACGACCCGCGGCACATCGAGCAGAACCACGAGGACTTCGTGAAGAACGGCGAAGTGGCCGCCGCCGGCAGCCTGCGCAAGCTTCTGCGGGGCAGCCGCTCTTCCAACGGCAGGTGACGTGCGGCTGGACAAGGACGTCGGCGTCCCCATGCGCGACGGCACCGTGCTGCGCGCGAACGTGTTTTTTCCCGACGCTCCGGGCCGCTATCCCGTCCTCATGACTTTCGGGCCGTACGGCAAGGACGTTCACCTGAGCGAGTTCATGCCGGAGGCGTGGGAGGCCCTGCAACGCCGGCATCCGGAGATTCTGGCTGCGTCCTCCTGCCGCTACCTGGTGTTCGAGACGCCGGATCCGGAGATGTGGACGCCGCACGGGTATGTCGTGGTGAAAGTGGACTCGCGCGGGGCGGGCCGCTCCCCCGGGTGCCTGGCGCCCAATTCGCCGGAAGAGTTCAGCGACTTTCACGAGGCGATCGTCTGGGCAGGCCGCCAGCCGTGGAGCTCCGGCAAGGTCGGTCTGCTCGGCATCTCGTACTATGCCGCGGGACAGTGGATGGTGGCGGCCATGAGGCCGCCGCACCTGGCGGCGATTCTTCCCTGGCAGGGAGCCTGCGACTTTTACCGCGACCGCACGCGCCAGGGCGGCATCTACGCAAGCGGGTTTGTCGGACGCTGGTGGCCGCGCAGCGTGCTGCGCAACCAGCACGGCAACGCCGCGTCGCCGTACCACGACATCGATACGGGGGAGCGGACGACGGGCCCGGCCGCGTTATCGGCGGCCGAGCTGACGCATAACCGGACCGACTACCCGGCGGACATCCTCGCTCATCCGCTCGACGACGAGTGGTACCGCGCCCGCACACCGGATCTGAGCCGCATCGAGCTTCCGGCGCTGGTGGTGGCCAACTGGGGTGGTCTGGGCTTGCACCTGCGTGGAACGATCGAAGGCTTTCTCGGCATCGCATCCCCGAAAAAGTGGCTGAAGGTTCAGTCGGGCTCGTATTTCCTCACCTTCCTGCTGCCCGGCAGCGTCGCCGTGCAGCGCCGCTTCTTCGACCGTTATCTGAAGGACGTGGACAACGGCTGGGAGAGCGAACCGCCGGTGGAGGTGGTCGTTCGCAGCCCGTCCGACGGCGTCGCCCGCGTGGTGCGCGATACCGGGTGGCCATTGAGCGGCGTGGAATGGCAGCGGCTGTACATCGACGCCGCGGCACGCACCCTCGACGCCGAGCCGCCGCAGCGCGCCGGTTCACTGGTGTACGACGCATCCGGCGAAGGGGTAAGCCTGCGCACGGCGCCATTGTCACGGGCCATCGAGCTCGCCGGCCCGGTGAAGGCCCGGCTGTGGGTGTCCTCGAGCACCGAGGACATGGATCTGTTCCTCACCCTGCGCGCCTGGGACGACGCGGGGAACGAGGCGGTGTTCTTCTCCGCCGTAGAGCCGCGTGCGCCGCTCTCACAGGGGTGGCTCAGAGTGTCCCAGCGCAAGCTCGACCCGCGGCGCAGTGTCGAGCACAGGCCTTTCCACGCCCACGACGAGCGCCAGCCGCTCAGCCCGGGCGAGATCTATGCCGTTGACGTGGAGATCTGGCCGATGAGCATCGCGATGGGCGCCGGCTCCGTGCTCGAGCTGGTTGTCGCAGGTCGGGATTTTCAGCGGCCCGGAGCGCCCGGGACCGCCCGCGGCTCGGGATTTTTTCTGCACGAAGATCCCACCGACCGACCGCCGGAACGCTTCGGCGGTACATGTTCCATCCACAGCGGCCCGGGCCGGGAGTCGTTCCTCCTGCTCCCGGCGCTGGAGATCGCAACTTGACGCTCTCTTCGTCTTCCGGGTCAGTCTGCTCACACACCGTAGCCAGTGCGCAATCAAGCCGGACCTCCCGCGGGCCACGCCACCACGCCGTCCCGATGCAGCGCCGCGATCTCGTCGGCGGAGAAGCCGAGCGCCTGCAGCACCGGCTCGGTGTGCTCGCCGAGGGCGGGCGGCGGCAGGGCATCTGCGCCGCGGCGGCCGTCGATGCGTACCGCCCGGCGCATCGCCGTCAGGCGGCCGAGAGTGGGATGCCGGAGCTCGCCGAACATGCCGAGGTGGACCACCTCGGGATCGGCCAGGGCTTGCGGGATGCTGTTGACTTGGGCGGCGGGAACGTCATGCTGTGCGAGGCGGGCGAGCCAGTCGGCGCAGCTGCGCCGGCTGAACACGGGCCTCAATTCTTCCACCAGAGCGGAGTAGTTGCGTACCCGGCGCGGCCGGTCGATGAAGCGAACGTCCTGCGCGAGCTCGGTGCGCTCCGCCGCCGCCAGCAGCGCCCGCCAGAACTTCTCGGTGGACGAGACGTGAATCGCGAGCAGGCGCCCGTCGCTGCAGCCGAAGGTAAATGACAGCGACGCGGCTGCGCGCGACTCCGGTCCCATGACCAGCCGACCCTGCGTATAGGCGGTGAAAGCGTCCGGGATCATCGCCAGCGTCGCTTCGACCAGCGTGATTTCCACGTTGGCGCCCTCGCCGGTCGCGGCGCGCGCGTACAGGGCGGCGAGGATGCCGAGGCAAGCCTGCATTCCGCTCACCTGGTCGGAAATTGTCGGGCCGAGCACGCGCGGGTCGTGCGGGTCCACCATGAGACTGAGCATCCCCGCAACCGACTGTCCGACCGCATCGTAGGCCGGACGGTCGCGGTAAGGACCGTCTTTCGCGAAGCCGGTGATGGAGCAGCACACCAGGCGCGGATTGACGGCACGCAAGCGCTCATGGCCCAGGCCGAGCCGGTCCATGACGCCGGCGCGAAAGTTGTCCAGCACCACGTCGCACTGAGACGCCGCCCGCAGGAAGGCTGCCTGGCCGGCGGCCGTATGGATATCCAGGACGACACTGAGCTTGTTGCGATTGAAGGCGCAGAAATTGTGGCTGAACCCGGCATCGCCGCCGGCAATCCCGAAGGCGCGAAACGGATCTCCGCCGCCGGGACGCTCGATCTTCACCACTTGCGCACCCAGGTCGGCCAGCTGCAGGCCGGCATAGGGGCCGGCGATGAACTGCCCGAGCTCGATGACACGAAGATTCTGCAGAGGCTGGCCGGTCATGGCGGTCATCAAGGATGCGCAGAGTGATGGAACGGGTGATGAAGTATTCTAGAGAGATCCGCTGTCACGGGCGGCGCGCCGGCTCGCGGGTGCCGAAGCCCGCCATGCGCTCGGCGCGGCACGGGCACCCGCAGTTGCTGGAGGATTGGGCCGATGTCGCCGGAGCGCAATTGTCGCCGTCATGACTGACCCGGGTGCCCGGCCGGGCGGGCGCCTCAGCCTCCGCCTGCGGCTCGCCACACGAGCCCGCCTCGGCGACGTGCAGCGCATGCTGCTGTGGGCTGCCGTGGCGGGGTTCGCGGGATCCCTGGCGACAGTGGCTTTCCGCGAGGCGGTGAGCGGCTTGCTGTGGCTGCTCACCCGCGAGCACCTGGGGCTGGTGGACACCGCACGAAGGCTGGTGTGGTGGCAGCGCCTGCTGCTGCCCTGTGCCGGCGGACTGGCCGCCGGGGCCATCCTGCAATGGGGTGTGCGCATCGCGAAGGGGCAGAGCTCGGGCGACTACATGGAGGCGATCGTGCTGGGCGATGGTGTCATCAGCTCGCGGCAGACCCTCGTCAAGTCCGTCTCGTCGCTGTTGTCCATCGCCTCCGGCGGTTCCATCGGGCGCGAGGGCTCGATGGTGCAGCTCTCGGCGATGCTGGCCTCGCTCATGGGGCGGCTCGCACGCTTTTCGCCGCCGCGACTGCGTCTCCAAGTGGCCTGCGGCGCCGCGGCCGGCATGAGCTCCGCCTATAACGCGCCGATCGCCGGCGCGCTGTTCGTCGCCGAGATCGTCATGGGCTCGATCGCCATGGAAAGCTTCGGCCCCCTCATCGTCTCTTCCGTCGTGGCCAGCATCACCATTCATCAGCTGCTCGGCTACCGGCCGACGTACGAGGTGCCGCCGTTCGCGTTTCCCGTCGGCTGGCAGCTGGTCCTGTACGTCCTGCTCGGGCTGATCGCCGGCGGCCTCGCCCCGTTCTTCCTGCGCCTGCTCGAAACCAGCCGAAGCTTGTTCGCCCGCCTCAACCTGCCGGTCGCGGTGAAGCTCGGCTTCGGCGGTCTCATCGTCGGCGCGGTGTCGGTGTACACGCCGGAGGTCTGGGGCAACGGCTACAGCGTCGTCAATTCGATTCTCCACGGGCCCTGGGCTTGGCAGGCCCTGCTGCAGGTGCTGGTGTTCAAGGTGCTGGCCACCGCGGCGACGGCCGGCTCCGGGGCGGTCGGCGGTGTCTTCACTCCGACGCTGTTCGTCGGCGCCGCGCTCGGCTCGCTGTTCGCCGCGGCGCTGCAGGCGGCCGTCCCGGGCGCCGAACTGAACGCCAGCGCCTACGCGGCGGTCGGCATGGGTTGCTTTCTCGCCGCGACGACCCACGCGCCGTTCATGGCGATCCTGATGATCTTCGAAATGACCCTGAGCTATCAGATCGTGCTGCCGCTCATGCTGGCGAGCGTGACGGCCTACTACACGGCGCGCGCCGGGCGCGAGGACTCGATCTATGCACCCTCGCTGCGGCGCAAGCGGGTGGAGCGGGGGGCACCTTCGTTCGAACGCATGCAGGTGAAGGATCTCCTCAAGGGGGACCCGCCGTCCGTTCGCGACGATGCGCCGTTCGCCGACGTCGCGGCGGCCTTTTCCACGCACCACATCCAATACCTCTACGTCGTCGATGCGAGCCAGCGCTTCCGCGGCGTGATCGCGCTCGCCGACGTGCAGCCCCTGGTGGAGGCGGGGGAGCGCGCCGCGCGCACCCGGGCGGCGGACCTGATGCGTACCGAATTTCCGGTACTGACCCCGGAGATGCGCCTGGCGGACGCGGTGCCCTTGTTTGCCGCGCACCGCGGCGAGCGCCTGCCCGTCGTCAGCGCGGACGCGGGCCGCCGGCTGATTGGTGTGGTGGCGAAAAGCGACCTCATGCTGATGCTGTACGAGCGGCTGCAGCGCCCGGAGATGCACGCGGCGCAATAGTTAGCTAGACGGCCCAGAGGGGGCTATGCCCGGCTATGCCCCCTCCTCGCCTCCCCGACGCATGAAACGCTTCGCGTCTTTTCTGCGTAGGGCTCTGCGCGGTCTCCGGTACATCACTTGCAGCGCAGGGAGGACCGACAGTCCTTCGACAGTCCTTCTACAGGAGCTTCCAATGAACCGGCACGCAGTCCCTCTGGCCGCGGCGCTAGCGGCCATGCTTGCGCTGGGCGCATGCAACAACGGCAAGTCCTCTCCCACCCCGTCCACGTCGCCCTCGACGTCGCCTTCCAGCTCGAGCGGATCGCCGTCCTCGTCGGCCGGCGGCACCGGCGCGGCCGGGACTGGGGGCGCCGGCACCAACGAATCCGCACCGTCGTCGCCGTCGAACTCCGCCACCCCATCGGGCTCGCCCGGCTCGGGCAACCCATCGAGCGGGAGCACGGCGCCCCGGTCCGGCGCCGAAGACGTCCTCGGCGGCCCGGTTCTCGCTTCGCTCAGTCCGGTGCTGACGGCGCTCAACCCTATTTCGACCGCGCAGGCACAGCAGATGAAGGAAAGCTCGCGTGCGGACGGCAAAGGGCTGTCGTCGAAGGACGAAGAATTTGTGAACGAAGCAGCCCAGGGCGGCCTGGCGGAGGTTCAGCTCGGCAAGCTGGCCGCTCAGCAGGCGGAAAGCAGCGACGTCAAGCAGTTCGGGCAGCGCATGGTCCAGGACCATACCAAGGCGAATTCCGAGCTGGTCAGCCTGGCCCGGACGAAAGGGGTGACGCCGCCTTCGGGCCCCTCGGCGAAAGACAAGGCGACGATGACCAAATTGTCCGCAATGCACGGCTCTTCGTTCGACCGCGCCTACATGGACGACATGGTCAACGACCACAAGAAGGACGTGGCCGATTTCGAGCGCTATGCCAAGGAAGGGACCGATCCCGATCTGAAGGCATTTGCGCAGAAGACCCTGCCTGTCCTGCAGGAGCATCTGAGCCTGGCCGAACGTATCCAGAGCGAGCACAGCAGCTCGGGATCGCAGAGCGGGGGCGGCAAGATGTAGTCAAAGACGCTACGATGGCGCCGCCGCTGTTCCGCTGCGGCCGGCGCTTCGACTGCTGTGCGCCGCGTATTCGAGAGAGGCTCGTCCCGAAAGAGACTCGTCCGCCGGCGGACCGGGCCCGGCAAACGGAGGTTGGCGCGATGCACGGTGTGGCGAAGGCCCCGGGGAGCCTTGCGGTGTTCCCATTGCTGTTCAGCGCCGCCCTGGCTGTCGCTGTGCCCGTCATGGCCGCACCAGCCGACGGCTACCCGACGCATCCCGTGCGCATCATCGTCCCGGCCGGTGCAGGCGGCCCCGACTCGGTGGCGCGCCTGCTGGCCGTGCAGCTCGGCACGCAGATGGGCCAGAGCTGCATCCCTCCGTTCCCGCGCAGAATCTGGCCGAGCTGATCGCGCTTGGGCGCCGCCCCGACAACAAGCTGTCCTACAGCACACCGGGCATCGGCAATACCTGGCATATCGCCACCGAGCTGTTCAATTCGCGGGCGGGGACGAAGATGGTGCACGTCCCGTACAAGGGCGGCGGCCCGGCCACGGCCGCCCTCATCGCCGGTGAAGTCCAGGTCATGATGTCCTCTCCCGCGCCCATCCTCCAGTACATCCATTCCGGCCGGGTACGCGCGCTCGCCTACACCGGCGCAGCGCGCGCGTCGTACCTGCCCGACGTCCCGACGGTGGCGGAGGCTGGCCTGCCGGGATTCCAGTTCGACGGCGGCTGGTTCGGCCTGTTCGCGCCGGCCAATACGCCGGCCGATATCGTGGAACGGCTGAGCCGCGAGACCCGCACGGCGCTGGCCGAGCCGCAGACCGCCGCCAGGCTGCGTGCGCTCGGCCTGGAGCCGGTCGGTGATTCGCCGGCAGAGTTCAAGCAATTTTTCGCAGCGGAAATGGGCAAGTATGCCGAGTGGGTGCGCATCGCCAATATCGAGCCGGAGTGACCACGCAACCCGCGGTCACTTGCGCGACACGCAGGGATTGCCCTTTTCGTAGAAGCGCAGAAGCCGGCGCGCCCAGTGGCGCGCGTAATCGACGCCGATGCGGGGACGCCGGACGATCAGGCGCTGCGGCACGGGGGGCGCATCGAGCAGATGCAGCTCCGGGCCCAGCAGATCGATGCCGTTCTGCGCGCGGCCGATCCCCATGGCGCGACACAGCAGCGCAGGACCGCTGGTGCGCAGGTCCAGATTGCTCACCGGCTCCAGGGCGCGCAGCAGCACGGCCGAGGCGTGGCCTTCGGGTTCGGTGACGACGTTCATGCAGAAGTGCAGGCCGTAGATCATGTACACGTACGCGTGGCCGGGCGGGCCGAACATGATGGAGGTGCGCGCCGTCCTGCCGCGGGCCGAGTGCGCGGCCAGGTCGTGCGGACCGAGGTAGGCTTCCACTTCGACGATCCGGCCCACCCGCGCGGCGCCCTCGACCTGATGCACCAGGAGCTTGCCGAGAAGATCCTGCGCCACCACCACGGTATCCCGCTCGTAGAAAGCGCGCGGCAGAACGTCCATCAGTGCGCGGCAAGCCGTTCGATGAGCCTTCTCGCGTCGGCCGGTGCGCGTGCTTTGACGTCGTTGTCGAAATACAGGTAGACATCGCGCCCGGCCGCGGAGGACGGCGCCGGCGGTCCCGCGCGGCTGGCATCGTCGGGCTCGCCGCCGCGCGACCATGCCTCGACGCGCCGCGCCCACGCTGCGATGGCTTCATCGTCGTAGCCGCTCGCGTAGAGCTCCTGCGGGCCGTGCAGACGGCAATATATGAAGTCGGTGGTGACGTCCATCAGCCGGGGCCAGGCGAGGGCGTCGGTACAGGTGAGCGCCACCGCATGGCGGCGAAGCAGCGCGACGAATGCCGGGTCGATGAAGCTGGGATGGCGGACTTCCACGGCGTGGCGCAGCGGCTGGCCGGGCGCCGCATCGAGCCAGCGGCGCTCGTTCAGCCACTCCTGGTGCCCGCGGGCGAGGGCGACGGCGGCCGAGGTGTCGCGCGGCAGCCGCTGCAGGAATGCGTCCATCCCCTCGGGGTCGAAGCGGAAGGTCGGTGGGAACTGCCACAGCAGCGGGCCCAGCTTGGGTCCCAGCCGAAGCAGCGCCGACGCCAGGAAGTTGGCGATCGCCGTATCGATGTTCCTGCCGCGCAGCATGTGGGTGATGTAGCGCGGGCCTTTCACGGCGAACACGAATTCCGCGGGAGTGGCGGCGGCCCAGCGGGCGAAGCTGGCCGGAGTCTGCAGCGAGTAGAAGGTCCCATTGATCTCAATGGAAGGGAATTGCCCGGCGCACCAGGCCAGTTCATTTTTCTGCGGGAGGCGTTCCGGGTAGAAGATGCCGCGCCAGGCTTTGTAAGTCCAGCCCGAAACGCCGATGCGTACTGTGCCCGCCATGTCCTGTCCACGCCGGCGGCGCCGCAAAAGAAGAGCGCCCGGGCCGGCCTGCGGCGAGTGTACCGCGCGATCGCGCCGGCGCCGGCGCGATCGCCGCGGCTCAGGCGGCCTGGCGGTACAGACCGGGCGGGTGAGCGGCCGTGCCGCCGGGCGCGTCGTGCCCGATCGTCTGCGCCTCCCCCGGGTCGCTGCCGACCTGAAAGACCGCCACGGCCTCGGACAGGCTTGCGGCCTGCGTCTCCAGCCGTTCGGCGGCAGCCGAAGCATGCGCGATCAGCGTCTCGTTGTGCTGCGCCATGGCGCCGCCGTCGATCTTCTTCATCATCGTATTGACTTCTGCGATGCCGCCTGTCTGCTCCGCGCTGGCCGCTGCGATGCGCGAGACGATCCCGCTGATCTCCTGGATCGACGTCACGATGCGGCCGACCTGATCGCCGGCCTGGCTGACCAGGCGGGAGCCGGCGTCGACTTCGTGCACCGACTGGCCGACCAGCCCGGCGATCTCACGCGCGGCCGTCGAAGTGCGCTGGGCGAGATTGCGCACCTCCGAGGCGACCACCGCAAAGCCGCGGCCCTGTTCGCCCGCCCGGGCCGCCTCGACAGCGGCATTCAAGGCGAGGATGTTGGTCTGGAATGCGATCGAATCGATGAGCGAAGTGATCTCGCGGATGCGTTTGGAGGAGCCGGATATCTTTTCCATGCTGGCCACCATTTCACGCACCGTGGCGCCGCCCGTCAATGCCAGCTCGGATGTGGCCGAGCTGAGCTGGCGGGCGTGGTCGGCGTCGGCCGCCGTCTGGTTCACCGACTGCGTGAACTGCGACAACGTAGAGGCCGCTTCCTCCAGGCTTGCCGCCTGCACTTCGGTCCGCCGCGCGAGGTTCTGATTGTTCTCCGCCAGCTCGCGCGCCACCTCGCCGATCTGATCGGTGGCGCCGCGGATGGCAAGGGCCCGCATGCGCAGGTCCGCCTGCATCGCTTCCAGCGACTGCAGCACGTGCGCCACTTCATCGCGGCCATCGCAGTCGATGGCGTTGTCGAGGCGGCCGCCGGCGATGGCCGCTGCCACCTGTCTCGCGTGCACGAGGCTGCGGCGCACGGACACCGAGAACCCGGACAGCAGGTAGGCTGCCAGCAGCAGGCAGGCTGCCGAGACGCCCAGCGATATCAGCTGCTCGCGGTGGAGCGCCGCGGCGCGCTCATCGAGGAGGGCAGCCAGCTGGCGCGGGACCTCCACGCTCATCTTCTGCAGGTTCGCCTCGGCCGGCGCGGCGATGCCGTACAGCGAGGCCGGGTCGATGCCAACTGTGTCACCGAGCACTTTCTGCTTGAGCGCCGTGAACAAAGGTCCGAGGGCGGACATGCCGGTGTAGCTCTGTTCCAGCGACTTCTTCAGACGCTCGTTCTTGTTGAACGCCGTTTCGAAGCCTCCGGTGGCGGCTTCCATCGCGGCGAACGCGCCGGAAGCCAGCATGAGCAGCTTGGTTCGCTCATCGGCGTCGATTTTCTTGCGTGCCGTGATGCCCAGCGCCAGCGCGTCGGCTTCGCCCACCGCCTCGCCCAGCGCCGGCAGGCGCTGCAGCAGCTCGTCCTGGAGGTAGTGAGTCTCGATCGTCGGGTCCAGCGTGAGATTCGACTTGTCGCCCACGCTGGACAGCAGCGCGGTGATATCGGCGGCGAGCGCCGTATGGGCGCTCACGCTGGCGCGCTCCGAATCGTCGGGCAGCTCCTTCTTCAGGGCATCCCAGCGCTCGCGCACGCCCTGCCAGTCTTTGCTGAGCCCGAGCACGCTGTGGCGCCTGTCCAGCTCGTCGACGGCGGCCACGCGGCGATCGGCCTCGGCACGGGCGCTCTGCTCGTCCCCGCGCAGCCCGGTATTGCCGTTGAGGACCGCGCTGTGCAAGGCGCGGTGCTGCTGCACCGCCGACAGCAGCGCGGCCAGGCCCGCCGCATAGTCGGCGCCGCGCTGCTCGAGCGCGATGAACTGCAGCTCGCTCTGCAGCTTGCGCACCAGCAGGCCGGAGGTGACGGCCAGCGGGAGAATGAACACTGCGGCGACCAGCAGAAATTTCACCCTGAAGCCGACCAGCTTCATGCGCCGCACCAGCGGAGTCACCAGAAGCATCATGCTGTCGCCCGCCGTCATCGATGACCCGTCCCGTCGCCGCCCGCAGTCAGTACCGGGTGACGATCTTGACGCCCGCCGGGTTGCCGTCGCTGATGTAGCCGACGCCTCCCGGGCTGTGCTTCACGAACTCCACCACCTCGGCGTCGGTCGCCTTCACCGCCGGCGCCGTGACGCCGTCGCGGAAAGATTTCTTCGTCCACGCCGTCTGGTATTTCGTCGAATCCATCTTGAGCACTTTCGCCAGGAAATCCGATTGGGCGGCCGCGTTGTCCACCGGAACGATCTTGGTGGACCCGGCAAGCTGCTTTTCACCTGTGTACACGTCTTTCACATCCCCCGGCGACAAGTTCAGTGCGGGATTTGCGATCACCGCGCCGTCGGCCAAGGCGGGCGGACACGCGCCGACCAGAGCGGCCGCGGCCAGAGCGGCAGCGGCCAGAGTTGTGAGATATCGCTTCGTCATGGCGGGCTCCGCTCAGAACCGGACGGCGAGCTGGGCCCGCCATTCGTTGCTGGTGAAGCTGTCGCGGTCTGTCGTCCGGGTGTTCTGGAATTCGACTTTGAGCGCCACTTTCGGATTGACATCGTAGCGGAGACCGACCACGCTGCGGCGATACGAGACCCCGGTCTGCTGGAAGGCGAAGTAGTTGTCGTTCTGATCGAAGCGCGTCCGCTCGAAACGGTAATACGGCGTGTAGGCCCCGAACGGATGCCCGGCCTGCGCATAGCCAGCCCAGCTGTTGTGGGATCCGGTGGAGCCCGACAGGTCGTGATCGTTGAAGCGGTAGTATTCGGACAGGATTTCCCAGTCATCCGTGACGTACACGCCGTAGCCGCCGTACAACCGCAGGTCGGTCTTGTTGGAGGGCATGTTGTTGTCCGGCACGAAATCGTCATTGACTTTGGCGTTCAGCACGTGGGTCCCGAGCTTGAGGCCCTCCAGCACCCCGCCGAACTGGTAGCCCAGGTTCGCGCCGATCTCGTAGCTGTGGTTGTCGTCCTTGAACAGATTGGGGTCGAGCGTCCCGCTGGCGTCCGTGCCGGTGCCGGTGGTGCCGGTGATCCGCGGTCCGTTGGCGATGTACAGATCGTAGGTCACTTTGCCGTCGCCGGCTTTCAGGCCGCCGCTGCCCCACAGACCGACACTGTGCGCGGGCAGGATGCCGCCTTTGTCCTCGAAGTCGAGGAAGCGCGGGCGGTCGATCGTCGTCTGCAGCTGCTTCCCATGGTGAAAGGCGGTGTTCCAGTACCCATAGGGGGTATGGAAGCGTCCCGCCCACAGGGTGAAGTCGTCGCTGAAGGTGTAGCCTATCTGCAGACGTTCCAGGTCGGGACCTACGGCAGGCGGGTTGTCGTTCTGGCCCACTTCGAAGATCAGCTCGGCCAGGGCTTTCACGCGGTCGCCGAACTGCGGGGTCAGGTAGAAGTCGAGCGATCCGATGCTGAAGCCGTGATCGCCGCTGTGGTTCGTGCGGAAGTCCACATCGGCGAAGCCGTGCAGCGGCACTCCCAGGTCCAGGCTGGGCGGCGCCGCCAGGCTGGTGGTGAGCTGATCGACCTGCTCCTTAAGCTGCTGGATCTGGGCGGCCTGTTGAGCGGATTGAGCGGCCGTGCCGGCGCTCCCGGCGGGAGCGGCCGCGGGGGACGGCGCCGCGCTCTGCTTCGCCTTCAGCTCGCGGATCTCGGCCGACAGCTCCTCGATGGCCTTCAGGCTGCGCTCGAGCTTTTTTTCCAGGTCGTCGATGCGCGAGGCGTCGTCTGCCCG
>Ga0070734_10002858_pt1 | contig 19607 bp, 18 predicted proteins | sample Coa_R1_8_FD_66444 | JGI IMG/M metagenome (GOLD analysis project Ga0070734, IMG submission 66444) | Surface soil microbial communities from Centralia Pennsylvania, which are recovering from an underground coalmine fire - Coalmine... | ecosystem: Environmental > Terrestrial > Soil > Unclassified ... | reverse complement strand
TGGCGTAGATCCGGACTTCTCTCCCATCGCGGGTTTTTACGGGCTTCGTCAAATCGAGCATGGGTCTCGTCTTGGTTGGTGGTAGGTTACTGTCCGCTGCCGCTGGTCGGTCCGCCGGTGTCGTCGCCGTCGTCGTCGGTGTCCCAGCAGGGGGGATTGCCGCTATTGTCACTGGGGGCGGGAGGAGTGCTACTGGTATCCATCTGGGCACCGGGGAGGGTACTGGTACCCTTGGGGAGATGGCGGGTGGCGTACTTCTTCGCCTTGCGGAGGTAGGGGTTGGAGGGCATGGGTTATACCTGGAGGGTTCCGGAGATGGGAAGGGCCTGGTGGGTAGCGAGCTGCTGGTTACGGATAGCGGCCAGGGCAGCCGTGAGGTCGGCCTGGAGCTGGGCGGTGGACTTCGGGTTGCCCTGGGCATCGAGGAGCGGGGTACTGGCATGGTATTCGACCGTGCCGATCACGCCGCCTTCGGGAACGGTGGCATAGAGGTAGGCACGGAAAGCGTCTTTGTGACAGGCAATCACGGTTGCGGTAGCCATTAGAGAAGGATCTCCAGATCGCAGGTGGTATCGACCACGTCGGTGGTGCCGTTGCCGGCATAGACGAGGACGACGCGGAACACACGGGGGACGGCGGTTTGTTTGACTTCGGTCCAGCCGGCGGCATCGGCAGCGCCGGGGTAGAGGAGATAGACCTTGTCGCCGTTGGCGGCGATGGCGGCGGCGGCGGTCCAGATGGTGTTGTAGTTGCCGGAGTTGTCCTTCCACTGGATGCGGGGGGTGATCGTGGGGGCACCGGCCAGGTTGGCGGTCTTGACATGCAGGGCAATCCCCTTGCCGTTGAAATTGCCCTGGTCGCCGGAGATCCGGGTGGCATTGGTGCCGGGGGCGAGACCTAGGGGCGTGGAGCTCTGGTTATTGCGCCAGGCGTCGAGGTTGCCGACGGCGTTGTAGGCGGAGACGGTGACGGCCAGGTAGGCACCGCCGGCACCCCCGGTGCCGCCGGCGTAAAAGGAGCCGGTGTTGTCGTTGGCGTTGCTGATGGGGGTGGAGCTAATGGGGGTGACGGCCAGGCGGTTGCCGGGCCAAATATCGGGGCCTTGCATCTTGATGGCAACAGGGTCGGCGGCCATGGGGTACCTCGGGGGTTAGGAGGGATGGTCGGTGGGGGGCAAGGGGGAGGGGAGGAGGTGGGTGAGGATGGCACACAGGGCAGCGAGCAGGGCGGTCAGGGTGGGGTGCTGGGCCAGGGCGGCCTGGAGCACTGGACTCAGGGCAACGGTAGCGGCGGTGAGGGCGGCGAGCACAGAAGGCAACCACGGGGCGGCAGACATGGGACACCTCGGGGGTTAGCGGGCCTGGGGGCTGGTGGCCCAGAGGAACTTGGAGAGCTTGATCGGGTGGCAGGGCCACTGGAGAACCTCGGGGAGAGCAACGGCAGGGCGGGCGGTGGTCTTGGCTTCGAGGACACTGGACGCATAGACCTTGCCGGTGGAGGTCAGGATGTTGCAGTCGAGGGTCAGGCGGTCGGTCGAGGATTCGACGGCATAGCGGGTAAAGGAGACGGTGACGACGGGGATCAAGCGCTCGCCGGCGGAGAGTTCGAGCCAGCGCGCCAGGAACTCGGCGGGGACATCGGCCAGGCTCAGCTCGTCGGTGCCGTCCTGGATCACGGCCTCGGCAACGTCCGGGGGGAGGTCGATCCGGTATTTGCCGGCTTCGGTCTTGAGGGAGAGGGCATAGACGCCTTCGGGATAATTGCGGCCGGGGGCCTGGGAGGGGGCGTAGCAGCGGATGCGGATGGTGAGGTATTTCTTCTTGGCCAGGCGGGCCTTGCGGAGACGAAAGGAGGGGGTATCGAAGTAGGTGGTCTGGAGGTACTGCCCCTGGAAGAGGGGGTCATAGTCCTCGGCGGGGAGAAGGCGGCGCATAGCCGAGCCGACGGCGGGAAGCCGATCGGGCGGCACCGCGAGGGTGAGGACATTCTGACGCAGGTCGGTGGCGGGTAGGTTGGACATAAGAAAAGGGGGCATCCATGCCCTGCTTCCCACAGGAGAGGTAGTCGGGGGGTTAGTTCACGACATCCTGGTTGGTGACGGCGGTGCCGTTGTTGGCGGAGCCTTTCTTGGAGTCGGCATCGTCGCCATAGCCGACGACGGCCAGGGTAGCGTTGCCGACGTTGTTCTCCTTGACGTTGAGGCGGACGTAGCGTTTGCCGGCGGAGAGCTGGTCGGCACGGACCTCGATCGTGTAGATCTTGCTGGCAGCGGTCAACCCGGTGCGGCTGACATTGTTGCCGCCGGAGTTGGAGAACGAGCCGGCGACACCGTTGGTGGAGTTGGCGAAGTTGGTGACGGAGTCTTCCTGGAGGTAATACTGGACGGAGCCGGCGTTGGCCCCGATCGTGAGGATGAAGAGGGCGCGCTTGAACTTGGAGAGGTCGACGTAGTCGGAGTTCAGGAAGCCGTTGTTGAGGGTCTGGGGGGCGATGCCGTTATTGAGGCCGATGCGTTCGGTAATCTGTTCCATGTACATGGGAAGGGGCTCCTTGGTTACTCGTTGTTGAGATGGCCACCCCAGTTGTCCTGGTTGACCTTGGGGTTTTGGGAATCGGTCTTGGGGGGCGTGCGGTTGTCCTGACCGGTGCCCTGGTTGGATTGACGGGTGCGGGAGTCGGGGGACTTCTTGGGGGCTTGATGGGGCTTACGGCCCTGGGGTTGTGCATTGGCCATGAGAAGGGGTTCCTTGGGGGTTGAAAAAGAAGGGGCCGGATGGTGTTGCCCAGTACGTCGGGCACCCGTCCTCTCGGACTCGGGTTACATCCGGCCCCCAGGGTGTAAGGACGGCGGAGGGTGCCAGGAATTCCTCCGCGGGCGGGAGGGGGAGGGGCCTGAGTTCCCCTCCCCCACGAACACGGCGGCGACAGGTTATGTTGCGATGGTGACAAAGGGGCTGACGGTGCTGGAGCCATCGGCCAGGGTGATGGCTTTTTCGATCCAGGGCCGGCCATCGACGCGTTCGACGATGCGCCAGGTCATCTGGTTCTTGAGGAAGTTGACATGCTCGCTGGCAGCCACTTCGAGGGCCATGCGGTCGCCGATCACATAGAGACCGGGGTCGAGGAGGGAGAGATCGCCACGGGTGCCATAGGTGGGGACCTTTTCGGAGACGAAGACGGGCCGGCCGAAGAGGTAGCCGGGGATCTTCTCCTGGGCTCCGCCAAAGGCATTGACCCAGACGACGCGGTTGGCGGCATCGCGGAGCTGGACGAGGTCCTGGATACCGTAGGGATGGACGACCCAGATGGCGCGCTGCAGCGAGCTGGGGAGCAGATTGGCCAGGAGGCTGGCGACATCGGCATAGCTGATCTTGCCGGCGCTGGCACGGGTGACGGCGATCACGGGGCCGGAGGAGCTGAGCATACCGAGCGGTTTGCCGACACCGTTGCCTTGGAGGAAGGCATATTCCTCGGTCCAGCCGATGACCTTGGCGAAGAGGACCATGAGGAACTTTTCGAACCCGCCGATGGCGTCCTGGAGGAGGACATTGGAGGAGACGGAGTAGGCGGAGAGTTCCCAGGGGCGGAGTTCCAGTTGCTTGAAGGCGGGCTCATATTCCTGGCGGGTCTGGGCCTCGGCGGTCCAGGCGGCTTGCATGCCACCGAAGAAGGCGGAGACGCCGGCGGCCTGGGCGGTGGTGATATCGAGGTAGGGGATTTGCAGGGTGGCGCTCGTCATGGGCTGGACGAAGGCGCGGGGGCGGATGAAGGTATCCTCGGCCATGATGGAGAGGATTTGCTCGGCGAACTGGGGGGGGACGGTGTAGCCGCCGGTGACACCGGAGGATTCGCCCAGGGCGGCTTTCTGGCGGGCGTTGAGGTCGCCTTGCTGGTAGTGCTTGTCGAGGTAGTCGGCGGCTTCGAAGGCGGTCTTGCCCTTACTGGTGCAGGCACTGACGGCGTGCTGGAGCCAGTCGGCGAAGTTTTTCTTGGGGTCGCCGGAGTTGCCGGAGCCGAAAATGGCGGGGATGGCGTTGCGGCGGGCCTGGCTTTGGGCGTCCTGAAACTGCTTGAGGGCGATCTGGAATACGGAGTCCAGGCTTTTGCTGACGTTTTGGGTGATAGCCTCCATCGACTTCTGGATGATGGGGGCCAGCGGATCGCCGGGCGTGGCCTCGGCAACGCCGCTGGCGATCAAGGCTTGGCTGTCCGCATCGGCAACGTCAATTACCTTACCGGCGGGCTGGCCCAGAAATTCTTTTTTGAGGGTGACGAACATGGACGGGGGTCCTCGAATGGGATACAAGTCAACACTGGCCTCTGCGAGGCCACCTTCAAGAGTGGGCCATCTCCAGGCATGAACCGGTTGGCAGCTTGGCGTCTACTTCCGCCGGCAAGAGCCCTGATGGCTTAATGACGGGATTAAGAAACGGAGCCGCTCCTGGGGGACCCGGCAAGCAAGGGCATCGGATGCGATCCCCGCTCGCCGGGTCTAGACGCGGCCACGAGCCCTGTCCACGACTTGCAGTGCGGTCCGGCTCGCCAGAGCGGACAGGTCCAGCGCGTTCACATGTCCCAAAAGGGCTTTTTCAATTTCGTCCAGCGGTAGGAAGCGGATGAGACGTTGGATGGGGGATTTCGACGTCCCTTCTCCTTGATTCGGAAAAACCAACGGATCCAGATCCAGTACCTCGAGAAATTCATCAGGAAGTGCAACGGCGGACTTGCTCACCGCCTCGACCAGCGCGTTTTGCTGAGCGGGCAAAAAGGTGCATGCGTATTCGAGCAAGATCCATTCATCAATCACCAGATCGACGTCCTTCCAACCGTTGGCTTGCCGCTCGGAACCATCCGGCGTATGGACCTTGGTCGGTAGAAAGCCGATCGATTTGCCGCGTAAGAGGTCGGCCTGGACCAGACAAAGCGCCACATCAGCGGGCCAAGTGCCTTGCCAGCCCTCAGGTTTGACGGGGTATTGCGTCTTGGCCTTGACACCCTGCATCGCTCCGTCGCGGACCACTTTCCGCCAGAGCGACCGGCCGATGGGCGGCAGCGAGTAAGCGTGTTGCAACGTGACGAGCGGGTTAAGCTTGAATTGGCTGTCATTCATGCCGCGCGCACGAACAACTTCGCGGGTGCGATCGGGATCCTCGGTGGTGATCCAGGAAACGTCGGCCCGTTCGCCCGGCAACACCTCGGACGGGCTCCGCGCCACCGTTGCCTTGCGGTACCGAAATGCATCGTCCTTTGGCAAGGCCTTCAGGATGGTATCGAGAGCCACGGCCTGGCGATCGGTGAGCGGAAAGCCGAGTGGGCCTTCCGCGGTTGGGTAATGCGGACTGAAGCTTCTGGGCATGGGCGACTCAATGTGAAAGCAGCGGTGGTCATCTCTCGTCTCTACCGCGAGTAAACAAGAACGCGGGGCTATGTCGCAAGAGCAAAAAGAGAGAAATCGAGAATGAGAATCGAACAAGCGAGAGAACGGCGCCGCTGCCCAAACATTCTAACCAGTCATCCCGGAACGGTTTGGCCGCGAATAAGAACGCCCCATGAGCCTATGGAAGCCCAGGAGTGCCAGGATTCCGATGCCCAGGAGAATCCCGGTACGTGGCTCGGGAACGGCGGCGAGCTGGTTCGAGATGCTGGATTCGGCATGCGCCAAGTAGATGTCGATGCCGGCGTTTAGATGAACGTGCACGGCATTGACGGCAATGGTCCCATCGCTGGCCGTCATCGTTGATGTCTCTTCATTCAAGACCAGGAAGCCGGCTGCTCCCAGGCTGATCATCGTGTTCGGGGCAGCCTGAGGGTTAATCATCATGCTGTTCACCACGAGATTGGTAAACATGGCCGAGCCGGTGACCGACAGCGGCGTGGCAGTGCCATCCGCCCGCGCATGGGCCTCGATCCGATCGCCATCGGCGATGAAGTTGATGCCGATCGCGCGCAAGTCTGCGTGGAACGTCGCAACAGAGGCATCCGAGCTCGCCACGCCGCCGACCCCCATGGTCTGGGCATCGAGCGCACCACTGGTGACCACTCCCATGAAACTGAAGTTGGGCAAGTGTGCAGTAAGGACGCCGCCTGTGGCAGGGAGCGCTCCCGTCGCCGCAATCGGCGGATCAACAACTCCCGGGGAGAAAGCACCATACGCCTGGCCGCCGTAGATGAAGTCGGCCCGGACCGCTCCGGGCGCCGTGGCCACGATGAGAGCCAGCGCGAGCCATCCTGCTGTGCGATTCATGTCATCCTCACGCGAGAGCGAGTCAGGGGGCCGCTGCGAGTCGAGCGGCCCCTCAGCAATAGGCGCCCAACTCCGACGCTGGGCTCTGGTGGTGCGCAAGTACGGCCCTGTCGGCGCTCTTTGAGACAAGCCACGCCGCGGCGGCGCCGAGCACTGTCAAAAAGGAACGCACACGGAGCCATCCTCCACCCGGGCGATGGGGAAGGATCTACAATCCGTTCGAGCATCAACTGCGGATGCAAGGAGGGTGCAAAACCGATGCCGCATTCCCGGCGCGCTTCCTGTAAGACTGCCAGGTCAAGCGGATATTGTTCTCCCCCAACGGCTTGCCCCACGGCACGGGAATCGGACAGGAGAGGAAAAACCTTGCCTCGATGCAGGAGTGTTTCGAAAAGTTAACAGGTCGATCCTCTCCTGTTAACTTCACTTGACAGCCCTGTTGCTGCCGCGTTGCAAGACGACGGCGGCAGTCCGACGGGCTAGGTTTTGCTCTTCATCACGAGCACGCCATCCCAGCCCGGCGGCGGCGTCCGGTCATTCTCGGCGATAAACATCATCAAGTAATCCTTGCACCGATCCTCCGCCGGCACCCGATTGAACAGCTCCAGCGTCTTACACCAATCCCCGGCCATAAATGCATCCACGGCAGCCTCGTAGTCGGCGACATGGGCATCGGTCAGGAGCGGATACTCCAACAGCGGGGGCAACAGCTCACTGATCACCAGCGGCTCCTTCAGCCCCAACGGAAGCGCCTTGGCCAAACGCCGCTGGCGGGCCAGGCTGGGCGGCACCTGCTCTTTTGCTAGCTGGGCGGTCTTCTCATCCATCAGGATGGGAGCACGAAAGATCTTGGTCATCCCTTCCAGACGGGAAGCGAGGTTGACGATCGGACCGAAGACCGTGATCTTGACCTGATCGATGGCGCCGATTTTGCCGGCAACAGCCCGGCCGGTACCGATGCCAATGCCGGCCCGGAAGGCAGCCAGGGGATGGTCGGGGCGCCGGGCGTTGATTTCGAATTGCGTGCGAATGCCCAGGGCAGCCATGCAGGCCCGCTTCACGCCGTCCGGCTGCGTGAGCGGCCAACCCCAGAATCCCATGGCCGCATCTCCATGAAAATCGCCCACGACGCCGCCCTGGTCAAGGATATTCTGCGTCATCACGCTGAGCGCTTTGCTGATCCGTTCCAGCAGTCCCATCAAATCCGACGCTTCGGCGGCGATCTTGGAGAAGCCCCGCAGATCGCAAAAGAGCACGGTCACTTCCTCTTCGCGCGGTTTCAGGACCACATCCGGGTCGTTATCGCTCAAGGTGCGGATGACGGCCGGCGAAAAGAAGTGCCGCAGACTGGCCTGGTCGCGCTGGAGCCGCTGAACCTGGCGCAGCGACCCCAGGATCGCCGCCACCAGTTCGGTAAACTTGAAATCGTCGCCCAAGGCGTTGTCTTCCCAAGGACTACGCACGGTGGCCGCGGTCTCTTGTGTCAGACGGCCGGTTACATAAATCGCCCAGTTGCCGCGCCTCTCCCCGCGCACCGGCGTGCAAAACGCCCAATCCTCGTTGCCGGCCTGGGTAAGCTCGAGTAGTCCCGAATCCGCCGGTGCCGCGTCCTGACCCCAGACGTGCAAGACCGTCTCCTGCCGGCGAACGGCCACGCGGATGAGCCGCTCGCTCGGTTGGAAGTCCTCTCCCAGAACGAGCCGGCTCTCCTTGTGCAGAACGCGCACCATGCTTTCTTCCTGGGCAGGCGATTCGATGGCCACCAGGGCGATGGCCTGGGCAGCCGGAATACCGGCCAAGAGCATGTTCACGACCCGCTCGGACAGGTCGCGTTCATCGCTGGCGCCGGCGATGACATCGGGGAGTCGGCTCAACACATCAAGCCGGTACGAAGCATTCCGAAAGGGAAGGCTTTGCAACTCCTGGGCGCTGACGCTGCGTTCGGCGAGCACGGGCTGCTGATCGGGATCGTTGGCCAGCGTAAAACGAGTCTGGCCGATTACAAACGATTCGCCGGGCTTGAGGCGAAGTTGCGTTACTTCCTCCCCATTGCAAAAGATCGGGTTGCAGGCGTTGGCCAATCGGCGCACCTCGAGCCGGCCATCCCGCCAGATCAGCTCAGCGTGCTGCCGTGAGATGAATGCGTCCCAGGGCACGGCCCACAGCTGGGCATCCCGGCCCAAGGTCAGGCACTGGTTCTCCGGCAGTGACTTTTGCCATTTCTTGCCCGAAACCAATCCTGTCGCAATTAATTTGGCCATCGTGCGGCTACACTGGATTAACTCGGACGTGCATGGTCCCTGTCCGCGTGCTTCCCCGGCGCCGAAGCGGCGCCTTCCACCACAGTGCTCTGGACGGGGGGAGAATTGCCGCCTGGATTGTGGGAATCGACCGCGGCGGGAGACAAGGCATCGGGAGTGCGGCCGGAACCGAGCGTTGGCAGCCGCGGCCTTAACCCTACGAATGCCAGCAGGCGCGCACGGAAGGATGCTTCCAGCATGAGCATGCAGCCCCAAAAGAGCAGCACAATGCCGATGAACAAGACCACGGCCATCAACTTGAGCCGGAGAAGACCGCCGGCCAATTGGTTGACGGGATCCACGGCTTCATCGTAGCGTGCCTGCACCAGGGCGCCCCAGCCCGGATTCCTGATTCTCTCCTCTCCTTTCCTGGTCCGTCCCTTCACGAAGACGGGCTCAAAGGCAGCCAGCCATCGACCACTTTCTGTTCCCCCAACGGGATCGGTGTAATAGTCATTCAACCACGCTGCGTCGGGAACGTGCACCCGGTTGGCGGCATGGTGGCGGAGCTGTTGAAAGCGTTGGACATCCTGCTCGGACAAGTATGGCGGGCTTTCCCCTGCCGCCTCGCTGAGGGGCTTCAATCCGGGATGCTGCAAAATCAGCCCCGTCGCGTTTTTCAGATTCGGGTTCTTTTCGAGATCCACCAAGACCCATTCTCGGGTCTGGGAGATCCCTTGCCAGGAAACTGCCTCACGGGAAACCACCTTGAACGAGCCCAGCTCAACGGACATGCCCAGAACACCCAAGGGGTCCGGCTCCCGCAGCGCTTCGTCCTCATGACTCCACACCGGGACCGAAAACGCTACCATCAGCGTGTTCGTCGCCGCGCTGCGGTAGACCCGCGATAAATGGGAATGCCGGATCGGCTTGGGTTGTTCGCCCTTCGTCGGGTCCAGATCGCCCCCCAGACCATGAAAATAATCACGGAATGCAAAATTGCGGCCGATGGTGGGCAACGTTTTCGAATCGCTCTCGATGGGGCTAAGGGCCAGTTCTACTCCCGTGGCATCGTCCACAAACCAGAAATAGGCCTCGGCCGTCTGCCGATATCGGCTGTAGAACTGCCGGGTGCGCTCCTGTAGTGCTTGCCGCGGCGGCGACTCCAGCGGCCGGCCGCGGGCTTGCCGCAGCAAGGTGCGGAACTCATCGTCCGACGCTTCATTCTCCAGAATCCGCAGCCGTTGGTCGATCTGGCGGGCGACCGCCTCGGCCACGAACTGGGCAGCGAACCGGTTGCCGTTCTGGACACCGGCGATCACCGCTTCCCGGGACTCCGACACTGCCTTTGCGAAACTGGTCGTGACAATGTACGCCAGCCCGGCCAGCAAGAGAGCCGGCAGGATGGCCCCGAACGTCCAGCGCTGCCGTCGACCGGCCTGCTCGGCGCGCTTATCGAGGGCATTGAGAATGGCACGAACGTTCGGATACCGGTGGTTCGGGTCCATGGCCAGGCAGTGGTCAATGATCGTTCGTAAGGCTTTGTCGGCACCAGGGACCTTGTGGTGGGCGCGTGGCGGAGAGGATTTGCGGAGGCACCGGCGATAACGGGCCATGCGCTCTTCCGCGCTGACTCCCTGCTGGATCGTCTGGGCCATTTCTTCGGTGTGATAGGGAAGGCAGCCCGTGATCATCCGGTACAGGATCACTCCCAGGGCATACACATCCCAGCGGACATCGGGAACCGCTTGGCGGCGCGTTTGCTCGGGCGGCATGTAAAACAGCGTTCCCAGCGCCGGCATTTTCTCATGCGACAGCCGGGCCTGGCCAAAATCCGCCAGGCGCGGGTTCAGGTCTTCATCGAGGAGAATATTGGCCGGCTTGAGGTCGCAGTGCAGAATGCCTTTGTCATGGGCGCGGGCCATTCCCTCGACGATCTTCCGAAAAAGCTCGACGGCTTCGGCCATGGGCATGGATACCTCGCTTAACCGGTCCTCCAGGGACCCGTTTTTCAGGTACTCCATGACGTAGTAGGGCGGATCTGCTTTCCAACCGACCTCGTAGAGTTGAACGACGTAGCGATTGCTGGCAAGCAGACGAAGCTTATCGACTTCGCGCGAGAGCAGCGGCAGATCGAGCCCGCCTTGATGGGCGTAGAACTTGATCGCCCGGGTGACACCGGTATTGTGGTCGAGTGCTAACCAGACTTCGCCGAACGAGCCCTTATCCAGCATCCGCTCCAGCGTGTAGCCGGGCACGACCATGGGCGCTCGCTGGGAACTGGCCTCTTTTGCCTGGGTCCGCTGGTCGACTCCCATGACCTGGGTCTGCTGGTCAATCATGAGGGGCATCCTCGACAATCCTGTGCGCGAGCCTGATTGCAGCGCCCTATCGTAACAGCAAGCACCGAAAAGCTGCAAGAACCACGCTTCTGAAATCACGCGCCTCGGCTCGTCGTTTAGCGGTGGTTGGCAGAAGCGCGTGGGCTCCGCGAACCGCCGCGAAATCAAAATGGCCATCTTCAGCAGGCGCCGCCTCAAAGTTTCTTGATCACCACCGCCGTGAGATCGTCGCGTTGCGGACTCGCGCCCGCAAAACCGAGCACGGCTTCGTGCAGGGTTCGGATCACGTCTCCCGCAGGCAAGTGGTGTTGCAAGCGAATCAACTCGCGCATCTTCTCGGTTCCGAACTGCTTTCCTTCCGCGTCCGACCATTCGTAGAACCCATCCGTCAGGAGCACGACCAAGTCCCCCGGCGACAGGGTCAGCTCGACCGGCACTTCGTAACCAAAATCCGGCACCAGCCCGAGCGGAACTCCCTGAGTTGCCAACTCGCGGACCGTACCGTCCGTCTCCTGAAAATGCAAAATCGGTCCCTGGCCCGCGGAAATGTAGCACAGGCGATTGCCCGTTCGCTGTAGCAAGCCGAAAAACGCGGTCACGAAACCGCCATCCGGTACATCGGCCGCAAGGAGCTGGTTGACCAGGGAAACGATGCGATCCAATTCTCCGCTGTGAGACCAGCTCGCCCGGACCAGCGCCCGGCATTCAGCCGCCAGGAGCGCGGGCCCAATCCCATGGTCGGCGACATCGGCCAGGGTGATGGCCAAGTTGCCGGCGGAGAGCTCCTGAAAATCAAAGAAATCCCCACCGGTCTCATCCGCCGGCCGGCTCCAACCGGCGATATCGAAGCCTTCCAGAGACGGCGACCGTTTGGGCAGGAGTCCCTGCTGAATCTTGCGCGCGATGGCCAGGTTGTACTCATACCGCCGTTTGGTCGCAATCTCCTCGAACAACAGCTGCCGTTGCACCGCGACTCCAGCCTGGGCACTCAATGTCTTGGCGAGGGCTTCGTGCCAGGCTTCAAAGGGACCGTCCCGTTTGTTGAGGAGTTGGAGAACGCCCAGGATGGTGTTATCCCAGCTAAACAGCGGGCACGTCAGCAGGTTGCGGGTCCGGAAGCCGGTTCGGCGATCGATCGCCGCGTTGAAGCGCGGATCGGCATAGGCGTCGGGAACATTGATGACGGCGCCGGTGCGAAAGACTTGCCCCGCGATGCCCGCCTGCGTGGAAAACCGCACCTGCTGCCCACCGGTAGCCACGCGGCTGTACAGTTCGTCGGTGGTGCGGTCGTGGAGAAAAACACTGGCCCGCTCGCAATCCAGGACCTCCAAGGAAGATTTCTCGACGATCTCCAGGAGTGTCTGCAAGTCTGGCGTGGCCGCGAGCTGGCGAGAGACTTCCAGGACTCGAAACAGATCGCGGTTCTGGCTAGCTGCCGGGGCGCGGGCCTGGAAGGGGATGTCTTCAGCAGGTTGGGACTCACTCACCAGAGGTCTCCCTGCGGCCAAGAAGGCAATCAAGCTACGGAGATTACGATTGAAGATATGTCCGACTTGTAGAAACTGCAAACGAATTCTGCTACCACGGCACTTACGACCGCAGCGAAGCGGACGCCTTTGCCGTATTTTGCATGCCTGTCGTCGGCCGCTGTCAAGAAATGGTCATTTCGCCGTTGACGCAATCGCAGTGTCCGTTTACCGTAAGGGTGGCCACGGGGAGAAGAAACGTGAAGCTAACCCTGGTCCCATCTTCTGTTTCCGGAGGCAACCACCACGGCCCCCAGTTCCTCACTTCCATCTTGGTCAATGATATCCTGGCGGTGGACGCCGGCTGCCTGGGCCTGTTCGGGACCGCTCAAGAACAAACGAAGGTTCAACACGTTCTGGTTTCCCACACGCACATTGACCACATCGGCGCTCTCCCCATCTTTGTGGAAAATGCCTATGAAGGACGGCGTGATTGCGTGACGATCTACGGCAGCAAGGCCGTCCTCGATTGCTTGCAAGCCGATGTTTTCAACGACCGAGTTTGGCCGAACCTGATTGCGCTTTCTACCAAGGACGCGCCGTTCTTGAAGCTGGTAACTCTGGAGCCGCGCAAGGTAATCGAACTGGAGAACCTCCGCATCACTCCTGTCCCAGTGAATCACGTCGTGCCGACGCTCGGTTTCATCATCGAGAACAACGATGCCGCTGTGGTTGTGGTTTCCGATACCGGCCCCACCGACGAGATTTGGCAACACGCCAATGCAACGCCGAATCTCAAAGCGGTTTTCCTGGAAGCGACGTTTCCCAATTCCTTGACCTGGTTAGCCGAGGTCTCCAAACACCTCACGCCAGCCATGTTCGCCCGTGAAGTCCAGAAACTCCAGAAGCCAGCCGCCATCATTGCCGTGCATATCAAGGCGCGCTACCTGAACCAGGTGGTCGGCGAGCTAGAGGCCCTGGGCATCCCCGGACTGGAGATCGGCCAATTCGACCAGCCCTATTTCTTTTGAGCTGCCATGCCGGACTCGGTCGGCCGGTCAGGAGCCAGCCGTAGGTCCCAGCTGCTTTGCGGCGGCGCGGTCGGCCAAGACCGTGGCTTGGTCCGAGCGGACCCGTCCACCCGGGATGGACGGATCTCCCTGACGCAGCCGGACGAGCATGTCCGCTTTCGAGTCCCCGGTCACCAACCAGAGGATATGGCGTGATCGGTTCAGGATGGGGTACGTCAAGGTCATCCGACGCCGTCCCTGGTAAACGTCGCACAGGGCAACATCCGTGTTGGTCACCTCGAGGACCGCATCACCGGGCACCAGGGAAGCCGTGTGTCCATCCGGGCCAAGGCCCAGGTGAGTAAGGTCAAGTACGGGAGGAGAACCGGCGATCTGGCGAAGTGTTTCGGCATAGCTCCGAGCCGCGGCCTCCAGGTCTCGTTCTTCTACGGGCATGGCGTGGATTTGTTCGGGACGTACCGGAGCGTGCGTCAGCAAGCTTTCGCGCAGATGGGTAAGGTTTCGGTCAGGGTCGCCCGCTGGAGCCACCCGCTCATCGACCTGCACGACGTGCACTCCCTCCCAGGGAACGGTTTCCTTCGCCAGCGCGCGCAGCATCTGCCACGGCGTTTGGCCGCCGCTGACCGCCAGGATGAACCGGCCTCGTTCGGCGACGGCGGCCCGTGCCTCCGCGGCGACAACCACGGCGGCTTGGCGTGCCACCGACTCGGCATCGTTCAAGACTTCAATCTTCATGGACGCTCCTCCACAACAGGGTGCCCGTCTTGCGGTTCGCCATCCACAGGATCGGAAGCATGAGCATGTTTTAGCAATCGGTGGGGTGGCTGGCTGGCAAGGCCAGCAAATGCGACCCGCGGTGTCGAAGTTGAGCCCTCTTTCTTCCTCAGACTCGGCCGGCTAGAATGCGAAGTGCTCTGGTCCTGGCGACCCATCGCTTGGAGCCTGCCCTTCCATTTGCGCGGGTCCAGGATTTGGGGCTTTCCGGTGCTTCCGATTCGGCAGTATTTGTGAATGGACTTTAGTCGGTACCGCAAGATCGTCCTACCCGGATCATTGCGGAAAGCCTCGTATGGATCTGGGCTGCCTCCCAGGCTGAAGAATGGCAGGACAGGATCGTTTACTTGCCTTTGTAATTGAATGGCCCCGGCATAACCCAGGCTGAGAACCCTGCTATGGTCACCGCAGATCATCCCCCGTCCCGATTCTCCGAACCCGAGCTTGCCGCCCTCAGAACCGTCAGCCGTTCGTTTTCGAATATCGACGCCGCCCTGGCGGAAATCGCCCGGCTCCGCGCGGAGTTGAAACTTCCCAAAGGGACTGTGCACATCATCAGTGATGTCCACGGAGAGTACGCCAAGCTGCGGCATGTCATCAACAACGCCTCCGGCACGCTGCGGCCGCTGGTGGAACGGCTGTTCGCCGGCCAGCTTCCGCCGGCCGAGCTGCGCCAGTTTCTCACGCTCCTGTTCTACCCCAAGGAACTGCTCGAATATCTGGAACCGGAGCTGCGCGACGCCGGCCGGAAGCGCGCCTTTGCAGAACGCACCTTGCGGAACCTGTTTACGATCATCCGTACTCTGGCCGGCCAGTCAACCCTGCGCCGCGTGCTCCGTGTGTTCCCCGCCGAGTACGGCGCGTTGTTTCAGGAGTTCCTTGCCGAGCGGGCTGGAAACCACCCCTACAGTGAAGCCCTGCTGACTGCGCTGGTTAGCCAAGAGCATGTCCTGGAATTGATCCGCTTGACGGTGCGCGTGGTGCGTAACCTGGCCATCGACGAGCTGATCATCGCCGGCGACTTCTGGGACCGTGGCCCACGCGGCGACCGGGTATTCGATTATGTACAGCGACAGCCCAACGTCACCATCACCTGGGGAAACCATGACGCCGCGTGGCTGGGTGCCTGCTTGGGACAGGAAGCTTTGATTGCCCATGTGCTCCGCATTTCGTGCCGTTATCGCCGGCTGTCGCAGCTCGAGGAAGGCTACGGGATCACCTTGCAGCCTCTCGAACACCTGGTGCGCGCGGTGTATGCCGATGACCCGGCTAGCTGCTATATACCCAAAGGGAGCGGACTGCGCGAGACGGTCCAGATGGCCCGGATGCAAAAGGCTGCGGCCGTGATGCAATTCAAGCTCGAAGGCCAAACCATCGAGCGCAATCCGGAATTCAATCTGGCCCACCGCCGTCTTCTCCACCGCATCGATCGGCGGGCCGGTACGATCGAGATCGACGGTCAGCCCCGGCCGCTTCGGGATACGCATTTTCCGACCATCGATCCCGCCCATCCCTACCAGCTTTCGGTGGAGGAGCGTGCCTGCATGGACCGAACCCGGCAGTCCTTCCTCGCTAGCCAAAAACTTTGGGAGCACATGCGTTTCCTCGTCGGCCGCGGCTCGATGTACCTGTGCCGCGATCGCCACTTGATCTTCCACGGCTGCATCGCCGTCGATGAGCACGGCGCGTTCTTGCCGTTGCCCATTGACGGCAAGCCGTGGCGCGGCCGGGCACTCTTCGATGCCATCGAACGGGTGGTGGTTCGCTCCCTTGAGCGGCCGACCGATAAGGAACGGGATCTGATGTGGTATCTCTGGTGCGGCCCGTTATCGCCGCTCTTCGGAAAGGACCGGATCGCGACGCTGGAAAACGATCTGGTGGACGACCCGGCTACCCACGTCGAAACCAAGAATCCCTACTTCCACTTGCTTCACGACCCGCAGTTTTGCGAGCGCGTGCTGGCAGAATTCGGCGTGGATCCGAAGGAAGGAATCATTGTCAATGGCCATGTGCCGGTGAAGATTGAAAAAGGCGAGCCGCCGCTCAAACGCAGCGGCAAAGCGATCACCATCGATGGAGCGTTTTCCGCGGCGTACGGCGACCACGGCTTCACACTGGTCCTCGAGCCGGACCGGACGTTGCTGGCACGGCATCACCACTTCGAGTCCGTCGAAGCCGCGGTGCGGGATGGCGTGGACATCATTCCGAAAATCGAAGTCGTGCGGCAATGGGATCCGCTCCGCCGAGTAGCGGATACGGAGCACGGCACGGAGATCTGCGCCGACATTGCGCTCCTGGAACGGCTGGTAGAAGCTTACCAAAGCAACCAGCTTCGGCAAAGCAAGACGAGCGGATAGTCGCCTCCAGCGACCAAATTGCCGGTGCGATGCTCATCCTGCGAAGCGAGCGAGGGGTGCCGCATGCCTGAATCGTTTCCCGGCGAAATTCCCGCAACCTGTCCGCCCTCTCCCCGGATGGAATTGCCACCGGAGGCAGCCTGCCACGCAACCTCGATGCCCGTTGCTGCGCCCGATACCCAGGCCAATGCCTCGACGCTCCCTCCCTCCGCAGAGGAAGCCGGCGGCCCCATCGCTGAGCAAGCTATCCGAGAGCCGGCCAGTATTGCCTGGCCCTGCATCCCCGGTTACGAGATCCTGGGCGAGCTGGGCAGGGGCGGCATGGGCGTGGTGTATCGGGCTCGACAGGTCAGCCTGAACCGGATTGTTGCCCTGAAAATGATCTTGGCGGGCGGCCATGCAACCGCCCAGGATCTGGCCCGCTTCCGCACCGAGGCGGAGGTGGTGGCGCGTCTACAGCATCCTCACGTGGTGCACATTTACGAAATTGGGGAGCAGAATGGGCTGCCGTTTTTCTCCTTGGAGCTATGCGCGGGCGGCAGCTTGGCCAGCAGTCTGGAGCAGACGCCCTTACCCCCGACCGATGCAGCCAAGCTTGTGGAGACGCTGGCGCAGGCCGTGCACGTGGCGCACCAGGCGGGGATCGTCCATCGGGACCTGAAGCCTGCAAATGTCTTGCTCGCATCCGATGGGATGCCCAAGATCACCGATTTCGGCCTGGCGAGAAAACTCAACGAAGTTGGCCAGACGGCCAGCGGCGCGGTAATGGGCACGCCGAGTTACATGGCTCCCGAACAGGCCGGAGGCCGAACACGGGAAATCGGACCGGCCACCGATATCTACGCGCTGGGTGCGATTCTTTATGAGTGCCTGACGGGCCGGCCTCCCTTTCAGGCGGCGACGGCGCTGGACACCATCATGCAGGTAGTTGCGGAAGAACCGGTGCCCCCCCGAGAACTGAACCCAACATCTCCGCGCGAGCTGGAAGCAATTTGCTTAAAGTGTCTGGAGAAGCATCCACAAAAGCGCTATCCCAGCGCAGCCGCATTGGCTGAAGATCTTGCCCGATTCCGGGAGGGCGAGCCCGTTACCGCACTCCAGTCGGGGCTCATCGATCAACTCGTTGGTGCCCTGGACCGCGTCCAGCTGCAAGCCCAATTTGCGATTTACGGCTCACTGCTGCTTTGGCTCGCGCCGGTTATGTTCCTTCCGGAAATCTGGATTACGCTGGTTATCCTAAAGCCCTGGCCGGCGCCTCTCCTCATCTTCGGACAGATGGGTCGGGCAGGGGGATTCCTGCTCCTGATGGGGTACTACCGCGGGTGGCGCTGGCGGCCCCAAGGAGCGGCGGAACGGCAACTGTGGGCCGTCTGGGGTGGCTATCTTCTGGCCTGCTTTGCTCTCGGGCTGAGTGGCCGTGTTGCCTATGGATTTTATGACGCGGGCGTGGAGCTGAAGTTCTACCAGGGATTGGCAGTCCTGGGCGGCCTGGCCTTCATTGCCCTGGCGGTAAACTTTTGGGGATACTGTGCATTGATCGGACTAACGTTCCTTGGCCTTGCCTTCGTGATGGCCGCCGACCTGCAATGGGCGCCGCTAGAGTTTGGAGCGACCTGGGCTGTGGTCCTCATCCTCCTCGGCGTCCGACTCCGACAGCTCGGAACGCGCATCCGACTCGAGCAGGGCCCGGACGCTATTTTCGCCACTCATCGATGAGCGAAGCCACCAGCGCCGTCCAGCCCGTTTGATGCGACGCGCCCAGGCCCACGCCATCTCCACCGATAGCCGATCATGCTCAACGCGCCGACGACGAGAAGCACGAGAGTTGACGGTTCCGGAGTCGGGGTGGCGAGGAAGCCATGTGCTCCATCTCTACCCGAATACAACCCTACGATCTGTCCGGCGTCGTTGATGCCATAGGCTTCGGTGAGGATCGCGCCCGGGACATCGAATGTCAGATAGTTGCCGTCGCTGTACAGGAAGGCATGGTCATCGGAGCCAGTTGTCAGCTCGTACGCGCCGACGATCACTCCCGTGTTGCTGATCCCAAGGGCTCGGGTGAAGGCTGCGCCCGGCACGTCGAGCGTGGTATAGCTGCCACCGCTATAAAGGAAACCGTGCCCGACCCCACGCGGGCTCGCATCGTAATAGCCTCCCACGACCTGTCCGGCATCATTGATGCCATAAGCTTGCGTACCTGTCATCCCGGCGCTCGGCACTTTCAGCGTCGTGAGACTGCCGCCACTCAGAAGGAACCCGTTGTTGCCGCTGGACCCCTCATAGAAGCCAACGATTTGACCCGAGCTGTTGATTCCATGGGCTTCTGTCAGAACCGAGCCCGGCGGGCCATCAAGCGTTGTGTAGACACCGCCACTGCGCAGAAACCCGTGGAGTCCGAAATCTTGAAACGCGCCCACGACCTGACCGGCGCCATTAATGCCGTATCCCCATGTGCTCGAGGCGCCGGGCACATCGATGGTCGTGTAGCTGCCGCCGCTATAAAGGAAACCGTGCTCCACTAGAGGGGGCAAGGCGGAAGTCGTGAACGCTCCGACGACCTGTCCGGAGTTGCTGATGCCATGGGGCTCCGTGATCGTGGCCCCCGGTACATCCAACGTGGAATAGACGAACGCAGGTTGGCCCATCACCCCCCCTGAACCAGCCACAAGCACACCCAGCGCCACCAAGCCACAGACCAGTTGTTTCATCGATGAGATCCCCCAGACTAATTCCGACGATCTTCCGACCAAGCCCCAGAATGGCTGGGCCGTGTCAAGAAGGCAACACAAAAAACACAAACAAGCCAGCGAACCAGGGAACCAGCCACCAGCAGCCAGCGGGCAGCAGCAGGATGGCCGGCTGCCGACATGCGATATCCGATATTCCGATACGCGTCGTTTCCTTTGAATCCGGGGAACGCGCTGACTGCCTTGCACGGTGGTGCTGGGCGATAGCAGCGTGCCGGAATTCTGGATTACGCTGATGATCTTGAAGCCCTGGCCGGCGCCTCTCCTCATCTTCGGACAGATGGGTCGGGCAGGGGGATTCCTCCTCCTGGTGGGGTACTCCCGCAGGTGGCGCTGGCGGCCCCAAGGAGCGGCGGAACGGCAACTGTGGGCCGTCTGGGGTGGCTATCTTCTGGCCTGCTTTGCT
>Ga0070734_10002857_pt1 | contig 19612 bp, 18 predicted proteins | sample Coa_R1_8_FD_66444 | JGI IMG/M metagenome (GOLD analysis project Ga0070734, IMG submission 66444) | Surface soil microbial communities from Centralia Pennsylvania, which are recovering from an underground coalmine fire - Coalmine... | ecosystem: Environmental > Terrestrial > Soil > Unclassified ... | reverse complement strand
ATATCGCCTTCCCGAACAGCTTCATGTTCGGCAACCGACAGTGGGTTCTCTGGGGTGCGATCCTCGTTCTCTTCGGGATCGGCCAGGCGATCTGGAGCAATACGCGTCGCGCGTAGACGCGGCATTCGAATTACCAAACACCGCCGTCGACGCGAATGACGGTACCGGTGACATAGCTCGAGGCACTGCTTGCGAGATAAAGCACAGTGCCAACGATCTCATTTGGTTCGCCGAAGCGTTTCAGCCCGAGCGCGGCCATCATCTGGCGATTCTCCCGCCAAGCCCCCGATACGTCGGTCAGGAACGGGCCAGGAGCGATGCAGTTGACGCGCACCTTCGGCGCAAACGCCTTTGCAAGTGCAACCGTCATCGCATTGATCGCAGCCTTCGCGCCGGAATAGGGAACTGTCGATGGCTCCGGCTTGAACGCGGCAGAGCTCGACAGATTGATGATGACGCCTCCGTCGCCAGCTGCCATGCGCTCGCCGACAAGCGAAGAGAGGCGAAACGGTCCCTTGAAATTCACCGCGAGAATCTTGTCGAAAAGATCCTCGCTTGTTTCGCTGAGCGAAGGCGCAAGCGGCGACATGCCGGCATTGTTGACGAGAATGTCGACTCGCCCGAATTTTGCATACGAGGATTCCGCCAATCGGTCATTGTCGCTCCAGCGGCCTACATGCGCTGCGACGGCAACGGCCTTGCGCCCGAGGGCCTCGACCTCCCGCGCCACTCTCTCGCACGCCTCGAGCTTGCGGCTTGCAACAACGATATCGGCGCCGGCACGGGCAAACGCGAGCACCATCTCCCGGCCGAGCCCGCGGCTTCCGCCCGTGACGAGCGCAACCTTTCCCGTCAGATCGAACAGCGAACCTGCCATTGATACCTCCGCAAGGAAAATCTTGCCGCCCAGCTTATCTCAGCCGATAACCGATCGTGCAAACCACCGCCGATTTACGGCGTGCCAGGGTACAAGCTGCTTCGGTTGAAACCTCTAATGGAAATTCGCGCCGAACGGCCCGAGGACAACGAGGCGATAGCACGGGTCACGACCGCTGCGTTTGGTGGAAGGCATGAGGAGGCGGCCATCGTCGCGTCGTTGAGGCGAGATGGTGCACTGACCGTGTCGCTCGTTCTTCTCGAAGACGAGGCCGTGATCGGGCATGTCGCTTTCTCACCGGTCCTGATCGACGGGCGCGCATGCGGCTGGCACGGCCTTGGTCCAGTCTCCGTCCGTCCTGACAGGCAAAGGAGTGGCGTCGGACAAGCCCTGATCATCGAAGGATTGGCGCGGCTTCGTGCGAAAGGCGCCGCGGGATGCGTAGTGCTCGGAGATCCTGCCTATTATCTCCGCTTCGGCTTCGCGAATGATCCGGCTCTTCGCTACGCGGATGCGCCGGCGTTTGCTTTTCAGCGGCTTGTCTTCGTCGGCACGCCGCCGGCTGGGCGCGTCGAATATCACGCGAGCTTCGGCGGCCATTAGAGCCAGCGCTATCGGCTGCGAAAAAATTGACGCTGCGACGTTCTCAGAGGAACTCCCTCGCAAATCCGGCTGTTATCTAATTATAAGAGCCTGTGGGATGATTTGACATGCGGATTGCGCAGATCGCGCCGCTGGCCGAGAGCGTGCCCCCGCGGCTCTATGGCGGCACCGAACGAGTCGTGCACTGGCTCACCGAAGAACTGGTGAGGCAGGGTCATCAGGTGACGCTGTTCGCCACCGGCGACTCTGTCACCAGCGCCGAACTCGTCGCCGTGACGCCGAGAGCGCTGCGCCTCGATGGTGCGGTCAAGGACTATCAGCCGTATCATTATCTCCTCGTCGATACGGTTTTTCGCCGGGCCAGCGAATTCGATGTGCTTCATTTCCACATCGACATGATCCACTACCCACTGTTCCGCTCGATGGCACAGCGTATCGTCACCACGATGCACGGCAGACTGGACCTTCCGGACATTCACCCGCTTTATCGCGCGTTCCCCGATCTCGCTCTGGTTTCGATCAGCCTCGCGCAAAGAAGGCCCATGCCGCCCGTCAAATGGGTGGCGAATATTCCGCACGGCTTTCCACCGCAGTTGCTTCGCCCCCAGTTCGAGAAAGGCGAGTACCTCGCCTTTCTTGGGCGCATCTGTCCCGAAAAGGGTCTCGACAAGGCGATCGAGATCGCCAAACGTGCCGGAATTCCGCTCAAAATTGCTGCGAAGGTGGATCCGGTCGACCGCGAGTATTTCCAGTTGGAGATCGAACCGCTCCTCGATCACCCGCTGATCGAATTTCTCGGTGAGGTCGACGACAGGCAGAAGGAGGAGTTCCTCGGAGGAGCGATGGCGCTTCTCTTTCCGATTGGCTGGCCGGAGCCGTTCGGGCTGGCGTTGATCGAGGCTTTTGCATGCGGAACGCCGGTGATCGCCTTTCGCGCGGGTTCCGTTCCCGAAGTGGTCGATGATGGGCTTACAGGATTCATCGTGGAGGATGTGAGCGGAGCGCTCAAAGCGATTCGCAGGCTTCCCGCACTCGATCGCAAGGCCATCCGTCGCCGCTTCGAAGAGCGCTTCACGGCCGAGCGCATGGCCAGTGCCTATGCCGAGGTCTATGAAGCATTGGCTGCCGGGAGAACGGCCGCCATCGAAGCCGCGTGACGCGAACTCCAGGCAGGCTTTTGCGGATGAATCAGGCTGGCGAAAGGAGTTCGGGCGCGCGTTATGCCGAGCCGATCGCCTCCTTTTACATCCCGACCACCGGTACGCAAACGCCCGACAAAGGCGGAATGCCGCTCAAGCAGGGTGACAGCTTTGCGCTGCTCGATCCTCGAGGCGATATCCCAAGGAGCGAAAGCCTCAGTGCCCTCGGTGTTTATTACAACGACACGCGCCATCTTTCCGGTCTGGATTTCCTGATTGAAGGCCAACGACCCGTTCTCCTGAGCGCCTCCTTGCAAGACGACAACACGCTGTTCGCGGTCGATCTCGCAAATCAGGATATGTATCGCGAAGGCAAACTCGCGATGTCGCGAGAGACGCTTCACATTGTCCGTACGAAATTCCTTTGGAGCGGAAGCTTCAATGAACGAATTCTCGTGCAGAATTTTGGCCGCTGGCCCGCCACCGCCCGCCTGCTGATCTGGTTCGACGCCGATTTCAGAGATCTCTTCGAGGTACGCGGGATCAAACGCCAGCGTCGCGGCGCGTCCGTGCCCACTGAAGCAGCGGAAGAAAGCGTGCTCTTCCGCTATCGCGGACTGGACGAGCTCGAGCGACGGACGTACCTGCGTTTCTCTCCGCGTCCGACCGCGTTAACCGCAGATCACGCCGTCTTTGATCTTGCACTCGCGCCCCACGAGTCTGTGAAAATATGGATGCTTGTCGATTTCGGCTCCGGTGAGGTGTCTCGCAAACCCCGTTTCGGCTCGCGCCTGAGGCAAGCCATCCGCGAGAAGCGGCGGATCGCGGGACGCGGTGCGACGATCTCGACCTCGAATACTCTCCTCAATGAAATCCTGTGCCGGGCCGTCGCCGATCTTCACATGCTGACGACCGAAACGGAGCACGGTCCTTACCCTTACGCCGGCATACCGTGGTTCTCGACTCCATTCGGCCGCGACGGGATCATCACCGCGCTCGAGCTCCTCTGGGTCGATCCGAGTCTCGGACGCGGCGTTCTCGATTTTCTTGCCGCTACCCAGGCCAGGACGGACGATCCGGCGCGCGATGCGGAGCCCGGCAAGATCCTCCATGAAATGCGCCAGGGAGAAATGGCGCGCACCGGCGAAGTACCTTTCGGCAAGTATTACGGCAGCGTTGACGCGACGCCGTTGTTCGTGCTGCTCGCCGGGCTCTATCACCGCCGGACAGGCGATACAGAAACCATCAGGCGCATCTGGCCACAGATCCTCGCCGCACTCTCCTGGATTGACGGCAAGGGCGATCCCGATCACGACGGATTCGTGGAATATCGCACGCGCACAAAAAAGGGGCTCGACAATCAGGGATGGAAAGATTCCCGCGACAGCATCATGCATGCGGACGGGGCGCTCGCCTCCGGCCCGATCGCGCTCTCGGAGGTGCAAGCTTATATCCACGAGGCAAAGGGTCTGGCGGCGCAGTTGGCGCGTGCCATCGGTGAGCCTGATCTGGCAGTACGGCTCGAACGCGAGGCGCTGCTCCTCCGGGAGAGCATCGAACACGCATTCTGGCGCGAAGAACTCGGCACTTATGCACTCGCTCTCGATGGCGAAAAGCAGCCCTGCTGCGTACGTGCATCCAATGCAGGGCATCTGCTGTTCGGTGGAGTGCCGACAAAGGCGCGGGCGGAGACACTTGCCTCCACCTTGATGCACGCAAACTCATTCTCGGGGTGGGGGATTCGCACCCTTTCGCGAGGCGAGGCACGCTTCAATCCGATGTCGTATCACAACGGATCGGTCTGGCCGCATGACAATGCCGTCATCGCGCTCGGGCTCGCCCGTTACGGGATCAAGGCGCCGGTCCTTTCGATTTTCGAGGCCCTGTTCGACAGTGTGCGCTATTTTGAAGACGGTCGTCTTCCGGAACTCTTCTGCGGGTTTGCGCGCCGGCGCGGTCACGCACCTACAAAGTATCCCGTCGCCTGCGCCCCGCAGGCCTGGGCAAGCGGAGCTTTGATCTCTCTTCTTGGTGCTCTGCTCGGCATCGAGATCGATGGGGCCGAACGTGAGCTCCGCTTCATCAAACCGGTCTTGCCGGCAGAGGTCGAGCAGATCGTATTGCGAAGGCTCACCGTCGGAGACGGCGAGCTCGACCTCAAGATCGAGCGAAATGGCGCGAGCGTCGGCGTGAGTGTGCTATCCCGTACGACCGATGCGCGCGTCACAGTCGAAACATGAGTCGACGAACGCTAGTGCGTTCGGCTCCAGGATTTGAGCGGCTCCAGGCAACCAGTCTCAGAGAGGATTGGATCGATTCTGGTCTTCACCCCGTCCGGCAGAGCGTTATAGGCGCGACAAAGCTCCTGAAGGCACCGTACCTGGTATTTGAAGGCGCCCTGGGAATAGGGCTTGCCGCGGAGCCGAAGGGCAAAAGTGTCATGTCCGCGCGCTACAGCTTCGGCATTGGCGATCAGGAAGGGAAAGTAGATCTCCCCGGTCAGACGCAGGAGATCGAGGACAGCGGACGGGAGCGGCGCACTTGATTCCCGCCAGGCACCTTCGACTCCCGATGCGTCGTCGAGATTGCTAAGCCATCGATAAGTGAATGGAAACTCCGCGCGCATCAATTCCTGTGGCGTCGGATCCATCGCGAGCTGCGAGAGCTGGCCCATCCAGCCGAAGTCGGCGAGCGAGGCGCGCGTGCCGAAGAGATAGAACTCTTCGGTCACATGCGCCTCGAACAGCGCGAGGATGTCGCGCGCCGTCTCCTCGATGATCGGCGCGTTTTCTTCGGTGCAACCGACGAGCGCCATGCGGCCAATCTGCCGTTCGCGGAAACGAGACGCCTGCTCGAGAATGGACGCGCGTCCCCTTCCCTTCAATCGATCGAAGGACAGCCACTCGCTCATCTGTTTCTGGTCCCGGGGTCTGAACCAGCGATAATGAAACATCGCCTTCGTGCCCCATTCGTCGGCAAAATCCTCGAGCAGGAAGGCAAGAAACGCATGCACCCCGTCAGCGGGAATGATCGAGCGCTCGGGGTGCAGGCGCTCAAGCGCAAAGATCATCGGCGTCGAGTCATTGTGCCAAGAACCGTCAGGAAATCGGATCACCGGAATGACGGGAGCCTTGACGTTTTTGAAGATCCCTTCGTCGCCGGGCCCCATCTGGTGCCAGGCAAAGGGAAGCCGTCGATAGCGCAACACCGCGCGCATTTTCATTGAATAGGGCGAGCCGAGGCCGCCATAGATCGTGTAGAGGTTCAAGCGTTCTCTCCCTGCTCGCCCCGGATATCGCACAGGTTGACCGCAGCGGCTGCAGCCGACAAGGTCGGAGGCCATGGCATTGTCGATCGATCTGTTCTGGTCGTTCCGGAGCCCCTATTCCTATCTCGCGACGCCCCGACTCGTTGCGCTGGCACGCGAGTACGATCTCGAAATCCGCGTCCGTCCCGTCTACCCCCTCGCCGTACGCTTTGGAGAATTCTTCGATCGCGCGCATCCGCTATGGGCGCCCTATCTGCTCCGGGATACCAGCCGCATCGCTCAGATGCTGGGACTTCCCTACCGTTGGCCACGGCCCGACCCGGTGCTGATCGACCCCGAGACGCGCAAAGCCGCAGCCAGGCAGCCTTACATCCACCGGCTGACGCGGCTCGGCTGCGCTGCCGCGGAAGCAGGACACGGGCTCTCCTTTCTCGCCGAAACGAGCCGGGCGATCTGGTCGGGTGAAATCGAGGGCTGGCACGAAGGCGATCACCTTGCGAAGGCAGCAGAGCGCGCGGGAGTTGCACTCCCGATGCTCGACAAGAAGATCGAAACCGATCCCGAAAAGTACGAAGCCATCATTGCAATGAATCAGACGGCTCACCAGCAGGCGGGCCATTGGGGGGTGCCTACCATGGCGTTCGAGGGGGAACCATTTTTTGGACAGGACCGGATCGACGTGCTGGTCTGGCGCCTGAAGCAGAACGGGCTGCGCCCTCGCGCGCTCCCTTAGGCCCGCGATGCGACGCTTTGTTCTGATCGCGCTCGGCGTAATCCTTGTTGTCGTGCTTGCAGCTTACGCGGCGCTACGCAGCCCCGCCGTGGAAAGCGCCCTTTTCCGCTTCGCGGCCAATCGTGCCGCGGAACGCTCGCCCGCATATCTCGCCAGCAATAACGAGCTTTCTGTCCTTCTGGTTGGCACCGGCTCGCCATTGCCTGACCGCAGCCGCGGCGGGCCGGCGACGCTGCTTGCAGCCGGCAATCACCTCTATCTCGTCGACGCTGGAATCGATGCTGCGCGCAACCTTCAGCTCATGCGCGTGCCGCTCGACAAAATCGACGCTGTACTCCTCACCCATTTCCATTCCGATCACATAGGCGAGCTTGGCGAGGTGCGCCTGCAGACCTGGGTGGCCGGACGAAGACGACCCCTTTCCATTTATGGACCGCCCGGCGTCGAGCGTGTGGTGAACGGCTTCAATGAAGCTTACGCGCTCGACGCAGGCTATCGCATCGCCCATCACGGTGCCGACTTTCTGGCGCCGGATGCCGAAGAGATGATCGCCAGGCCAGTCGCCATCGCGCCCGGCGCGACGACCACAATCGTGCTTCGAACAAACGGACTGACGATCACGGCGATTCGGGTGCATCACGATCCTGCGAAGCCTGCCTACGGCTATCGCTTCGACTATCGCGGGCGAAGCATCACCGTGAGCGGGGACACTGCCCCCGACGAGGACCTGGCGCACGCCGCGCAGGGCTCGGACGTTCTCGTGCACGAGGCGCTATCTCCCGAAATGGTCGGGACATTGGGGGCAGCGTTGGCCGCGCATGGCCGCACACGTGGCGCCAAGATCATGCATGACATTCCCGGCTATCACACGAGCCCCGTCGCCGCCGCGCGGATCGCAAACGAGGCACATGTAAGACTGCTGCTTTTCACGCACCTTTTGCCAATCCTGCCAGACGCGATCGCCGAGAGGCTGTTCCTCAGAGGTGTGTCGGACGTACGCCCGAACGGCGTGGTTCTGGGAGAAGATGGCACTGTCGTGCGCCTGCCTGGCGGAACCGATCAACTCGATATCGATCAACTAAGCTTCTAGCCGAACTCGGGACGCTGGAGGCCGTCTTTCAGGCAAGGGTCCTGCGAACCTCGTCCAGGTCACGCCGGCAAATCGAACTGAACGCAAGCAGAGCTTCGGGATCGAGCCGTTTGGACAGCGCATTTTCTGCGAGCTGCCGCAATTCAATCCGCGGCCTCAGAAGGATATCAACGATGGATTTCAAGACGGACTCTGCTCCGTTCACCACTTCGGACGGGGCGAACAGCCTCATCCGGTTGATGAGGCCGATCAGGCGCTGTTCGTCCGCGCCGACGGCGACGTCGTCGTGCGTATAGGCATTGAGGAGCAGATTTGATGCGTTCATCACGAAATCCGCGTAGACCGCCTCGCGCTTGGCAACTTCCGACGCGACGCGCTGCAGCCGATTTTGAAAATTCTGGGTGTAGATCGCAGCCAGCAGCGACGCGCCGCCGACGGCAAACGCACTGAGAAGTGCGGCCGCGGGCGTCAGGAATGCTGGGTCGAGATGCATGACGTCCTCCGATGCGGTTCAATCATTTCGCGGTCCAGCCGCCGTCGACAGATATGTTTGTCCCGGTGATTTGCCTTGCCGCATCCGAGCAGAGAAAGAGTGCCACGGCCGCCACCTCGTCAACGGTTGCAAACTGCTTCGTAGGTTGCGCCTCGAGAAGGACATCCTCGATAACCTGTTCCCGGCTCATATTCCGTGCCTTCATCGTATCGGGAATTTGTTTCTCGACGAGTGGCGTCCAGACATAGCCGGGAGATATGCAATTCACCGTTATGCCGCTGGTTGCCGTTTCAAGCGCCACGGTCTTGGTCAATCCGACCAGACCATGTTTCGCCGCCACGTAGGCGGCCTTGAAGGATGAAGCGACGAGCGAGTGTGCCGAGGCCGTCGAAATGATCCGTCCCCATTTGCGCTTCTTCATGAGAGGGACAACTGCGCGCATCGCCAGAAAAGCTGAGGTGAGATTGACGGCAAGGATCTGGTCCCATTTTTCAACCGGAAAGGTCTCAACCGGAGAAACGAATTGAATACCGGCGTTGTTGACGAGCACGTCCACGGAACCGAATTCTCTCTTCGCTGAAGAAATCATTTCGGCCACTTCCCTGGGCCGTGTCATATCCGCCGATGAATAGACCGCGCGGACCGCGAACTCTCTCTCGATGGCAGCGCGGGCGCTTTCGATCGCGGTCGCATCGCCAAATCCATTGATCAGGACATTCGCGCCTTCTCTCGCAAATGCGCGCGCGATCGCGAGCCCTATTCCGCTGGTCGAACCTGTCACCACGGCCGATTTTGACTTGAGGATCATGTCATGCCCTCCCATCGAGGTAATCGTGAACCACCCTGCCAAGATCGAGTGTCAGGTCCGCAATAATGTGTTGCGCAGAAATGATCTCCAGCACCGGCAATTCAGCGACGGGTGCCAGAGCGTGCGGAAAAAGCGCGAGTGCGCCCGGACCCGTCCAGGCGCCTTTGATCGTAATGTCGGTCAGGTAGTACTCGACCAATTCGCAGATTCGCGGTGTGCCGTCGACGTGCGGCAGAATTTTCAGCAGGAAATTGGGAGACGCCAGAGCCCCGCGGACGTGATCAGCATCGAGTGCGCAATGCTTGTAGCCCATGGTGGAGGTTGCGACTCGGACAGGCCCATAATCGAGGGTGCCGACAAGCGTGTCGATTTCGGGTTTCAGAGTGGGGCTCGCGAGTTTCTTGGGAAAGCCCCAAAGTTCGCGGCCGCCAGCGATCGGTGGATGATCGTTCAGAAACATGCAGTGGGTGTAATTGCCTTTGCGTCCGCGGAAGCGCACCGGGATCACCTGACCGGACTCGGTATAGTCGCCGAATCCCGTTGAATCCGGCATGCGAATGAATTCGAATTTTACATGAGGCTCGTCTATCTCGAGCGGGCCCGGTACTACCGCCCGGAGGCGCTCGGCGTCCGTTAGATAAGTGATGATCAGATATTCGCGATTGACGAAGCGGTACGGGCCAGGCGGATACGCCGGCGCCGTCAACGGCATGGCAAAAGCGCGTTCGCGTACGTCGAGCTGGTGCATGACTCTTTCCTTCCGTTACTCGCGGCCGTCGTGTTCAGGGTCGAAGATCGCCACACCTTCATGATTGGTGGGACGTTCCAGGACGTGGGGATGGCGGAGGGTGCGGATCGTGTCGTGATAGCCGGCGCGCCAGTGGGTTTGCATGCTCGGGCGTGAGAACTCGTAATCCTTGGAATGGCCTTCGTAGTTCCGGGCCCGATAAATCAGATGAACGATGCTGTACGCCTTGCGCTCCGCATGGGGACGTATCGCGTCCGCAGCCGGATGGTGCTTCATGTCGTCGGGGAGATCATCCAGGAGACAGGCGGCCGTATTCCGCAGGCGCTGAATGTATTTGAAATTATCGGTGTTAGCGCGCGTGCGGCTCGAGAACTGGATTTCCTTGCGCCGTGTCTCGACCTCGGCGAGGTTGCCCGGGAAGTCGCCCGACGCGCTCCAGAGATCGACCTGGAATGCCAGCGTGTCTTTCCTCGGTTCGCTGTCCAGGACCCAATCGAGCGGCGTGTTCGAGACCAGACCGCCGTCCCAATAGGATTCGCCGTCGATCTCGACCGCGGGAAAACCGGGCGGCAGTGCACCGCTCGCCATGATGTGCTCGGGCCCGATGGTATGCGTGGTGGTGTCGAAGTAGACGAAATTTCCCGTCCGGACGTTCACCGCGCCGACGCTGAGGCGTGACTCGCCGGAATTGATCCGGTCGAAATCCACGAGCCGCTCGAGTGTACTCTTCAATTGGCGCGTGTCGTAGAAACCGGTCGCCTCGCTGGCCCCGCTCGGATACATCCACGGTGGCGGCAGGAGCGGCGTGAAGAAGCCCGGCGCGCCCTGTGCCAGCGTCAGCCATGCGCTCAATTGGTTCACAAAGCCGCGCGAAACGTCGCCCTTCATGAAGGGGCTGACGTATCGGTACGCAGCTGCGCCCACGGGATTTGCCGTGATCTGGTCCCAAAAAGATTGCAGGCGCTCGACGCGTTTCTCCGGCGGGTTCCCCACGATGAGGGCAGAGTTGATCGCGCCTATGGAAATTCCTGCGACCCAGTTCGGCTGGATACGCGCTTCCTGGAGCGCCTCATAGACACCGCCCTGGTAGGCGCCGAGAGCGCCACCTCCCTGAAGCAAGAGCGCAATGCATTCGAACGGCGGCTGCGACTGGACGCGCTGAAGTCCGGCTGCCACTAGCGGCGCGCTGCGAGCACGCCGGGACGGAAGCGTTTTGAGAGCGAGAGAACGAGACATAAGACTCTCCTACATGCTGGCAGCCGCAAGCAGCGCCGGTACGAGCGCAAGCTGTGCGGCGAGGCCTGGCAGCGCCAATCGATATTCTCGGTTCTTGAGCAGCATCACGACCGCGAGGAAATTCAGTAGAGCCGCGAGGAGCACACCCCAGATGCGGGTGTTGGGGACCGCGAGAAAAATCGCGGTCGCGAGTTCGAGCGCTCCGATCACACGAAAGAGTGAAGGCCTCAGTCCCCAGCGCTGGTAGGCGCGGCGCACAAATCCTGGTGCCGTGAGTTGTGCCGTGCCGGCGATACCAAAGCCGAGCACGAGAAAGCAGATCGCCACGACGCCGATTGAAGGTCCGTGCATCACACGCTCCATCGTGCTGGTCGACGTTGGACACAGGCGTCGAACTGCGCGGCGTTCTCGTCGCCCGCCAGGCCAATAGGGGTCGCCGGACCGGGACGGACCACGGGGGAGAAAATCCTCCTGGTCCGGCGCACGAGCGGCGGAGGGGCAGGCCGCTCGATGGGGTTCATGCGGAAGGGAGCGCGCGCCACGTCAATGCGCTCCGCTCGTATCGATCGGGCCCTTCGGCTTCGGCGCAATCCAGATGAGGCTCGCGGCGAAGAGAAGGCATAGCGTGATCGTTCCGAACATATGGATGGTCGCGAGCATCAGGCTCTGGCCTTCGACCATCTGGCTGAGCATCGCGGTGAAGGTGTCGCGCGGAATCCCGGCGGCAACGATCATGTCCAGGGCCGCATGCCCGATATGCGTGGTTCCGGCGAGTTCGGTCTGGTTTGCGCGTTCGGCGTTTTGCCAGCCTGTCTGCACGAGCGACGTGGCGAACGCGCCGGCGAGCGTGCGCATGAAGTTGGAGAGGCCAGCCGCGTTCGCCTGCTCTTCCGGACGGACGCTTGCCATCGCAAGGCCGGTCACGGGCACGAAGAACATCACCATGCAGGTGCCGGTCAGAAGCGTCGGCACGGCCATCTGCGCGAAGGTAATGTCGGAATTGAACGTCATGCGCGATGCCATGATCAGCGCGAGGCCCAGAATACCGAGCGAAATGATCAGGCGTACGTCGATGCGCTGGACAGCCTTGCCCACGATGGGGGCCGAGAGCACGGCAAGGATTCCCATGATTCCTGTCGCGTAACCTGCCCACGTGGCCGTGTAGCCCATGTTGGTCTGCAGCCAGAGCGGCAAGAGGACGATGCTCGCGAAGAACGCGCCGAACCCGACGGCGTAGGTCGTCGCGGCGGCTGCGAAACCGCGGTGACGGAAAACCTTGAGATCCACAATCGGGTTCGCTTCGGTCAATTCCCAGATAAGGAACGCGGCGAATCCGATCGCGGCGATGATGCCGAGGACGCAGATCTCGGGGGAATTGAACCAGTCCTTGTTGCGCCCTTCGTCCAGCATGATCTGCAGTGCGGCCACCCATACGATAAGGAGTGCGAGACCCACGCGGTCGATGAAGGCCGGAGCTTTGGGATCGGGCTGACCTCTGAGCAGACGAACCAACAGCAAGCCGCCGGCAGCCGCCACCGGCACCTTGATGAAGAAAATCCACTGCCAGCCGATGCTGTCGCAGATGATCCCGCCGAGGATCGGGCCCGCGACCGGACCAACGAGAGTTGTCATCGCCCAGAGGACCGTGCCCTGCGTAGCCTTTTCATGGGGGAAGACGCGCAGCAGGAGCATCTGCGACAGCGGCATGATGGGGCCACCGACGAGCCCGAGCAGCACGCGCATCCCGAGCAGCATCGAGAGCGAGGTCGAAAGCCCGCACAGAAGGGAGACCAACGCGAAAGACATGTAGCAGGTCAGAAAAACCCGCTGCGCGCCGAACCGTTTGGCAAGCCAGCCCGTCAATGGGACGGTGATCGCCTCAGCGACGGCATAGGACGTGATCACCCATGTCCCCTGGGTCGACGAGACCCCAAGCGCGCCGGCGATGGTCGGCACGGAGACATTGGCAATCGTCGTATCGAGGACGACGAGAAAATTTCCAAGACCGATCAGAAGCGCCGTGAAGAGGAGCGTGCTCCCCTCCAGCGGCTTTGCCTCGCCCGGTGACTGGATTCCCATGATATCGTCCTCGCTCGTCCGATTCAGTTCGAGACGTTGACGTCGGCGGTCATGGAAAGGCCGACCTGCAACGGATGCGCCGCCAGTTGCTGTGGATCGAGCGCGATCCGGACCGGCAGGCGTTGGACCACCTTGATCCAGTTCCCGGTCGCGTTTTGCGCGGGCACGATGGCGAAGGCCGCGCCGGTGCCGCCGGAGAAACCGACGACACGGCCGCGATAGACAATGTCGTCTCCGTAGAGATCGGACGTCAGAGTCACCGGCTGGCCGGGCCGCACCTTCGCGAGTTGGACCTCCTTGAAATTGGCGTCGACATAGGCGGCCTGGATGGGCACAACCATCATCAGCGGAATGCCTGGCTGCACCCGCTGCCCTACCTGCACATCGCGCTTGGAAACCACCCCATCGACGGGCGCGCGAATGACGGTACGCGCCAGATCGATCCGGGCCTGCTCGTATTGAGCCTTGGCAGCATCGAGGTTCGCGCTCGCAGTGGCATACGCATCCTCAGCGGTCGTCAGCTCATCGCCCGAAACGGCTCCCGAAGCGGCCAGCGCTCGCCGGCGCTTCAGGTCTATCTCGGCTTTGGTGAGGTTCGCGTGCGCGGCGGAAAGACCTGCCTCCGCGCGCGACAACGCGATCCGGAAATCGGTGTCGTCGAGACGCACCAGGACATCGCCGCGATGGACGTGCCGCGTGTCATCCACAAGCACCTCGCGCACAGGACCGCCGACCAGCGGCGTCACCTGCGCAACGTCGGCGCCGACATAGGCATTGTCGGTCACGGCGTGACGCGAGAGCACAAGCGCGTCGTAGGCATAGTAGGCGCCGCCGAGGATCGCGACGGAAGCCGCGAGCCCGCCGAAGAGGCGAAGCCTCTTCTTTGTCTGGGAGGGATTGGCGGGCGCCGGGAGCGGGGCCGCCTCTTCCTTAGGAGCAGGCACGGAAATCTCCTGCTGATCGTAGAGTTTTGCGACGTTGGGCATGGATTTTCTCCTTCAGGATTGAAAGCCGCCGCCGAGCGCGCGGATGAGGACGACATCCTGGGCGAGCTCGCTGGCATCGAGATCGGCAACACGCCGGCGTTCAAGGACGAGCATGTCCTCGGCCGAGAGCACATCGAGATAGCGTGCCAGCCCGCCCTGATAGCGGGCCTTTGCAATGCGATAGGCTTCGTCGATGTTCTTGAGTGCGGCACGCGAATGGGCCCGCTCTGCCTCGAGTTCCCGCTCGCCGGCGATGGCATCCGCGGCATCCTTGAGCGAGAGCACGAGGGTCTTGTCGTAGCTCGCGACCGCTTCGTCGTAGGATGCGCGCGCGCCGCGATAGGCGCCTTCGATCCGGCCGCCGTCGAAAATGGGAAGATGAAGCGCAGGTCCGATGGCGCCGATCAGCGAGCCATGCAGAAAGATCTGGCCTATATCGATCGATTGAAAGCCCACGAGCCCGTTGAGATCGATGTTCGGGTAGAAGTCGGCATGTGCAACCTTGATGCGGTCCGACGCTGCTTCGGCCCTGAGCCTCGCAGCCACGAGGTCGGGCCTGCGTCCGATGAGATCGGCGGAAAGATGCGGCGGAAGTCCGAGCGCGCGCACCTCTTTCGCACGCGGCAACGCAATTTCGAGGCCGCGATCGGGGCCTTTGCCAACGAGCGCCGCAATCTCATCCCGAACAAAGGCGATCTGACCATCAATCGCGTCCTCGTCGGCGCGGGCGGAGTCGGCATTGGCCTGGGCTTCGGCCTGCGCTCCCCTGTTTTCGAGACCTTGGCCTTCGCGCGCCGAGAAGAGCGCAACGCTTTGCTCGTGCAGATTGACGGCGTCTTCGGCGGCAACCTTGTCCGCTGCGAGGCGCACCAGCTTCGCGTAGGCGCCAGCCACGGATGTCGAGAGCACCAATCGCGCTTCCTCGACATCGACCTCGGCGGCCTTTGCCTCCGAGCTTGCAGCCGCATAGGCCGCGCGGTTCTTGCCGTACAGATCGATCTCGTACGTCAGACTTGCAGCCACGCGTGTGTTCGTGTGCCAGCCATGGGGCAGCGCCGACTGGATCTGCTTTGGAAAACCTTCGTTGAGACTCTGCTTGGCGGATTGCGACGCGGCATCGAAGGAAAGACCTGGCACGAGATCTGCTCCGGCCTGCCTTGTCGCGGCATCGGCTTCTCGCAGCCTCGCTTCCGCGATCTTGAGATCGGGCGCGCCCTTCAGGGCTTCGTCTTCAAGGCGATCGAGTTCGGGATCGCCGTAGGCGCGCCACCACGCCTCGACCGGCCATTCCCCTTTTGAGTCGGCCAGCGCGTTGGCGCTGCCGAGGGTCTGGGGCTGTTGAAGCTCGGGCATGAGCCCGAGATCGGGAACGCACGCGGTCAGGCAGAGCGCTCCGGCAAGCAGCGAATACCGGACCGGCCGGCGCAAAATTCTTCGATCGGGCTTCATCTGCCCCTCCAGGCATAATTAAACCGTACAGTACGGTTATAAAAACGCCCGGATTGCCTGTCAAGGGAAAACTGTACTATACGGTTCAGGAAAGGAGTGCAGAGCAGCTATGCGCATCAGGACGGACGAGCGCCGCGAGGCCATTCTCAAGGCGGCCACCGAGATCTTCCGGGAACATGGCTACGAACGCACCAGTATGGCGATGATTTCCGAGCGCGTCGGCGGCTCAAAAACCACGCTCTATGGATACTTCCCTTCGAAGGAGGAGCTCTTTTGGGACGCGATGGTCGGCACGATCCAGGTAGAAAAGGGCGAGAAGGCGCTGGCGCTGCTCGACCCGTCCGACGCGAACATCCGTGCGGTTCTCGAGCGGTTTGGCGCTGCTTATCAGCCGTTGTTCACGAAGCGCGAAACCATGGCGGTCACTCGGACAGCGATCGCTGAAGCGTCGAACAACAAGGAACTAAGCTCCCTTCTTTATCAGCGCGGACCAAAGCGCGTCCTGGACACGCTTGCGACCTACCTGGCGCAGATCAAGGACAAGGGTCTCATCGGCGACGTCGACGTCCACGTGGCGGCGATCCACTTAAAGGCGCTTCTCGATGCGGGCGTCGTCGAGCCACTCTTGTTCGGAGCCAAACCAGAGTTGAAAGCTGCCGAAGCACTCCGCGCGGCCATCGATTGTTTCCTTGCGGCCTACGGGAAGTGAAGCTGCGAGGAATGGGAGCTTCGGAAGAGGCGGACCCGGCCCGGCTACCCTCAGGGCCAAAAGCACGCAAACCGGGCAACTTGCGCGCGCCAGTTGCCGGCCCCGCGTTCACACCAAGGGGAACTATGGAAATTTACCAAGCCCGCGAAAGATTTGAGGAAATTCATACACCTGCCGTAAAGAAAGGAGTAACCTTTGGCCGTTGGGGTGTGGTGTCCAGACGGTCGGGGCGTTCAAGAACCCAAGCGCAAAGCAGCGCGACCGATCGACAGTCACATCAGGTTTGAGACGGCGGATGGGACGCGCCGCCAGTGCGCGCAAGTGATCCACCGCAGTTCGTAGCGTCATGCTGTCCAACCGGCATCGCGCGTGTGCGCTGCGTCGGTGGGGGGCTGCTTTTATGGGTGACGGCGGAATCGGCAGCAGAGTCGCGCGAAACGAATTCGTCCCCGGTCCTGCTCACGCTCTTCCGTCGACGACGCGCAACCGCGCCGCACGCGCCTCGTCGGATCGCCATGCGTCACGGTACATTCCGAGCTCTGTCGCGGTCCTCGTCCTGCTTGACTATCTCCTGATCGGGGTCGGCACGACGGCCATCATCGGCCGCATCCATCGCCGGCTCGATTTCGCCGATCTGCCGCGAGCGGCTATCGCGATCTTCCTTTCGGTGCTGGTGAGCCTTCTGTTTCTCTATGCCGCCGGCTGCTATCGCCGCGATACGGCCATCAATCCTGCCGCAGCGACGTCTCGCCTTCCCGTCGCGCTGGGTGTGAGCGCCGTGCTCGTGTTTCTTATCCTCCACTATGGCCTCGCCTTCCTTTTCCCCTCGGACATTCTCTTCATCAGCATCAGCCGTTGCGCGACCTTCGCGCTCATTTTCGCCGGGATCTCGCTCTGCGGCGCGGCTGCGAGCCGGACCATCTTCAACGCCATGGTCCGCGCGCACTGGTTTCGCCGGAAAGTCCTGGTGCTTGGAACGGGTGCACGCGCCCTGCATCTCAGGACGCTCGTCAAGGAAGCCATAGGGCCGAGGGCCAACGAGCTCTGCTTCGTACCGGAGGCCGTGATCGGTGGCGCCACACGCGCAGTCCCGGCGGAGCTCGAGGATGTTGTCGTCCTGCCCGCCGGAGACAGCCCGCTCAACCGCCTCGCACGCGAACTGGAGATCGACGAAATCGTGATCGCACCCGACGATCTCGAGAGTCTGTCACTGGATGCGCTTCTTGCCTGCAAGGTGAATGGAATTGCGGTGACCGACTATCACGCGTTCGTCGAACGCGAGACAGGGCGCATCGATCTAAGCTGGCTCGAACTCTCATGGCTCGTCTGCGCCAACGGATTTCGCGTGCGGCTTCTCGATGCCATGCTGAAACGCAGCGTCGACATTGTGCTCAGCCTGATCTTCCTGATCATCTGCCTCCCTGTCGTGACGATCGCGGCAGTCGCGGTGCTGATCGAGAGCGGAAGGCCGATCTTTTATCGGCAGGAGCGCGTCACCCAGGGCGAACGGCGGTTTGTCGTCATCAAGCTGCGGACGATGCGGGCGGACGCCGAAAAATTCGGTCCGGAATGGGCGAGCGACAATGATCCGCGGATCACGCGCGTCGGCCGCTTCCTCCGGCGCTCGCGGATCGATGAGATCCCGCAGCTCGTGAATATCCTCTTGGGGCACATGTCGTTCGTCGGTCCTCGGCCGGAACGGCCGGTGTTCGTCGAACAACTTGCCGATCAAATCCAGCTCTACCGCTACCGCCATACCGTCCGCGCCGGCCTAACCGGATGGGCGCAAGTGAACTACCGCTATGGCGCGTCCACCGAGGACGCTCGACGCAAGCTCGAGTACGACCTCTACTACATCAAGAACTACAGTCTGGTTCGCGACTTCCAGATCATGTTGCAGACCATGCGCGTCCTGCTCTGGCCTGTAGGCGTTCGCTGACGCTTTTTTTGACCAGTTGTAATTAAGGTTTACAGCGTTAACCTTACCGCCGCTCAAATTTCCCGGAAAAGCTGAATTAACCGAATTGGCACACGCCTTGCTTGTGTCATTCCGGGACATGCATTTGCCCGAACAATTGAGGGCTCTGATCATCAAACAAAGCGAGGGGGACAATGGACTTTCGAAAATTCGCACTGGCTCTTGGGATCTCAGGAGCGGCACTTGTGTCAACCTCAGCCGGGGCCACGACTGTGCTTGTCAGTCCGTCGAATATGGGCTGCTGGTCGTTCGCAAACGAAGATGGCAACGGAAATATCGGACTCAATCCGACAGGTGTCGGTGCGATCGTTTCAGGACCCGGCACACCTCCGCTTGGAACGGGCAGTGCGAATCTGGCGACAGGCGACGGCACTACAGGAGGCGACGGCGCAGAGCTCCTGAACACCAGTTGTTACAACGGCACGCCTCTCAGCGACGTCACGGCTCTCGGCTATTGGACCTATGACACGCAGAACAACGGTCAGCAATTTCCCTATCTGAAAATCTCGATCAGCTATCTCCAGGATTCAACGCCGGGGACGGACGCGCTGTTCTTCGAGCCGCCCTATCAGACACCGGCAGCTGGAAATCCATCCCTGCCGGACCAGGGCGATACGGTCATGAACACCTGGCAGGGTTGGGATGCTCTCAATGGAGGCTGGTGGGACGACAACGGCAACTGCAACCCCGGTACAGGCGTCGAGTCTATTTCCACGTGCACGACGGGCTTCACTGACATAACGATCACCGGCATCTCGCTCAGGGTCGGTTTTGCAAGTCCCGCCGATCAGTTCAACGGATATGTGGACGACTTTCTCATCGGCCTTGATGGCGTAAACACCGCTTACAATTTCGATCCTGCCACCACCGTGCCTGAGCCGAGCACACTGGCCCTGCTCGGCTTCGGGCTAATCGGAATCTCGGGGGTTCTGGCTGTCAGGCGCAGGAGATCAATGCCTGTTGCGTTGCGACGGCAGTAACCTCCTCAGCAGCAATCTCGCCGGCGCGTGATGACCGCTTTCTGAAAGGCTCACTTAGCGAGAGATCGTTCCAAATATTTCAAGCTGGCCTTGTGTCGTCGGTTTCCAATCGAACCGTTCGGCATAGGCGCGGGTCGCCGGTCGCGAAGGGGGACCGGCGAACAGACGCTCGACCGCATTGGCGAGCGTGGCGGATTCGCAATTCAACACCAGCAGTCCGGCCTCGGGACTCGTTACGATCTCGACCGTACCAGGAATCGCCGAGGCGATGACCGGCGTCCCGCAGGCCATGGCCTCGAGAAGAACATTGGCCCATCCCTCAGCCGAAGACGCCAGTACCAGCGCATCGACGGCGTTGTAGAGTTCGCAAAGGTCTTCCTGGCGCATCGGCGCGAGAAAGCGGACCCGCTCCCGGACGCCATGCTCTCTCGCGAGA
>Ga0070734_10002856_pt1 | contig 19613 bp, 22 predicted proteins | sample Coa_R1_8_FD_66444 | JGI IMG/M metagenome (GOLD analysis project Ga0070734, IMG submission 66444) | Surface soil microbial communities from Centralia Pennsylvania, which are recovering from an underground coalmine fire - Coalmine... | ecosystem: Environmental > Terrestrial > Soil > Unclassified ... | reverse complement strand
CAGGTAGACCAGGGCCTTGTAGTCCCCGCCGCTGCGGATGCGCAGGTCGATGCCCTTGAGGATCTCGACCATCTTGTCCTTGCTCAACCCCTCCGCCGCCAGGGCCAATCCTGGTAACAGCACCAAAACCAAAAACATTAAACACGATTTACCACCAAGACACCAAGACACCAAGGACGGCGAAAACCCCAAAAATTTAATTGTCTTTCCTGGTGTCTTGGTGTCTTGGTGGTGAAACATTTTCGTTTGAAAGGTTTTCATTCTTTTCTCCTTGGGTTAACCGACGTGGGATATGGCCGTGACGGGCCTCATCCGGGCGGCTTTGAATGAAGGAATCAGCGAAATCACCGTGCAGCAAAAGGTAATGATGGCCATGCCGCCCAGGATGCGGGCCGGGTCCAGGGCGAACTTGAGCGTGGTGGACATGGTGAAAAATTGTATGCCCGCCGGCACTGGCAGGTGCATGGCGTTCAGGATCAGGGCCAAAAAGCTCCCTAAAACGGCTCCTGCGGCCGTCCCCAGGACGCCCAGGCAGAAGGCTTCCAACACGAACATGACCATGACCCTCCAGCGCCGCATGCCGATGGCACGCAGGGTTCCGATCTCCCGGGTGCGTTCCCGGATGGCGATCCAGAGGCTGTTCATAATGCCCACGGCGATGATGACCAAAAGCACGGTTGTCAGCAGGAAGCTCAGGCCGTCGATGGCGCTCAAGGTCCAGGTGACATAACTGATTTCATCGTCCCAGCTGGTGACGTCCAATTTTTGGCCGGTCCATTCCTCTTTGTTGACCTCCTGCATCTTCATCCAGAAGGCTTTGCTGGAGCGGTCCACCACGTTGTAACCTGCGCCCGTGAGGGCCTTCCGCAACAGGTCCACGTCCTGGGGGATGCGGCGGCGGTTCTTGAGGTAAATGAGCACCGCGCCGGTGGTGGACTCGTTGGTCTGGTCCAGCTTATTCAGGGTTTCCTGGGGGAGGAATACGTTGAAGGTGGTGAGCAAGCCCATATCCTCGGCCACGCCGCAAACCTTGACGTCCACCGTATTGTTCACACCCCGGTCGGTCAGCACTGAAAAGACCAGGCTGTCACCCGCTTTCACCTTGAGCTTCTTGGCTTGGTTCTCAAAAATGAGGACGTTGCCCGGTTTGGCCAGGTCCTGCAGGTTGCCTTCCTTGAGTTTCAACACCTGGGGCAGGCGCGGCTCATGGGCCATATCCACGCCGGCGATCCCCACCTGCATGCTGGCTTGGTCCGACACCAGCCGGGCCCAGCCCCGGCCCCGGGCCGTCACGAAATCCAGGTCGGGCAGGGTCTTTTGGATGATCTCCTGGACCTTCTTGTAGTCGGTCACCAGGGGGGCGCTTTGGCCCGCGGTCACCTTGTAGTAGCCGCCCACGTTCATGTCGCCGGTGGCCACCGTCAGGGCCGATTCCAGCATGGTTTGCTTGACCCCTGAGGAAAGGCATCCCAGGAAGACCAGCAGGGTGGTCACCCCGGCGATGGCTCCACCCAGGAAAAGGCTGCGCCGCCCGTGGCTGACGAGGTTGCGGAAAGCGATTAAAAACAATTGGCTCATTTTTAGCTCCTCAATTTTTACTCGTCCGAGGCCATCGCCTCGATGGGCGAAACCTTGGTGGCCATGGTGGCCGGGTAAAGCGCCGAGACGCAGGTGACGATCAGGACCACAATGAAGGCCCCGATCAGGCTTCCCAGACTCAGGCCGGGATAAAGCCGGGGGCCGGAGAAGAAGAAATAAAGGAACTCGTTGGCTGCCGGAATACCCGAGTGGTTCAGGAGCATCACGAAACCGCTGCCCAAGGCTGATCCCAAAGCCCCGAAGACCAGGCCCAACACGACGGTTTCCGTCAAAACCATCCCAAGGACGAAACTTTTGGGGGCCCCGATGGCCCGCATGGTGCCGATCTCACGTACCCGCTGCAGGGTGGCCATGACCACCGCGTTGTTGATGATGACCAGGGCCACCACGAAAATGATGAAGGTTGCGAAATAAAGGATGATTTTCAGCGCCAAGACGAACTGGCCCAGGTTGCCCGCGGCCTTCTGCCAGTCGATCACCTTCAGGCCAAGGTTGTCCTTGTCGCAGATGGCCTGGAGGCGCTTCATGGTGGCCTTGAGTTGTGAGGGGTCCTTCAAGAGGATGGCGGCGCCCATGGCCACGCCTTTCTCGATCTCGTCCTGGGTATAGACCCGCTGGGTCAGGTCCACGCGCTTTACCTTGGCGCCCCCGCCCATTTCAGCCTTGTCGTTGATGGCCTTCTGCTGGCTTTGTTCCACGTCGGAGGAGCCGCCGAAGAGGTCGGCCTCGGCCTGGTCGCGGGAGACGAAGCTGACGCCCGCGGTCTTCTCCAACGCCTTGGTTTCGGCGATCTTATCGGGCGTCACGTAGCCGTAGAGGTCGCGGAAACTCATCAGGTCCATCAGGCTTTCGCTCCCGGCCAGGCCGGATTTTTCCAGGCCCTTGAACTGGAAGGTGCCGTAAATCTTCACGTTGACCGCATCCACCGAGCCCGATTTGGTATAGGCCTTGATGGTCAGCATTTCACCCGGCTTCAGGCGGTAAAGCTCCACCAAGGAGGCCAGTTGGTCGTAGAAGACCTTGTAGCGGGATTCGAAATTGGAATCATCCGTATCGAAGAATGCCGAGAGCAGTTTGGAGAGGTCGGTCTCCTTGGAGTTAAGCGTTCCCTGAAGGATGGACACGGCCTTCTGGCTGGAGAGGGGGTCCAACTGCAGCACGATCTCACGGGTTTGGAGCTTGTTCTGTTTCACCAGGTCCTGCAGGTCCGGGTCCTTTGCGATCTTCTTGTTTTTTTCAGTCAGGGCCTCGTGGATCTGGTCCAGCCGGTGGGCGGACTTGAGCTTGAACATTTCCTCGTAATCGTACTTGGAGAGCAGCATGCCCCGGTGGCCGGGGGGCACCATCTGCCCGTCGACGATTTCCATCCGGTCGAAGGCCCTTTGGTAGGCGTCCAGGTCCGTGCCCACATAGGAAAGGAAGATCTGGTCCGAATCCGGGATCAGGTAGGCGATCTTGTTTTCGAGGAATTCCAGGTGGTTGAAGGGATCACTGTCGAAGCTTCCCCAAAATTCGTTGGAGGAAGCCTTTTTCAGGTCCTCGCCCGCCTGGGGGTCGAAGGATCCGCTGGCGGCGATCTGGTTCACCTTGCCCATGTCGGTCTGGATGACTGAGACCATCTGCCGCACGTGCGCCTTGAGGCTGTCCACGACCGCCTTGGGCTGGCGCGTTCCCGGCGAAACGGCCTTGCGGAGCTTTTCCAACACCTGGTCGATGGTGTTGCCGTAGACCACGATGGCGGTATTGATTCCCTCGGGCACCACCGCCGAGACGTTGGGGTCCGACATCAGGGGTCCCTTGATCTTGGAAAAATCGGGGATGGGGTCCAGGTCCGGAATCTGCCAGGACTCGAAGACCGCCGGGGAGTCCTGGGAGGAAGCCTCGTAAACCTGGCAGTTGCCCGCCACCGAGCCGATGATGCTGCGGCTCATGCCTTTATCGATGCTGTCCACCAAGGAACCGCCCACCACGAAGAAGAAGGTGCCCACCAGGATAATGAGGCCGATCACCAAGTTCAGGAAGCTGGAAAAGATATTCCGAAACGACGTTTGGAGGAGAAGGAGGAACCAGCTCATCAGTGTGCCCCCGCCTTGGCGCCCTTGCCGTCGGTGATCTTGCCGTCCGCCAGCCGGATGACCGAATTGGCGTGGCTCATGACCTTGGCGTCATGGGTGGAGAAGATGAAAGTGGTTTTTTCCACGCGGTTCATTTCCTTCATGAGGTCGATGATGTTCTCCCCCGTCACCGAGTCCAGGTTGGCGGTGGGTTCGTCGGCCAGGACGATCTTGGGGCGCGTCACCAAGGCCCGGGCGATGGCCACCCGCTGGCGCTGCCCGCCCGAAAGCTCGCTGGGCCGGTGCTGGGTGTGCTTGTCCAGGCCCACTTTCTCCAGCAGTTCGTCCACGCGCTTCGCCCTTTCCTCCTTGGTGAACTTGCGCTGGAGGAGCAGGGGGAATTCGACGTTCTGGAAGACCGAGAGCACGGGCACCAGGTTGAAGCTCTGGAAGATGAAGCCCAGGGTGTTCAGGCGAAGGTCGGTCAATTGCCGGTCGTTCAGGCTTTTAGTGTCGTGCCCGTCGATGAGGACGGTCCCGGAAGTGGCCACGTCCACGCAGCCGATAAGGTTCAACAGGGTGGTTTTGCCCGAACCGGAGGGTCCCACAATGGAAAGGAAGTCCCCCGCCTCCACCGACAGGCTGACCCCCCGCAAGGCCGGAACCACCACCTTGTCCAGGTGGTATTCCTTGATGACATTTTGGATGGAGACAATGTCTTGTCCTTCGGTGTTCTTCGGCATGGCTCTCTCCTTAAATTGGCGCCGCTTGACCGGCTGTTTGGCTTTTTTCATGGGGCCCAACTATACAGGAAGGAGCCCCGGAAAATAAATTGCACTTTTCGTAACAAAATGTAACAAACCGGCCCTTAGGGAAATCATTTTCATCCCCTCGACTCCCCAAAACCGGCACCGGCTGGGTTTGTCCATATCCCCTGGGATTTTGACCCCGCTTCTGTGACGAACCATGGGCGGAAAACCGGACAAGGAATTCCGCCCCCGACGGTCAAAATTCAGGCCTGTAAAGAAACCAGGGCCCTGAGACGGTCGTGGCGCAGGTAAAGCCCCAGCCAGACCAGCACCCCGAAAAACACTGGGAAAAGGAAGGGATGCCCCGGCATGTTCATCCGGACCATCGAATCCACCGCTCCTCCCAGCCAGGCTGTCACCAAAACCGCCCCCAAAACGGAGGTGGCGGGGATGGCGTAAAGCAGGGTGCAGATTAAGAGGGTAATCCCCAAGGGCGTCGCCACGGTCGGCGGGTACCCGCCCTCGGCCAGGGCCTTCATCACATAGGGGTTCTGGATGGCCTTGGTCACCCCGTCGAAGATAAGGAACAACACACAGACCGTGCTGATCACCCGGCCCGTCCAAAGGGCCGCTTTGGAACCTTGTTTGTTTTGATTCATGGTCTTCCTCCTGAAAGTGAGTGGGGGGCTTCCTGCCCTGCCCCTACTGAAGCGACGAACAGGAGGGTCCGGTTTCGACAGTCCGCGGCGCTTATTTTGGGCTTATTCCTTCGCCCTTTTCTTCTTCTCGGCCCATTCCATCCAGTCCTTCTCGTTCCAGTTCTTCCAGTCCACGTTCTCCCATTCTCGCCATTCCTTGGCCATGGACTTGATTTCCCGCATCCAGTCCGAGGGGGCCCCTCCCCCCACCTCGCGGGGCATGACCAGTCCGAAGAAGGCGGAAGTCAGGGCGATCAATCCGCCCACCACCAGCCCCGAAATGACGAAAACGACCAGGAGGGTGGACCCTAGGGACTGGCCGAAGGCCAGCACCACCAGGGGAAAGCCCAGGGCCAGGACCACCCCTCCGATGATTCCGGTCACCGCGATGGCGCTGCCGCCCCCGAAGGAGACATTGGCGTGGGCCTTATCGGTATTCTTTGTTTCGTCGTTCATTGCTTCCTCCTTAAAATTCACGTGTTTATCGTCGCCGGTGGTCCGTCGTGCCCAGCGCCTTGCGCAGGGCTTCCAGGGCGTAACGGCACCGGCTTCCCGCCGTATTCAATGAGATGTTCAGCGCCTCGCCGATTTCCCGGAAGGACAGGCCCATGTGGTACTTCATATGGACGACCTTCCGCTGTCCCTCGGGCAGGCCCTTCAGCGCCTTTTCCAAAACTTCGAGGTCGGCGGTTTCGACCCATCCCTCGCCGGCGGATTTTTCCGGCGCCGCGGGTTCGGCCACTTCCTCCAGGGCCAGGTGCGCCTTGTGGCGCGCCTTTCGCTTGAGGGCGTTGAGCCAGACCGCCCGGGCGACGTAGGCCCCGGGATTTTCCACCTCTAAAAGGCTGCGCTTCTCCCAAAGCAGGGCCAGGGTTTCCTGTACCACGTCCTCGGCTTCCTCGCGGTTTTCCAGCACCCGGTAGGCCAGTTTCAGCCACAAAACCCGGCGCTCTCCGATGAAAGCCTGGAAGTTCTCACCTTGTAGGAAATCGTTCATGGTCCGGCTTCGAACCTCTTTCAAAAGGATGGATCCGCCCCGACTCATTTTTGTCTACGCCCTTGAAGATTTGTTGCCGGTTGGACCGGTAACAGATGGATCCGGGGAGGCTTGGTTTTGTCTGGGGATTTTTATTTTGGCGGGGTCATTTTAAGGGCGGGACCTGCCGGTAAGGACGGGTTTTCATTTACCGGCCGCAACATAGGCTTTTTTTAATCAATGGATCAGTTCGGCGTCGATTTCTTTGGAATCTGCGACGCTCACGCGGTGGGTAACCATGCTGTTCCAATCCCCGGCGGCCTTAAACCGCCCCTCGGGCGCGGCCCCCTTCAGCTTGATTCCAATATCAAAACGGTCCGCGGTTGATGGCTGGGCGATCCCGAACTTGTTCTTCCCCCGCAGCAAACTAATGTAACTGCTGGTGGGGGCGGTGGCGACATCGGGGCCGAATTTGGAGACCTTGGCCAAAAGCGTTTCATAGGGCTTCCGCCACTTTTCCTTGGCTCCCTGGAAAAGCTTGTCCAGGCGGTCCTGGGGTTTTGCGGTGAAAGCCTCGTGCTTCGTGAGGATTCCGGCGATGGCCATGGCATGGCCGTGGCCCAGGCCGAATTCCGCCTTGAGCCAGTCCCGGATTTCCCCAACCTTGGTGAGTCCATTCTTTTCGGCCAGGGTTTTAAAATCCGCCGGAGTCTTACCTGTCTTGGCCTTGATGTTGTCGAGATAGGCTTGGAATGACATGGCAACCTCTTTTTATCGAATCGGAGCGTTTCAGCCGCCTCCGTTTATACGACGAACGGGCATGGGCGAATTCGACAGCCAAAATATGGGAATTTAATGGATAGTCCGCCGCGGGTTTATGGGCGGGATCATCTGGCGAAATGAGGCCAAAGACCATAAATCAGCCACGAAGGCTCCGACCTGGAAGAACCCCCGGATCCCTCCCCAAAAATAAAAACCGTCAAAAGCCCTTTGCATTGCCGCCGGATCACCGACCAAATGAGGAACACCAAGCATGATCGGGGCAGCCTTGATTGTCACGAATAACCCGCCAATAGCCAGGAGTGCCGCTAAAGAAGGGGGCAAAGCTTTGGATAAGGATCTCAGCCCGTCCGAACGGCAGCTTAAAACAACTGCGATATTCAAAAGGGCTCCACTAACGGCCTCAAGGGGATAGAGGAACAACCCATTTCCCAAGTCCGCCTTTTCGCTGAAAGCGGCCCAAGCCGGCGCCCCTACCGCTTTCCAAGCCGGCATGGCGACGAAGGCACGGTCGATATTCAGGCCTGCCAAGAACCCGCCCAATAAGGTTGCCCCCATCAAAAGACCATAGGTTTTTTTGGAAACCATTCGTCGTTCCTCGCGATGCCGATTCAGCTTTAGGCACCCAAACCTTTCAACGCCATATCCACCCGGCGTTGAAGCGCCTGGTCCGAAAGCAAGAGTATCTGGACGCCTTTAAGAAGGCCTTTTTGAAAGACCGAGTTCTCCACATATTCCAAAAGGCCCACCACCATGCCTGCGGCATTTACCGAACCCATAAGAAAAGCCATTGCCTCATATTTGCTGATCTTCTCAAGGCTTCTCTCCTTTTGGCATTCTTGGATCAAATCAAAAATAACGAATCCGTGCCGCTTAAAATTTTCCTTTGCGAAATCGTGGACCACCTTGTTTTGGCCGAGAGCATCGTGAAACAGACTTAAAAACAAACGCCGGTTATCGGCGGAAAAGCGTCCGATGGCGAAAAGAGCCCGTCTCAATTTTTCCAACGCGGACCTTTCCCCTTCCACTTTGAGGCTGAAATCCTTGAAAAACTTCTCGTAAAGGTCTTGTAAAACCGCGCGAGCGAATTGGTCCTTCGTTTTGAAGTGGTAATGGAACATCCCCGGATTGACTTTTGCTTTGGCCGATAACTGCCTCAGGTTCATCCGGTCTAGACCCGAGTGTTTAAGCGTCTCCTGTGCTGCCTGGATGAGCCGTTTGTCCGCGTTGCTGGAAGGCCGAGTCATGAGGACCTCCTTGTAATTATCCGAATGCATAATTATACTTACGACTAATAATTCGGCAAGTCAAAAATGAGGAGGAATACCATGTTGATGAACCCCCGCTTCATTCGCGCGATAGTTCCAGTTTACTTGTCCCTGTGGTTCGTCGTGGGCGCTTCGACCGTGGCAGCCCAGGACGCTCCCGCCGCAAAGAAGGTCGATCAATCCATGCCCGATTTGGACAAAGCAGCCCAATGGCTGGAAGAAGGCCGAAGTACCCTGGACGCGGGTCCTTTGACCGCCGCCCAACAAGCCTACGAGGGTTATGCCAATACGGGAACCGTCACGTTCAACTGTTGTTTCAATTTGGCGAGGGTTTATTACTACATGACCTTCATGTATGAGCTGAACAAACACCGGGACGACGCGAAAAGGTCTTTGGATACAGGCCTCAAATGGGGTTTGAGAGCCTCAGGGATCAACAACCAATCCCCCGAGGTTCACGCTCTCTTGGCGGACATGTACGTGAGGAAAATTCTCGTGGGCGATTTCTTCACTCCCATGGACTGCGGTCCTAAAGGCGGGGCTGAAAAAGACAAGGCGGTGAAGTTGGGTCCGGACAATCCGCGGGTCCTCGCCATGCAGGGCCGTTGTTCCCTTTTTGCGCCGCCCATCTTCGGCGGGGATGTCCATAAAGCTTTAACCTATTTCAAAAAATCTTTGGAACTGGAACCGGGATCGGACGAAACTTATTTTTGGCTCGCAAAGGCCTATCGGAATCTGAACGATCACAGCGACTTTGAAAAAGCCATCCAAGCGGCCTTGAAATTGAATCCAAAAAATATCCTGGCCCAAATGGAACTGGAGAGCTGGCCCGTAAAGCCTGCAAAATAAAGGAGGCGAAAGTGCAAAATCTGAATATGAAGATATGGTTTTTTACTGTTTCAACCATCGCATTGCTGTTCGGCGTTTTCTTTATCATCTTCGGACTCAAAGTACTTCCATTACCCAATGAAGTCCTCATTCCGTGGGAGAGCGCCTTGTATGGTGCCATTATGGTGGGATGGAGCGCGACGCTACTGTTGATTGGCGGGATTGCTTTCAGCCGCCAAGACCCCGAACTAAAAAGGGCGCTATGGGTGGGCCTGGCGCTATGGCTTTTCGTTGAGGCCGCAGCATCGGCATATTTCAAGGTGTGGTTCAATGTCGGCGTAGATGCAGCGGTGTTGATGCTCTTTTCAGTTCCGTTGCTATACCATCGTCGGAAATAGTTTAACGGTAGCGACTTCATCGTTAATCCCGATATTGCGCAAGCCTTTGCAAGAACGGATTTAAATTCAAGGGTTTACAAGGGACGCTGCGCGCTTCAAAAGCAATTTCTTTTCCTGTTCGTTCTGGGTAAGGGAGGCCGCCCGCTCTATTTCCGCCCGGGCTTCCTCATTCCGGCCCAACTTGGCCAGAAGGTCCCCCCTCACGCTGGGCAGCAAATGGTAGTTCTTGAGGGAGGGCTCGGCCGCCAACTTGTCGATGAGCTCCAACCCGACCGCCGGGCCGAAAGCCATGGAAAGGGCCACGGCCCGGTTGAGCTCGATGACGGGGGAGGGAATGAGTTCGGAGAGCTCGTCGTAAAGGGAGGCGATGCGTTTCCAATCCGTTGCTTCGGCGGTATGGGCCCTTGCATGGCAGGCCGCGATGGCGGCCTGGAGCGTATACGAATTTCTTTTGGAAGAAAGGGACTCGGCCCTTTCCAATGCCGCCAGACCCCGGCGGATGAGGGCGTGGTCCCAAAAGGCCCGGTTTTGGTCCATCAACAGGATGGGTTCACCGCCGGGGCCCACCCGGACGTTCAAGCGGGAAGCTTGGATTTCCATGAGGGCCGCCAGGCCGTGCACTTCCGGCTCCTCCGGAGCCAGGCCCTGAAGCATACGGCCCAGGCGAAGGGCGTCCTCGCAGAGGGCGGGCCGGATCCAATCACCGCCGCTGGTGGCGGAGTAACCCTCGTTAAAAATCAGGTAGATCACTTCCAGCACCGAGGAAAGCCGGGCCGGCAGTTCCTCCTGGGGGGGGACCTCGAAGGGCACCCGGGCTTCGGCGAGGGTTTTCTTGGCCCGCACGATGCGCTGGGCCAGGGTGGCTTCGGGTACCAGGAAGGCCCGGGCGATTTCCGGGGTGGTGAGCCCGCCGACGAGCCTTAAGGTCAATGCCACCCGCCCCTCGGGCTGGAGCACGGGGTGGCAGGAGATGAAAACCAGCCGCAGCAGGTCGTCGCCGAAAATATCCCCCGCCATCTCCCCCTCCCTTAGGACCTTTCCCTCCGCCTTGGATTCCAACTCGTGGACGATCTCCGCTTCCTTGCGCTCGTGCAGGCTCTTCTTGCGGAAAAAATCGATGGCCCGGTGCTTGGCCGTGGTCATCAGCCAGGCCCCCGGGTTGTCCGGCACGCCCGTCTGGGGCCAGCGCTCCAGGGCGGCCACCAGGGCTTCCTGGGCGAAATCCTCCGCTAGCCCTAAGTCGCGCACCATGCGGGTCAGCCCCGCGATGAGCCGTGCGGATTCGATCCTCCACACCGCCTCGATGGCGCTATAGGCGTTGGACTCGTTCACTTGTTGAACTTGGCCTTCTCCTGGACTTCCGGCGGGAACTCGGACATCTCGTGCACCTGCCGCACCTCGATCACCTCGTTGTCGTTCATCGGGGCGCGGGAAGCCCATTGGATGGCCTCCTCCCTCGACTTGGCCTGGATCATCCAGTAGCCCCCGACGGTTTCCTTGGCCTCGGCGAAAGGGCCGTCGGTGACCGTGGGTTTCTTGTTGGAAAAAGTGATGCGGGCGGCCGTGGAGGGGGGATGGAGGCCGTTCAGGTCCAGCAAGACGCCGGCCTTCTGCAGGCTTTCGTTGTACTTCATCATCTCTTGCACGTGCTTGGGGTCGGGCATGGTGCCCGGCGCCGCGTTTTCGTAACCTTTTGGAATCACCATCATCATGAATTTCATGCCCTGCCTCCTGTTTTTATTGGACCCGTTCCACTGGATGTTTGGCCGATGGGCCGTCTCAAACTTCGATATTGGCCGTCTTGACCTTTCCGGCCCGCTTGTAATTGGCGATGATCACCCCGTTTGGCGTAACCAAACTCTCGAACAAGGTGAACGCCGCCGGAATCGCCCCGCCGTCGAACAACTTTTTCCCTTTGCCAAGGGTCAGGGGGAAGATCTTCAACTGCAGTTCGTCCACCAAATCATTCTTCAGCAGCAGCTGGATGAGCTCGCCACTGCCCCACACTTGGATATCGGAACCTTTTGAATTTTTAAGCTTTTTGAGTTCCGCCGGGTTTTTCAGGAAAACCGAATTTTTCCAGTCCGATTTTTTTCGGGTCTTGGAAAAGACGTATTTGGTGCCCGCATTGATGCCCGGCCAAAAATCCCCGTGTTCGGGCCAGTAGGCCTCCCAGATGTCGAATGTTTTCCGGCCCAAAAGATAATCCGCGGGTTCCATCTGTTTTTGCATGACTTTGCCGCTGGCTTCGTCCCCAAAATAAGGTGCGGTCCAGCCGCCATATTTGAAACCGCCGGAGGTGTCCTCCTTGGGCCCGCCGGGCCCTTGCAGGACTCCATCCAATGAAATCATGGATAAAACAATTATTTTTCTCATGTGCACCCCCTTTTTTCTAAAACCTTTTCAACTTTTTGTGTATTTCAAATCGAAGTCGTGTTTCCAGTTTTTTTTCATCCTCTAGGATGCCTTCTACTGGACTTCCGGCATGAAGTCGGACATATCAATGACCTGCCGCACTTCGATAGTGTCGCCGTCGTGCAGCGGGATCCGGGAAGCCCATTCCACCGCCTCCTGCTTGGACTTCACCTGGATGGTCCAGTAGCCTCCCACGGCCTCTTTGGCCTCGGTGTAGGGGCCGTCGGTCACGATGGGTTTCTGATTGGAGGAGGTGACACGGACGGCGAACTTGGCGGGGGGATAGAGCCCCCGCGCGTCCAGCAAAATGCCGGCCTTTTGCATGCCCTCAATGAACGTTTGCATCACCTCGGCGTCTTTCGGATCGGGCAAGGTTCCTGGCGCCGCCTTCTCGTAACCCTTAGGGAAAAACGTCAGCATGAATATCATTTTTGCCTCCTTTATTGTTAACGACCGTTTCCGCCGCCAAGACACCCGGAAAGGATTTTTAAATTTTAGGCAATTGCTGTCCTGGGTGCCCCTTGTGCCTTGGCGGTTCAAATTGTTTTTTAGTAGGTCGGGATTTCCCGCATTTCGGAGTAACCCTCGCCCGCGATCTGGATGAAGCGCTTTCCCCATTTGACCGCCTCTTCCTTCGAGCCCACCTTGAAGACGGCGTAGCCGGCGATGAGTTCCTTGGCCTCGGTATAGGGCCCGTCGGTGACGGTGATCTTCCCCTTTTCGTTCCGCACCACGATGGCCGGGCCCTTGGCGTCCCAACCGCCGGTGTCGAGCAGGACCCCCAGCTTGGTCATTTCCTCGACCAATTTCCCCATCTCGGTGTAATGCTCCGGCGGCGGCGGGGCCGCATTGGGCGACGGGCGCCATAAAGCTAAGTACCGCATGGTCTGCCTCCTTTTTTTACTGGAAAGGCTTTCAAGCCCTTCCATCTAAGCGACGAACGGGAGCATTTGAAATCGACAGCCAAAAAGGCCCTTTTGATGGGAATTCGGACTGGCACCCAGGCCCAATTGTCGACGGGAAAATGGGGGGTTTCAAGGCGGGCTTCTTTGGGAAAAATAAGGGGAAAACCGGTTGTTTTTAAAGAAGCGGGCCCCTTTCCCGCCGCAGGCAGGACCGCGGGGGCGGGGATGAATGGGTTCATAACACCGTTGTCAAACTGAAGCTAATACTTCGCCTCGAACCCGATATAGGGCAGGAAGGGTATGTCGGTGGCTTCCGTCCGCTGGGTGTAATCGTTGTTGTAACTGTAGCCCAGGACGTTTTTCGCCCCCAGCACGTTGATGATGTCGAAATAGATCTTCCACTGCCAGGTGTCGTAAACCTGGGAAAAGGATGTGGAAAAATCCAGCCGTGCGTAATCCGGCAACCTTTGGGAATTCACCGGCCTGTAGACCGGGTTGTAGTAGGTGCTCGAGGACCCGTCCGGGCCGACATAGGTGGCCGGCAGGGCGGCTCCCAGGATCGCGGGTGTGTAGGGATGGCCCGTCGAATAGACCCATTTCAACCCCGTTTCCCAACCCGGGTTGATCTTGTAGTTGGCCACGGCCGTCACCACGTTGGGTTCGTCGTAGTCGAAAAGGTAGGTGGGTCGTCCGGGCCCGTCCTGGCGCTCGGAGTCGCTCAAGGTATAGGAGATCCAGCCGAAAAATCTTTCCGAAAGGTCCCTCCTCAAAAGCACTTCCAGCCCCCGCGCGGTACCCGTGCCAGCGTTGGAATAGTTCGTGGCCGGGTCGTTGACGACGAGCTGGTCCAGGTCCTTGTTGAAGGCTTCGACCCTCAGGCGTAGGCCTTCGTCCATTTGCTGCTCCACACCCACGATGGTGGCAATATCCCTCTGGGGCGCCAGGGCGGGATTGCCCACGCCCGGCAAGTCGAATTGCGCCGAGGGCCGTTCATAGTAGAGGCCGTAGGAGGCCTTGACGGTCGTGTCGGGGGTCAAATGCCATGCGGCGGAAAACCGGGGACTCAGGACGGCCAAGCCGTCGCGGCTTGAGTAGTCCGCCCTCCCCCCCAGGGAAAAATCCAGGTCCGGCCCCAGCTTGAACCTTTGGTCCGCGTAGACCCCGACACCATCGGCCGAATCGGTGATGTTGGCCGAAACTTTGGCCGCGGTGGTGGGGTTGAGGGGCTGGCCCGTCTGCCGGAAGGTGAAAAAATAGGCGTCCACGCCGTTGATGTAATGGCCGTATTGGAGGCCGGCTTCCAGCTGGGTGTCCTTGTCGAAATCGTGCTTCCAGGAAAACCAATCCCCAAAGACCTCCCAGGTTGTATCGTAAAAAAGAACCTGCCCGGGCGCGAAATCCACGGAGTTGTTGGAGTGGTAGAGGGTGTTCCAATAGGTGTTTTGGTCGTCGACCGTGTTGCGGTAATTGATTCCCTGGCTGTCGAAGACCGTCTTGAAGCTGAACTGCCCCGCCAGGATGGGATTTTGTTGGGTGACCGAAGTGGGGGCGTTCAGGCTTAACTGGTCGCCGCTGCCGAAGGCGGTGAAGTCCCAATGCTCTTTCGGGCTGGGGTTGTAACTGTACTTGGCTTGGTAATCCCCGAAGGACGGGACTTCGGTGAAGGTGGTAAGGGCGCCGGCGAAAAGTTCCAGGTAGCTGCGCCTTCCGGCCAGTTCCAGCGAACTGTCCCCCGTGATAGGCCCCTCCAGTTCGCCCTCCGATAAGAGCAGGTTCACATCGGCCCGGGCGCCCCAGCGGTCCAATCGGGCGTCCCTCTGCTCCGTATTGACCAGGCCGCCCATGGCGCCCGGGTAGGGGGCGGCATAGCCCCCCGTGGAAAAATCGATGTCCTTGATGAGGTTGGAATCCAGGACCGAGATAATGCCGAAATGGAAGGGGAAGGCCATGGGAATACGGTCCACGAAGTAGAGGTTGTCGCCCGGCCCGCTTCCCCGCACTAGCAGCTGTCCGTTGAAAGTTCCGGCGTTGAGGATGCCCGGCAGGGCCTGCAGGGCCCGAAGCACGTCGCCGCCCATGGTGCCGGGCACGGAGGTTAATTCCTCCTTGGAAAGAACTTCGTGGCTCACCTGTGTCTTGGAGGCCTTGTCCGTGGTCACCACCACTTCAGGCAGGGTGAACCCTTCCTTCTCCAGGTAGAAATCCTTTCGGGCGTCACTTTTCACGGTCCAGGCCGCGATGGTTGTTTTTTTATACCCTTCTCCCGCCACCGCCAGCTTGTAGGTCCCTTCCGGCACCGAAAGCCGGTAATTGCCTTTCAGGTCCGTTTCGGCTGAAAAAGAAAGGGGGACAGTGGAATCCGCCGTGGGGGTGTTGGCGGCAGCCTCCAAGTAAAGACTTCCCCCCAAGACCGGCGCCTTGGTCCCTTTTTCCAGGATCTTCCCCGACAAGGTGAAGGTGGCGGGCTGAGAACCGGTGGGTGTAGATTCCTGGGCCTCAAGGCACCCCGCCACAGCCAGGGTCAGCATAAAAACCGCCGAAGTTTTCCGGAAAAATCCCATGTTTTCTCCCTTAATAGGTGAATTTAAACCGGTACGGGATGCGGATCCTTACCGGTACCGGCTGCCCCCCGTCGTAAGCGGGGGTGAAGGTGGACTCTTGAAGGGCCTCGAGTGCCGCCTCATCGCACCCAAATCCAAGGCTTTGGACCACTTGAGCGTTCATTACCTTCCCCCCCGAATCGATATCCACCTGCAACAGAACGACCCCTTCGACATTGGAATGCCTGGCCGCTTCGGGGTAGGCCGCCTTGGCCTGGGTGACGAAATGCGGCAACTGGCTGACCTGGGCCACGGACCTGACCGGCCCTTGCGCGCCGGTTGAAACCGGGACAGGAGGTTTGGGAAGGGGCTTGGGCGGCGGGAGGGCGGTCTTGGGCAGGTGAAGCATGGGCTTCTGCCAGATATCCTCCGGGGGAGGCTGGTAGGCGGCAGGAGCGGATTTCACCGGTGATAAGTCGAGGGGAACCAGGGTGAGGTCGATGAAGCGGTGGTAACCTGCCAGGAATACCGCAAGGATGAGGGCCAGGTGCGTGCCCAGGGAAAAAAGCCAGGGCCTTGGGCCCAATGACAGGAATTGTTGTTTCAAGAGCACATCCCCAGGCGGTCTTAGGCGCCAAACTATATTTTCTATGGTTTATCCACCCCGAGGGCGATCTGGGTGACTCCTGCCTGTCGGACCGAATCCAGCAGTTCCACCACCTTCCCGTGTGTCACCGAATCATCCGCCGAAAGCACGATCCGCAGTTCGGGGTTCGTGGCGGCATAGCCCCTCAATTGTCCTGCCAGGCCCGCCGGGTCGATCCGCTTTCCCTGCAGGAAGACCTGGTTCTTGGCGTCCAGTACCAATGAAAGGCTGCGGGGCAGGGTTGGGTCGGTATTGAAGGCCTTGGGCAGGTGCACCGGCACGGAAGGGGTGGCGATGAAGCTGGCCGTCAGCATGAAGATGATAAGAAGGACCAGCATGATATCCACCAGGGGCACGACGTTGATCTGGGTGATCGGTTCGTCCGGATTGTGGGTGGAATGGGCCACGGCTTATTTCCTTTCCTTGAGGACATAAGCCATGAGCAGGCCCGAAAGCCGGTCCGCGCCGGAGAGTGAAAGTTTGACCAGGTTCTGGAAATAATTGTAGGCCGCGACGCTGGGAATGGCGATGAGGAGTCCCACTGCCGTGGCCATCAGGGCCTCCGAGACACCGCTCATGACGACCGTGGGCCCCGAGGTGCCCGCCAGGGCCAGGTCATTGAAGGCCTTGATGATCCCCAGGACGGTTCCGAACAATCCGATGAAGGGGGCGTTGCTTCCCAGGGTGCCCAAGACAAGCAGGTTTTTTTCCAACACGGTTTTTTCGCGTATTTTCTGGCTTTCCAGGATTTGCTCCAGGGCGGCCGGCCCGTCGGAAATTCGGGAGAGGCCCGCTTTCAGGATGGCGCCGGCGGGAGAGACCGCGTTTTCCACCATCTTCCGCAATTCCTCGATTTTCCCTTGCGCGAGTAGGCCTGGGACCTTTTCTTCCAGGGACTCGGCGTCCTTGGATTTCTTCCGGAACAACATAAAACGGTCCCAGATGACGGCGATACTCCAAAGGGACAATCCCAAAAGCAGGTAGAGTACCCACTCGCCGCCCAATAGGGCGAAAGCCTTGATGGCTTGAAGCATGAAAAACCTCCCGGAAATGATTTCGCGATACTTTCCAATTCCCCGATTGACGGGGGTGGGTCTTCCAAAACGGAGGCGATCCAAACTGTCGGTGCGATGTTAGGTTCTTGTGCCGTCCCAGGCAAAACAAGGAACCTGGCCGGACGTTTTTACCCCACCGTAGGTCGTTCCGGCTTCCGGAATTAACCGTTCCGCATAATGCCCGGACTATAACCGCGATCTCCATTAAGACGCGCGGAACGTTTAAAGCGGCTCACAAGGAGGATCGCACATTTCACAATATTGTGCTGAATGCCCATTACAAATTGTAGAAATGTGTACCCTCATTCACCTTTCTAATATCGTGCAAAGCACGATGAACAGGATGAGGATCACACATTTCACAGTATTGGGCTGAAAGCCCATTACAAATTGTAGAAATGTGTAACAAATGGTAACAATGAACTGTTCCACAAACCTCCGTGTTAAAATCCTGGTAGCAATGAAAGGCAAAACCGGCGTCCCATCGCCGGGCAGGTAAAAGATGGCCGCAAAAAAACAAATCCTTATCATCGACGATGACCAAAAGCTCAACGAGCTCTTGAAAAGCTACTTGTCCAAGTTCGACATGGGCGTGACCGCCGCCGTGCACCCCGAGGAAGGCCTGAATTTATTGAAGAAGCGGGGCTCGGACCTGGTGATCCTGGACGTCATGCTGCCGGGTAAGGACGGTTTCGAGGTCTGCAAGGAAATCCGCAAGGCCTCCAAGGTGCCCATCATCATGCTGACCGCCCGGGGTGACGTGACCGACCGCGTGGTGGGCCTGGAAATCGGCGCCGACGACTACCTGGCGAAACCCTTCGAGCCCCGCGAATTGGTGGCCCGCATCCAAAGCGTCATGAGGCGCCTCGCCCCCGCCCCGGCCGCGGCCCCCGGCGGGATGCTCCAATCGGGCGGCCTGGCGGTGGACCTCTCCAAACGCACCGCTTCCTTGAACAAGAAGGACCTGGGCCTGACCACCACCGAGTTTGAGATCCTGCTCTTTTTCCTGAACAACCCCGGGGCGGTCCTGAGCCGCGACCGCATCATGGAGCACCTCAAGGGCATCGAATGCGAGGCCTTCAACCGCTCCATCGACATCGCGGTGAGCCGCCTCCGTCGCAAGCTCAAGGACAGCGCGGATAAGCCGAAGTTCTTCAAGACGGTCTGGGGCGAGGGTTACTTGTTTATCGGCAAGGTGGAGAAGGTGAAACCATGAATCCTGAAAGTACCAACACGACCGAAAAGAACTCCCGGGCGACGCGCTGCCCCTGGGTCCCCCCCCACCGCCACCTCCGTGACCATTGGCGTGAGCACGATTGGAGGCGGGGTCCCTGGAGGCGTCCTCCCCGCCATTGGTTCTTCATGAAAATCCTCATGTTGCTCTTTTGGGTCTGCGTGGCTTGCACGATTTCCTTCTTCGTTTCCGGGAGCCTTCCGGCGCACCGGGTCCTGCAGACCTTTGGAATCATTGTCCTCGTCATGGCCTTGGGTGGAATGGCCCTGCGGAGGATGTTCGGCCCCTTGCGGATGCTCATGAGGGGCGTGGAGGAAGTCAGCGAGGGCAACCTGGATTTCCAGTTTCCCCACCGCGGGCGCCACGGCGAGATCAACTACCTGGCCGACCAGTTCAACCGCATGGTGGGCCATATCAAGGAAATGATCCATTCCAAGGACCAGCTCCTGCTGGACGTCAGCCACGAATTGCGCAGCCCCCTCACACGCATGAAGGTGGCCTTGGAGATGAGTCCCAAGAGCAAAATGAGGGATTCCATGATGAGCGACATCCAGGAAATGGAAACCATGCTGACCGAAATATTGGAAACCGAGCGGCTCAAGAGCGGCAATGGGAAACTCTCCCTGGCGACGGTGGACCTCTGCACCCTGGCCGGCGAAATGGCGGAGCGTTATGCGGAACGGAAGCCGGGGCTGAAGTTCCTGGATCCGAAGGAAAAATCGGAGGTGACGGCGGATTGCTCCCGCGTGAAAACCGTCCTTCAAAACGTGCTGGAAAACGCCCTGAAGTTTTCCGAAGGCCAGAAAAAGGCTGTGGAGATGAGCCTGGAATCCGAAGGGGACCATAGGCTCATCAGGGTCCAGGATTTCGGCCCCGGCATCCCCAAGGAAGAGCAGGGAAAGATCTTCGAACCCTTTTACCGGGTCGACAAGTCCCGCACCAAGGAAACCGGAGGCTACGGACTGGGCTTAAGCCTCTGCCGGGAAATCATGCTGGCCCACGGCGGGGATATCCGCCTCGAAAGCGAGCCGGGCCAGGGCACCACCGTTTCCCTTTTCTTTCCCCCGGGCAAGTCTTCGCCTAAACTATGACGGTCTCTGCGTTATTTTGGGTTTGAATCCAAAGCGGGCGAAATGAAAAGTTCCGGTTGTTTCCTTCTTTTATCCTTGTTGGCCTGCCTCAGCCCCGCTTCAGCCCAGACCCCTTCCCCCGTCCAACCCCTCCCGGCCTTTTCCGCCCATCCGGTGAGCTTGGAAAACGGCCGGTCGCTGGTTTTGAACCTTCCCGGGGACCTGGACCTGAGCCTTGCCGCCCAGGGGATGAAATGCCCGCGGTTCATGGCCTGGAGCCCCGACCACCGTCTTTTTATCGCCGGCCTTTACAACCGGGGCGACACCCGCAATGGGCGGATTTACGTGCTTGAGGATTTCAACCCCTCCACCGGGACCTTCGGCAAAATTACCACCTA
>Ga0070734_10002855_pt1 | contig 19617 bp, 14 predicted proteins | sample Coa_R1_8_FD_66444 | JGI IMG/M metagenome (GOLD analysis project Ga0070734, IMG submission 66444) | Surface soil microbial communities from Centralia Pennsylvania, which are recovering from an underground coalmine fire - Coalmine... | ecosystem: Environmental > Terrestrial > Soil > Unclassified ... | reverse complement strand
CGGTTCTTATAAGGCCGGCCAGACCAGCAATATTCCGCAGCTCACCATGGCCGTGGAGCATTGGAGCCGGATCGCTCGATTGCTGGCGCAAAAGAAGCCGGTGGAGCTGGAGTTAAACGTGAAGAACACGTTTTATGACGACGCCACCACGCAGTACGACACGATCGCCGAGATTCCCGGCAGCGACAAGAAAGACGAAGTTGTGATGCTGGGCGCCCACCTGGATTCCTGGCACACGGGCACAGGAGCCACAGACAACGGCGCAGGAACGGTGGTCATGATGGAGGCCGTCCGGATTCTCAAGTCCCTTGGCCTGAAGCCGCGCCGCACCATCCGCATCGGTTTGTGGAGCGGAGAAGAAGAGGGCTTGCTGGGATCGCAGTGGTATGTGATGCACCACTTCGGAGAGCGCCCGGAATCGAAAGACCCCGAGCGCAAAGGCGACCCAACGCTGACGCGGCGTGAAAACGGCCCGGTGACAGTGAAGCCGGAGCAATCGAAGGTTTCCGTTTACTTCAACGTGGATAACGGCACGGGCAAGATTCGCGGGATTTATCTGCAGGAGAACACAGCTGTACAGCCGATCTTCAATGCCTGGATGAAGCCTTTTGCGGACTTGGGAATGAATACCATCAGTTTGCGCAATACCGGCGGAACCGATCACCTTTCTTTCGACGCCGTGGGCATTCCGGGCTTCCAGTTCATTCAGGACCCGGTCGAATATGAAACGCGCACACACCACTCCAATATGGATGTTTTCGATCGCCTGCAACCCGAAGATCTCAAGCAAATGGCCGTGATCGTAGCGTCGTTTGTCTATGAGGCCGCACAACGCGACCAGATGTTTCCTCGCAAGCCCATCGAAAGAGAACTACCACCCCCACCGGCAATGGCTGAGGGAGGAAACTAAGAGCGGCATTACGGCTAAAAGAAATTCAGCAAAGGGCACGGAGCTTTCCGTGCCCTTTTTCTATTGCTTAATTACGAAGCTTGGATCTTGTGAGGAGGCTGAATCAGTGAGCGGTATACCCGCCATCCACGGGGAAGGCCGCGCCCGTGACCCAAGAAGAATCGTCACTCGCCAGAAATAATGCAGCCTGCGCGATATCGGCGGGCTGGCCAAACCTCCCTAAGGGATGAAGGGCAATGCGCTGCTGGACCGCATTCGCATCCAGGCTGAACTGGGCCACTAGATCGGTATCTACAATGCCGGGACAGATGCAGTTCACCCGAATCTTCTCCGCGGCGTGGTCGAGCGCCATGGCTTTGGTGAGCGCGAGAATGGCCCCTTTGGAGGTGGAGTAGGCAAGGCGATTCCGCGCTCCTACGGTGCTCAACACCGAACCAATATTGACAATCGATCCGCCACCCGCGGCGCGTAGATGCGGGAGCACAGCGCGGCTGAGAAGCCATACGCCACGCACGTTCACGTTGAAGGTGTTGTCCCATTCTTCTTCGCTATGGGATTCGGCGGTGCCTGCAAAAAGCAGAGCTGCATTGTTCACCAGAACATGAATTCCACCGAAATGCCGCACCGCGGAATTAACGAGGCGCTCGATATCTTCGGCGCTACCTGCATCCGCAGGCACCGGAAGGCACTTGCTGCCTATTTCCCCGGCAACCGCATCCAACTTGTCTTTCCGGCGGCCAGAGATCACCACATTCGCGCCTTCTTTGGCGCAGGCCACGGCAATGGCCTTTCCGATTCCTGTACCTCCGCCGGTGATCACGGCGACCTTACCAGCCAGTTTCATAGCTTTCGGCGCTCCCCAGTTCAGGCTGTTCGTTCCAATCGATTTTTCGTTTGAAAGGTTTGAATTTGAAGTTTGGATTATTGAGGCTTCTTGTAGACCATGCCGCTTTTCATCACAAAGACCGGATTCTGAAGAACCGTTATGTCTTTGAGTGGATCGCCGGGGACGGCAATCATATCGGCGAACTTTCCCGCCTCTAGCGTTCCAATCCGGTCGGACCAACCTAGGAGATCGGCGGCGTTGATGGTGGCCGTCTGAATCGCATGCAGCGGAGTCATTCCCATTTGCACGTAAACGGCAAACTCGTGCGCGTTCAGGCCGTGGGGATAAACCGCCGCATCGGTCCCAAATGCAATCTTAACTCCGGCATCAAAGGCTTTCTTCAAGTTGGTGTGCACGATCGGGATGATGGCACGCTCTTTTGCCGCATACATCTCCGGCAAACCTATTTTGGTCATGTTGTCCTTGAGCCAGTCGGCGAGATACAGCGTGGGCACGAGGTATGTGCCTTTAGCCTTCATCATATTGATGGCTGCATCATCGATATAGGAGCCATGCTCAATCGAATCTACACCGGCTTCCGAGGCCCAAAGAATGCCTTGCGCACCGTGCGCGTGGGCAGCCACCTTGCGACCCAGACGATGAGCGTCTTGCACAATCGCCTTCATCTCTTCGAGCGTATATTGCGCCGCTTGCGGATCGTCGCCTTTGGAGAGCACTCCTCCGGTGGCGCATATCTTGATCACATCGGCGCCGTACTTAATGACCTCTCGCACTTTGTGCTGGACGCCTTCCACGCCATCGGCGACACCCTCGGCGGTAGAGTGGAAGTCAAACGGCAGCAGGTTGTTGTCGCAGTGTCCGCCGGTAATTCCCAGCGCCGGGCCGCTGACAATCATGTGCGGTCCCGGCAACATGCCCTGATCGATGGCATCACGCAGCGCCACATCGGTATATCCGCTCGCGCCAACATTGCGCACCGTGGTAAATCCGGCTTCAAGGGTGATCTTGGCGTTCTTCGCTCCGATCAGAGCCTCCATCGGCTTGGACACAGCAAGTTCCTGATACCCAAAGCTTGGATCGCTGGTGATATGGGTATGCGCGTCAATCAAGCCGGGCAGCAAAGTTACATTGCCCAGATTGATGACCGTGGCCCCAGCAGGAACCGCACCAGTAAGGCTGGCGATCTTATCGCCCTCGATCACGATGGATGCATTGTCCACGGTGCGGCCGGTTTTCACATCTAGCAGATGAGCCGCCCGAACAACGGTGACTTGTTGGGAGAATGAAGCTATAGCAAAGAACAGCAGGAAAGAGAGGCCAAGAAATCGGATTTTCATGGTGGAAGCAGGCGATTATAGCAGGGGAGAGAGCCATGCCATGAACTCCGAAACCTCGGCAAAACGGCAAGCTTCTGGGTTCTCCAAGTTATCCAGGTTTTGCTTCCACCCGTGACTTATTCCCCCCTGTCTTTGTGTGCATTGGCCTTATGTGCGACTTGTCTTAATAAAAGATTGGCTCTATGCTTACGAGGCTCGACCGGATTCCCTTACTTTCTCCGCATATAGACCGTCCTAAGAGAGGTCCTATCATGGCTATTTATACGAATCCGCCTGGTGGCGTGGGTGGAACGCGAGTCAACGTGACCTATCACAATGCGCCGGTCGGACCGAGCGGAACACATTCGATTCGTTATGTTGGCCTGGATGGGGCCGCCGGCACACACCGAGGGTACTTAGACTATTCCGTGGGCGGAGGAACGCTTTCCATCCATACGGTGGATGCAACACCTCAAGGCAGCGGATTAGGATCTTTGCTGCTCTACGAAGCCGCGCTGCGTGCTTCCTTCCACGGAGCGGCTCGCATCACCGCTCTCAATGTCGCAGCCAATGCCCGAGGTTTCTATCTCAGAGCTGGATTTCATCCAAGCCGCGCGGGGCGTGATTTGGCTGAAGGGGTTATTGCAACTCCGGCTGCGCCAGTCGATTTCGGAACCAGATTGGCGCTCGCAAGGAGCATCGGCAATTGGGATGCGGAGAGAGTCCAGATCCAAAACGCCGCATACGCGGAGATCAACACACACTGGTTGTGACCGGGTCACTACGGCTGAATCCAAGCAGCTACTCAAATTGGCCAAATTGAGCCGGCAGCCGGGCTTCTGGCTTCTTTTCGCGGGGGCAAGAACAGCTTGGCAGGCGCTTTGGCACCCATTTGCCTTCTCCTTTGCATCCCTTTGCATCTCCACCGCTGGACGTAACCCTATCCACAACTTTATTCTGTAGTGTTACCGAGGGCCTAGCTGGCCAATCGGTATGGTTTCCTTCTATGCCAGAAAATATTCAAGTGACGCTCCCAGATGGGAGCAAGCGGGACGTTCCCAAGGGCTCTACCCCTTACGACATTGCCAAATCCATCAGCCCCAGGCTAGCCGAATCGGCCCTGGTGGCAAAAATAAAGCCGTTGTCTGAGCAGCCTCACCACTCAACCGGCGAAGCAGCCGCGCACACGTCCCATCATGCGGGCGCATCTGAGAAAAATGGCTGGCTGTTTGTCGATCTATCGAAGCCTCTCGATCAGGACGTGGATCTGAGGCTACTGACCGACAAAGACGCGGATGCCCTCGAAGTCTACAGGCACTCCTCCGCCCATGTGCTGGCGACGGCAGTGCTCGAACTGTTTCCCGAGACCAAGCTGGGGCATGGTCCGTCAACCGAAAGCGGATTCTTCTACGACTTCTATCGACCCACGCCTTTCACGCCGGAAGACCTGGAGAAGATCGAAAAACGTATGCAGGAAGTCGTGACCCGCGATGAGAAATTCGACCGCGAGTTCGTTCCGCGCGAAGAAGGCCTGGCCAAGTTCCGCTCCGAAGGCGACTTCATGAAGGTCCACTTCATCGAGCAGTTCACCAAGGCGGGGGAGCCCATTTCCACGTATCGCAACGGCAAGTTCGTGGATTTTTGCCGTGGACCTCACGTCCCCTCCACGGGGCGCATCAAGGCTTTTAAGCTGCAAAGCATCGCAGGCGCGTACTGGCTCGGGGACGAAAACAACCAGCAGCTACAGCGCATCTACGGCACCTCCTTTTTCAATAAGAAAGACCTTGAGCATCACCTGATGGTGCTGGAAGAGGCCAAGAAGCGCGATCATCGCGTGCTGGGCAAACAGCTTGACCTGTTCAGCATTCAGGAGCTGGCGGGACCAGGGCTTATCTTCTGGCACCCGAAGGGCGGCCTGATCCGCAAAGAGATGGAAGACTGGATGCGCGATGAATATCTCAAGCGCGGCTATTCCCTCGTCTATACCCCGCACGTTTTTCGAGTCAATCTCTGGAAGACCAGCGGCCACGAAGGCTATTACGCGCAAAACATGTTTGCGCCCATGGAACTGGACGACGCCGAATACCGGATGAAGCCCATGAATTGTCCGGGGCACATTCTGATCTACAAGGACGGGCTGCGCTCTTATCGCGAACTGCCGGTTCGATACGGAGAGTTGGGAACCGTTTACCGTTATGAGCGGTCGGGCGTGATGCACGGGCTTCTACGGGTTCGCGGTTTTACCCAGGACGATGCGCATATCTTCTGCACTCCTGAACAGATTGAGGACGAGATTGTGGGATGCCTCGATTTCGCCCTCGCGGTGCTGAAGACTTTTGGCTTTGAGCAATTCCAGGTGGAACTCAGCATTTGGGACCCGAACGACCGCAAGAACTTCCTGGGCGGCGATGAAAAATGGGAGTTGGCGATCCGCGCTTTAGAGAATGTTATGACGCGGCGCGACATTCCTTATAAAACCATTCCCGGCGAAGCGGCTTTCTATGGCCCCAAAATCGACATCAAGCTCCTGGACGCCCTTGGCCGTCCCTGGCAGCTTTGCACGGTGCAATTCGATTTCAACCTGCCGGAGCGATTTGAGCTTGAATACGTGGCCGAAGACGGCACGCGCAAGCGGCCTTTGATGATCCATCGCGCGCTCTTTGGCTCTATGGAACGGTTCTTCGGCACCCTGATCGAACACTATGCAGGGGCGTTTCCTGTATGGCTTTCGCCGGTGCAAGTGGCGGTGATCCCCATCAGCGAGAAGCACACGGAGTATGGGGCAACGGTATTGCAACAGCTCAAAGACGCGGGAATACGCGGCGAACTCGACGCGCGCAATGAAAAAATGAATGCCAAAGTTCGCGAGCATACCTTGCAGAAAGTTCCATTCCTGCTGGTGGTGGGAGAGAAAGAGGCTGAGGCGGGCAGCGTGAACGTGCGCGTTCGCGGCCAGCAGCAGCCCGAAGGCACTGTCCCGCTGGGGCAGTTTGTAGAGCGGGTCGTGAAGTTGATCCGATCGAAGAGCGTGGCTTTGCAATAGGCCGAGACACTCCAAGGTATAACCCCAGGCATCACCCAAGACATAAAATGAGAAGCAAATTTCCGGGCTTCGGGCCCGAAGCCCTGGCATTTTTGCGGAGCTTGAAGCGCAACAACCGCCGTGAATGGTTCCAGCCCCGAAAAGACGTTTATGAGTCGTCCATCAAAGCTCCTATGCTGGAGTTGCTCGGATGCCTTAATGAGGGGTTCGCCGAATTTGCCCCGAAGCATGTGACTCCGCCTCAGAAGGCGCTGTTTCGTATTTATCGCGACACGCGCTTCTCAAACGACAAGACTCCTTATAAGACCCATATTTCCGGAATATTTCCGCTGCAGAACTCTCCCGGCAAGCAGGGCGGCGCTTTCTATTTTCACTTTACGGAAAAAGAGCTTCTGGTATTTGGCGGGGTCTACACGCCGGTTCCCGAAGAGCTGCTGGCAATCCGGAATTTAATCCAGGACCGCCACGAAGAACTGGAAGCAATTCTTGCGAACAAAACACTGAGAAAGACAATTGGCGGGATGCAGGGGGCACAGCTCACACGAATGCCCAAAGGGTTTTCTGAAGATCATCCGGCTGCGACTCTTCTGCGCCATAAACAGTGGTACCTAGAAAACCGCCTCGACTTTGGATTCGTGACTTCATCCAAGCTGGCGGTGGAATTGATCCGCCATTTTCAAATCATGGCGCCATTTGTGCAGTTTCTCGATCGCCCATTTGCTCCACGGCAAGCCCCAAAGAAGATGCCGTTTGCCGCCTTTTGAAATCAATGATCGGAAAGCAGTGCACGTTCGTTGCGTTGTATTTTCGGAGACCTTAGAAACCGGCCATGCGCGTCTTTCGATTTCTTTTTCTTGTTTTCTTTTTTTTGACAATCTGTAGCGTTTGCGGGGCGCTCAACGACCACTATCATCTCGTTCGCATCCTGGTGCGAGGATCAAGCCGGTATTCCGAGGCCGACCTTGTGCGCGCCAGCGGCCTTTCCTTGAACTCACAGGTCATGGCCGCGGATCTGGAAAAAGCCGCCAACCGCCTCAACGGCACGGGAGCATTTTTGTCTGTGCAGTATCTGTTGAAACCGGCGGTGGGCACAGACGGAGTGGAGGCGGATTTCCAGGTTAAAGATACCGATCAATTTCTGCCCGCTCACTTTGAGAACGTTGTTTGGTTTACCCCCGAAGAACTGAAGGCCAAAATTCACGGCGGCGTTCCGCTCTATGATGGCTCCCTGCCCACAAGCGGTTCGATGGCCGACGACGTTGTAGCAATACTGAAGCAGGCGCTCGTGCAGAAGGGTCTACCCAACGACATAGCCTACGAACTCCAAGCCGAGATGGGCAAACCGCCTAAAGCCTATCTATTCAAAGTCAACGACTCCACTCTCAAGATTGGAGAAATCCGTTTCCCCGGCGCCACCCGCATGGATGCGGCGGCGCTGCAAAAACCCATCTCTCCCTTACGCGGCATGGAATATCTCAATAGCACCCTGGAAATTGCAATCAAGGACTCCTTGACGCCGGTCTACGAGCAACGAGGCTTTCTCAAGGTCGCCTTTGGCGAGATCAAGCCACACCTTACGAAAAATGGGGCCGTTGACATCGACATTCCGGTTACCGAAGGGGAACAATACCGGCTGGCCGGTTATTCATGGGCGGGAAATACTCTTATCGCGGCGGATGAACTCTCAAAGAAGATCACGTTGCATACGGGAAAGCCCGTGGATGGAATCCTGCTCACTCACGATCTGAATGAAGCGAGAAAGCTCTTTGGGAAATTTGGCCGGGAGGCGGCTGCCATTACTCCTTCCCCGGTTTTCGCCTCCGATACGGTGACCTACAGCTTTGCCGTTGTAGAGGGCGACCTTTATCACATGGGAAAGCTGGAGATCAAAGCGCCGGATGCCCAGAGAAAGCAACTTCTCCAAGATCGCTGGAAATTACCCACAGGCGCTCCGTATGACAGCACTTATGTTTTGCAGTTTGCGGCGCTGATGGCGCCCATGTTTCCCGACAGTTCCTGGAAATGGGTGGCCATCGAGCACATTGACGATCCGAATAAGTTGGTGGATGTGTATATCGAAGCAAGGAGGAAGTGAAACTTCGATCTACTTTGGGAATGCCGCCCTTAAGCTGATGCCAAAGGTAAATTTGTTGTCCACAAACTGATAGACCGGCGGAAGAGAGCCGTATTCATAAGCGACATTGATCGCGACAAACTTCGTCAATCCGATGGCGACCGTCTGTCTTACATAGTCCCTTGGATTTGTGCCAGAGAATATTTCCGTCACACCGCTCTGCGAGCGCACAAGACGTATTTCATTCAGCAGGGGCCAACGCCGGTCATAGTTCGTTTCGAATGTCACGTCCTGCAATCCCGGCTTGCCAAGATCGAAAATCAGGAAGAAGGACGTGCCGGCTTTCAACCGCGCGATTCCATTGCCATCTAACTGCGGTGCGATGCTGCGCAGGTTCTTTCCTGTTTCCACGCCAACCACCGGCCTCAAATGAGCCCGTATGGTGGAAGCGGAATTGAAGATCCATGGCCTGAATACTCCCCGGAGGTCCGCGTTATAAATGATGTTGCGCTGCAGGAAATCGTCGGTGGTCTCCAGCTTGGCAAACTGCGCCAACCTGATCGAACTGATTGGCGCTTCGCGGGGAGACACCAGGGGAAATTCCCATTGAAGGGCAAAATTCAGGCTATCCGGCGTGGTGTTGGGGTCGCTCCCACCCTTTAAATCAAGGACGGGACCAATCAGGTGCACGGTATTGGCGATCAGGCAACGGCCGCTAAGATCGGCTTTCACGTCATACGAGCCTTCAAAATCCTGACCACTCGAATGGGTAATCTGACCGGAAAAGTACAGATTGGAATCGTCTCGCCCCGATGCGCTGCCGAGTTTGGCCCGGGCAATCTGGCCGAAACGCGAGAGCAGGCAGGGTGAATTGGAGACTGACGAGTGTCCCGTTTCGCTCCCTGTTGGGCTTTTCTCGCTTTCCGGAGCCACGGATTTTGGCACTTTTACTAGCTTTACCAGCACTTCGACGTGCCGCGCCGGGTCGGTAAAATCGAGATTGCTGAGCGCAACGAGATAGGGCACATCCGAAGTCATAGGCTCGGACGGTGCCACCTGAATCGCCACTACGTTGCCAATAACGCTGGTGCTGCAACTTTCCAGATTGAGGTCGCGGGTGCGGGCAAGATCGACGATTTTGCACGTGCCCGGCCCTTTGCCGAGACTATCGCTCAATAGAACCTGGATCTGCCAACCTGTGGGAGTGTGAGCGGAGCTTACATCCGTAATCGATTGACCAAAACAAGCCCCCGAACCGGCCATGGAGATGACCGCAAACAAACAGGCACAGAGCCAGGGGTTCACCGAGAGAAGGTATTTCCAGACACCTTTTTTATGCAGGCAAACTGTTTTCAACGATCATTTGCTCCAACTGCGCGAAGGTAGTGGTGGAACTTACCCGAAGCCGATTCGGGTCGACCTTGTGTTTGGCGCTGGGCACACCCATGTCTTGATCCGTCACGATCCGGTTTACAAGATCTTCGATGGCGCTGGTGTCTTCGATGCCGAACTTCGAGATGGGATCCTGGCCGCCGATCTTTCCAACAACTTTGCCGACAGAGCGCACACAGGAGAGGCAAATTCGTTCCGCTGTAATGAAATCCATGCCGCCGACGTTCCTTTTGAGCCCGGCGTTTCATCGTGCATCGTCCATGGAGCGCCGGGGCGTTTCATGAATTGATCGTTCCCGCCGGATTCTAGCACAGGTCTACGCCGGATCTGATAGTTCGGGCTTCTATCCCAACAACAACGGCTTCCTGCCAAGTAAGCTGTGTATGTGCATCGCTTATCGTCATCAAAATCGGCAAGATCTCCTAGCGTCCTAGGGCAAGCATGAATGATTCGAGAATGCTTCGATTTATTGAGAGCGAGCGGCAGATGCTACTCTGTTAGTTCTTGGAGATTTCCCATGGCTAACCGCTCTGCTCCTCCCGGCAATCCTGCTTTCGGTCAACCTGGCATAGCGCCAACCTGGTCCCCTGCTTCGAAGGATGGGGTCGGCACAGCCTATTCTCAATCGAGCCGGGTATGGTTCACCCTGGCAATGGGTATTTTGACGGAAATTTATTACCCAACCATCGATCGCCCGCAAATTCGCGACGCGCAGTTTCTCATTTCAGACGGCAAGACCTTTTTCCACGAGGAGAAACGCGACCTGGGCATGACAGCCAAGATCGAGCACCTGCAGACAGAGGCTCTTGGCTACCGGATTTCGAGCGCCGACCCGAAGGGACGCTACAGCCTGGTCAAGGAAGTTATCTGCGATCCACACCAATCGTGCGTTCTGGTAAACGCCAAGTTCGAGATTGCAAAAGAGTGGCAAGGCAAGTTGCACGTTTATGTATTGCTTGCTCCTCACCTCGAAGTCGGCGGGTGGGCCAATTCTTCTGAAGGGCTTGAGGTTGCCGGACGGCGGGTGCTGGTTGCATGGAAAAATCACACCTATCTTGCCCTTGGCAGCAACCCAGGATTTCTTCGCACTTCCTGCGGCTTTGTGGGAGCCAGCGATGGTTGGCAGGACCTTCACGATAACTACACCATGGACTGGGAGTTCGATCGCGCTGAAAACGGAAATGTTGCCATCATGGGCGAGGTCGATCTGAGCCAAGGCAGCGAGTTTACCTTTGGCATTGCCTTCGGCGATGGCATTCACGCCGCGACCTCCACTCTCACGCAGGCCCTCGCTTTCCCATTTGCGTGGTCGCACGCCAGATTTGTGGAGCAATGGCAGCGGGTTCGAGGAAAGATCCTGCCCCTGGAACCGGTTGCCGGTGACGGTGGATGCCTCTATCGAACCAGCGGCAACCTGCTGCTTGCTCACGAGGATAAGACCTTTGCTGGAGCCCTGATTGCCTCTGCGAGCATTCCGTGGGGCGATGCCATGGGCGACGAAGACCTTGGCGGGTATCACCTTGTCTGGACAAGAGACATGGTCAACAGCGCAACCGCGCTGATGGCCTGCGGCGACCAAGTTACCGCCTTACGAGCCCTCATCTACCTCGCCTGCTCGCAGCAGCCCGATGGCGGATTCCCCCAAAACTTCTGGATCGACGGCACACCGTACTGGCATGGCATGCAACTGGATGAAGTAGCTTTCCCCATCATTCTGGCTTGGCGCTTATGGAACCAGAAGGCGCTCGAAGATTTCGATCCTTATCCGATGGTCAAAGCGGCGGCGGCTTACATCGTTCAATATGGCCCCCGGACCCAACAAGAGAGATGGGAAGAAGTGAGCGGATACTCTCCTTCGACCCTGGCCGCCAACATTGCGGCCCTGATTTGCGCAGCCGATATGGCGCGCGCGCGCGGAGACGCGCAAGCCGCAAAGTTCATTGAGGAGTATGCCGATTTTCTGGAAGCGCATATCGAGACCTGGACCGTTACCACCGATGGCGAACTTGTTGCAGGAATCCGGCGGCACTACATCAGAATCCTTCCTATTCAAAGCGACGATATTGCTCCCGTAGAAGATCCCAACTCCGGAATCATCACCATCGCCAATCGTGGTCCCAACGAACAATCGCAGTTTCCCGCCAAGAACGTAATCGACGCAGGTTTCCTGGAGCTTGTACGCTACGGCATCCGCAAGGCCGGCGATTCCCTCATGGAAGATTCTCTGCGGGTTGTCGATGAGGTTTTGAAGGTGACAACCTCCGTTGGCCCAGCATGGCGCCGCTACAATCACGATGGTTACGGCCCGCACGCGGACGGAAAACCCTACACAGGCTGGGGCATTGGCCGTGCCTGGCCGCTGCTTACCGGCGAGCGCGCGCACTACGAATTAGCCGCGGGCCGCAACATTCGCTCTTTGATTGCAGCTATCGAAGGTTTTGCGAGTAACGGCGGACTCTTGCCGGAGCAAATCTGGGATGAGCCGGATATTCCCGAAGCGTTCATGTATTTTGGAAAACCGGCGGGCTCGGCAATGCCCCTGGTTTGGGCTCACGCGGAATACGTCAAGCTGCTGCGCTCTGTTTCCGATGGAAAAGTGTTTGACTGTCTCCCGCCCGTGGCCAACCGCTATCTCCAAAAACACGAACGCAGCAATTTCGAATTGTGGAAGCCCTCGCGGCAAATTAAGAAGATACAAGCCGGTAAGACACTAAGGATCTTATGCTGGGGGAGCTTCCGAATTTCCTGGTCGCTCGATGGCGGACAGACCAAACAAGAAGGCAGGGCAATCGGGAGCGGCCTTCCATTGAGTTTTCTGGATCTGCCCGTTCCCAAGCAAGCCGGCTCCATCCAATTTAGCTTTCTGGAAGCCGACATAGCAGGGTTGGCGGGGAAAAACGTTTCAATCTCGATTACTGCAGGGTAGCAAAATCTTCAGAGCCCCAACCATGAAGGTGACACGAGGTTGGGAGGGGCAAGAAGGAAGCGATTTTCCATTTTTTCTCGGCGGCTTTTTTCGCGGAAAAGCCGCCTTGAGTTTTCAAGTTCCTGAACCCCGCTTAGCGGTGAAAACAACTCTAGTCCGGAACTTGCTCTATTTTCTTTAGGGCGTAGGCGCAGTCTTTTTTTAAGGCGTCGTCGCAATCTTTTTTTAAGGCGTGGTCGCAATCCAGGAAGGCGAGGTTCCTATTGCGAAAGGCGCTCCCACGAGACTCCGCAACTGGGTCCCGTTGATCAGCGCAAAAGCTCCGATGTCGTTCGATCCCTGATCGGCCACGTAGACAAAGTTGTTGGCTCGATCAAACGCCACGAAAACCGGATTCACACCTGCAGTAAACGGGGAGCCAGCCACTGCGGAGAGTGCTCCCGTACCCGAAATCGTGAAGCCCGAGATATTGTTCGAACCCTGATTGGCCGCGAGCAGGAAGGTTCCCGAGGTATTAATTGCCAAGCCGCTCGGATTTGTCCCTGCCGGGAACGGAGAACCGCTCACCGGAGAAAGCGCTCCACCTGCTTGGATGGAGAAGGCCAGGATCGAATTGCTCGCATGATCGGAGGCATAGAGAAATTTGGCTCTTGGCTCGATCGCAAGGAAGGTGGGATTTACGCCAGCGGTGACAGCAGGCGACTGCAAAGCCGTGAGGGTGCCATCGGAGTTGATAGAAAATCCGGAGATCGAACCGACTGTAGGATTCGCGAGATTATCCACACTGGCGACATACAGCGATTTGGAATCGGGAGAGACAACCATAAAAATTGGATTCGCAGCGGTCGGAAATGTGGCCAGCGGTGTATTGGTGATGGGATCTTTCGCTGGGTTCGCAATGTGATCCAACGTGTCGTTTCCTACGTCCACCGTAAAGGCGGAAATATCGTTGGAGCCCTGGTTCAGCACATAAACAAAACGGCCATCCGCCGTGAGCGCCATGGATACCGGATTTGTGCCGGCAATGATGGGCGGGGGAGTATTGATCGTATTCGGAGGCAAGGGCGGAACACTCAACTCTCCATTGCCGACATTACGGATAAGAACCGTGATCGTTCCATCGGAAAAGTTAGCTATGTAGGCAAACTGTCTTGAAGGGTGGATCAATACAGCCACTGGAACGGAGCCGGTAGCACTGAGAGGTGTACCTGTGAACGGTTGAAGGGCTCCTGAAGCGTTCTGCTTAAAGCCAAACACATCGTTCGTGCCCTGGCCCAATACATATACGGAGTTATTGTTCGTCTTGCTACACCCTGCGCCAAATGCCAACAGCGCAAGCAGGGCGGCGAAAATTCCAGCTTTCATCCAATCTCCTTTCAAGACTTCCTTGCGCGGAAGACACTTCGCAAATCCATAAGAGATGTTTATCAATGTAACTGACGATTTCCTTGGGAGTCCATCAAGAGCCCTTGGGGGATGCCGAAGCCTTTCATGCCCCCCCGAATTCCAAATTCAGCGCACGTCGTTTAACGCGCTTCATTCAGCGCACTCATTCAGCGCAACACCTCAGACGATTCTCACATTTGTTTGATGCGGGCTCAAGTTGCATCAATCATAAAGCATAAAAGCATGTTCGTGGCTTATGTGCCCGGGTAACGCGGTCTCCCTCCAATTGGCAGAGATCACCTCGTAGAACGCCGTACGGGCAAAAATTTGCGGAGAAATTATGTGCTGGGAGGACCGTGTGACGGTGCTTTCGGGGAAAAATTTACGAAAACCGGCTTTCCGGACCCCAGCTTTTGGCCCAAAAAGAAAGCCCGCCACGATCCAGGCGGGTTTCCTCCGGGGAGTACAACGCCGTACTATTTTTGAATTTTCGGGCCTAAGCGCGCGGCTGTACCGTGATGCTTGCGGAACGCCGAAGTCACCACCGCCTGCTCTATGCTTGGCTCATTTAGGCTCGCCAGCCGGGCGCCGATTTTTCCGGCTTTTTCCTTGTCGCCCGTCTTCTCGTAGGCCCGCACCAAACCCAACATAGACATCGGACTGCGCGAGTCCTCCTCAAAATTGGAGACCGCGTCTTCATATTTGTCCTGAGCAAGCAGGACCGCCCCAGCCGCACCGTGATAGATCAATTGCAGATTTTCATCTGCTCCTGCGTTTGCGAGATTGGACAGCTGCCTCAGAGTTTCGTTGGCGAGTTCCATATTCTTGTCGCGAATGGCCCGTTCGACCCTCGTTCGAAGGATCGCCGCCAGTTCAAGGTCAACGATAGCTTGAGGGACTTTGTGTCCTTCGTGCAGGGCAACCTCGGCCTTTTGCAGCGCATTCCCTGCCAAAGCGCTATCCGTCTCGTATAGAGCGATGCTTCGGTAGGCCTCCGCCTCCACGTTGCCAAAGTCGGCCTTGTGTGCCTGCTCGGCCACAGCTAGAAAAGCCTGGCTGGCCGCCTTAGTGTCTCCTTCGCGGTAGTAGGTGGCCGCCGATTGGAGCGACCATAAAACCGACTGGACTTTTGTAGCTTTTTGAATGGCGATTGCATACTCGGCCCGCGCTCGCGGCTCGTCACCCATGAGCGCATAGGTATCCCCTAAGCCAAGTTGCGACTCATTGAACGTTGGATCGATCTTGAGCGAGGCACGATAGTGGGTCAAAGCATCTTCAAAGCGGCCAGCCATGCGGGAAAACTCCGCATAAGAATCCTGCGGGTTCGCTTCATTCGGCAGCAGCTCAGCATATTTTTTGACGTGCCGGAATGCCTCATCGAAATCCCCGATCCGCGCATAGCAGTAAGCAGCTTCATTCCAGGGGTCGGCAAACTGTGGATCAAGCTGAATGGCACGCTCAAAGATAGGAATTGCCCTGGTTGGCTCGTTCTGAGTCACCATCACCCACCAACCAGCGAGCCATGCCAGATGCTTATCCTGTTTGTATTCCCCTAGCGCCGAGTTCATCGCCTGGATTGCAGGAACATATTGGCTCTGTCCGGCATTGGCCAACCAATCGACAATCAAGCGCTCTTCCGGACCCGCCGAATGGCGGGTCGCCAAAGCTTTCTCTCGCTCGGCAAATTGCTCGGTTGGATCCTGGGCAAAATAGGCAAGGAATATATGAGCAAGTGCGAAGTGATGATCGGCTTGGGCGGCATTGCGCCAGTTTTGCAGTCCCGCCTGAATGTGCAGTTGCTCCATCTTGGCGAGGCCTTCCTGAAAAAATGCCCGCGCCTTCGAGGAATGCGTGCTCAAATGCATCTCGCCCGCTTCCTGGGTCGGCGCAGCCGCAAAAACCGTTGAACAACACAAAATGATGATAGTAAGAGTTCTGAAGGGCATACCTACCCTTTTCTGGAATATGGGTCGCGCTATCCCGACCTAGCTCTCTCCCCGGTTCATCGGTCCTTGGTTCTTGGTCGTTCGATCGTAAGGAAAAGAGGTCGAGAGATATTCAGCAATCCAACTTGACCTTTAGTTAATCCTCTGTGGGCCAACCTGCCAAGGTTACAGAGGTAATTGTGGATTGAACGTAGTAGTAGCTTTTACGCCGATAGACACGGGTGGGAGAGAATTGGAAGGGATCGGCAAGCTCCCAGCCTTCTACTTATTGACGTTTCGGCGGAGGGGCGCGACAACCAGGGCTTGCTCCAGCACGGGTTCGTTGAAAGCAACGAGATTTTCCGAAACCTGCTTTGCTTTCTCCCTTTCTCCGGCCATCTCATACGCCTGGGCAAGGCGCTTCATCGAAACAGGATTGCGGTCGTCGTCTTCAAGTTGGGAAATAGCTTCCTGGACCTTGCCTTGCGCCAGCAGAACGGCTCCCGATGCCGCTCCGAGAGAGAGATGTACAGCCCCATCGCTGCTGGTGGCTGCTATCTTTTCAAGACCCTTCAGCGTGCCGGCCGCCAATTCCATGTTTCCCGCATCGACTGCCCGATCCACCCGCGCTCGCAACACGGCGGCCATCTCTTGATCTCGCAAAGATTGAGGGAGCTTATGGCGCTCCTCATCAACCGCCGTCGCCGCCTTTTGTAAGAGATCCAGCGCTTTCGCGTGGTTAGGCTGATAAAGGGACATCAGGCGATAAGCCTCAGCCTCAACATTGCCGAGGCCGCTTTCATGAGCTTGGCGAGCCACCGACTCAAACGCAACATCGGCGGCGGAATAATTGTTTTCCCGGACGTAGGTGGCGGCGGACTGCAGGGACCAACGCGCTTTTTGCACTTTGTCCGCGGCTTTCTGCACTGCGGCGGAATATTCGACGCGCGCCTTGGCTTCTTCTCCCATGAGGGCATAGGTATCTCCAATGCCCAACTGAGATTCCACAAATCCAGGGTCGATTTTCAACGACTCATGGTAGTGCGACAGCGCCTGGTCGTATCTTCCCGCCATGCGCGAAATCTCCGCAAAGGAATCCTGGGGGTTCGCTTCATTCGGCAGCAACTCCGTGTATTTCTGCATCGCCGTAAAAGCCTTGTCGAACTGACGGGTTCGCGCATAGCAGTAAGCCAAGCTGTTCCAGCCATCGGCAAATCCAGAATCCAACGCAATGGTTTGTTCATAGAGGGGAATCGCGCGGATCCATTCCTGCTGGTTGGTAAACCACATCCCCGCAAGCCACAATACGAATTTGTGGTTTTTGTACTCGCTCAGGGTCTCATTCATCGCCTGGATGGCAGGAACCCATTTTCCCTGGCTGGAGTTCCCAAGCCAATCAATCACCAATTGTTCTTCTTTGCCCGCAAACTTCCGCGTGGCCAAAGCTTTGCCGCGCTCTGCAATTTGTTCGCCGGGATCCGGAGAAAAATTGGCAAGCAGTATGTGAACCAGTGCAAATTGTGGATCTTCTTTCGCGGCCTTACGCCAAGCCTGAAATCCCTCCTGCAAATGCAGCGTTTGGCATTTGGAAAGCCCTTCCTCGAAATCGGCGCGGGCCGTGGCTGACTTGGTGGTTACTTCAATGCCCGATTGAGGAGGCTGCGTGTCGCGGGCATGGCTCTTTGAAACAAATGGAGAAGCAAACAGATGGGCGCAAAACAGCACTGTGCTGCATGCCGCGGTAACTACGGCTCTGGCTTGGGTCATGCTATGATCTATGTCCTATTAAAGAGCCCGAAAGAAGTATCCTTGCTCCAGAGGCAGCTTGCCGTCTACCCGTACTACACGAATTTCCTTGCTGATAGAGTAGACATCCAGGAGTCCAATCGCTCCCCGGGTAGCTTCCACCGAACGGAGCATCTCTTGCTGGGAATGAACGATGACCACCGAGGCTTTGTGAATCCCGAGGAGAGTTTTGAATACTTCGGGCTGTATTTTGAAGAGCTTCGCGACCGCCTGCATTTCCGTGGAAGAAGGATCGAGAAGCACCAAGACGATGTCCCGCCCATCGGGCCATTTACGGTTTTCGAACTTGACGATCTTACTCAAGTCCGCCACGGCAAGATTAGGCGTAGCATTATTTTTGTTGACGACTACCGCGAGGTTCTTCGCTTCGCAGCAGAGGACGCCTGAAAAGAATAAGATCAGGCAAGCGCACAGATGTCGAACACGTTCCATAGCTCTCGCAGGTAGAACCTTAATGGGACTACAAACGAGGGAACAAGGTTACCAAAGTCGTGATTACGGCGGTAACTACCCAAGTATTATTCGATATAACATGCAGCGTATACCAATCGATTCCATCACGATCCTCAGCATGGGCTACAACCCAAGCGAACGCGTGCTCGAGTTGGAGTATCGCGATACCGGTGATGTTTATCAATATCTCGAGGTGCCTCTTGAAGAATATGAGGCATTTCAGGCAGCCGAATCCAAGGGCACATACCTGAACAAGGAATTCAAAAAGAAAGGCTATCGGTATCGGCGACTTAAACGTTCCTAAAATTGCAAAGATAAAAGATAAATGTTCCCCGGGCGGCCATTCCTCCTGTGCCATCCATGAGCCGTATCCCTCCTGCGCAACCCGTCTCTCGCACACGGGTGCGACTTTGATTTATCCTCAAAGGTCTTCTTAAAATCATGAAAATATTGGTCATCGGCAACGGAGGAAGAGAGCACGCGCTGGCATGGAAGCTGCGGCAATCGCCCCGTGTGTCCGCAGTGTTGTGCGCGCCCGGTAATGGAGGCATCTGCGTGGAGGCCCACTGCCTACCCGGCGATCCCAAAAATATTGCGGGCCTGCTCGCCCTCGCGCATCAGGAGCAACCGGATATTACAGTTGTGGGCCCGGAGATACCTCTTTCACTGGGAATCGTGGACGAGTTTTCGAGGCGTGGATTGCGCATTTTTGGACCTACGCAGGCAGCCGCGCAGCTCGAATCGAGCAAAAGCTTTGCCAAAGAGTTCATGCAGCGGCACAAAATTCCCACCGCTCATTACGCGGTGTGCTCCTCGGCAGAGGAGTTGCGGAAATCCCTCGGCCTATTTTCCACGCCTGTAGTCGTGAAGGCGGACGGCCTGGCCGCCGGCAAAGGCGTGGTGATTGCCTCCACCAAAGAGGAAGCCGCAGCCGTTGGCGAAGAAATGTTCAGCGGAAAACTCCTGGGCAGCGCGGCAAGCAAAGTGGTGCTGGAAGAGTTCCTACAGGGTGAAGAGGTATCGTTCCTGGTCCTGTGCGACGGCGAGCGAGTTGTGCCGCTGGCCGCATCGAGAGATCACAAGCGCGTGGGCGATGGTGACACAGGGGCCAATACCGGCGGCATGGGCGCCTATTCCACGGATTCCTTGATCGATCCGCCGATGGTTGAATGGCTGCTTAACCACGTTGCGCGGCCCGTAGTGAGCGGCATGAAATCCGAAGACGCCGCGTATAAGGGCATTCTGTATTGCGGGTTGATGATGACAGCGCGCGGCCCCATGGTTCTGGAATTCAACTGCCGTTTCGGCGATCCTGAGACCCAAGCCATCCTGATGAGACTTGAAAGCGACCTGGTGGAAGCCATCGAAGCATCCATCGACGGACGGATCACGGAAAATATGTTCCGGTGGTTCCCGGACGCCTCATGCTGCGTGGTTGTCGCTTCCGGAGGATATCCGGGCAGCTTTGTAACAGGCAAGAAAATTTCCGGGCTGGAGCGTGCAGCGGCAATGGAAAACGCCAAAGTTTTCCATGCCGGC
>Ga0070734_10002854_pt1 | contig 19629 bp, 13 predicted proteins | sample Coa_R1_8_FD_66444 | JGI IMG/M metagenome (GOLD analysis project Ga0070734, IMG submission 66444) | Surface soil microbial communities from Centralia Pennsylvania, which are recovering from an underground coalmine fire - Coalmine... | ecosystem: Environmental > Terrestrial > Soil > Unclassified ... | reverse complement strand
GTTCCATTATAAGTGATCGAAACGTACGCAGTTGTCCCGTCTGAAGAAGCAATCACTTCGTGTGGATCATTGCCAACGGGAATTCTTGCTTTCACCTGAAATGTTTTTGCATCCATCACAACCAGCACATGATCTTGCTTCGATAGTGCGAGCAAATTTTTTTGTGCCTGAATGGACAAACACAACGGCGACGATATTGCGAATGCGATAAGGAAGTGTTTGAATTTTAGCATTTGCATTTATAAGATTTCAGATTAAGAAATTCTCTGTACGAACTACAGACTAAATACATTATCAACTTTCCATTAATTATCTTTTTTCAAGCCAATTACCGGAAGCTGTTTTTCGTTGATCCGTTTGTTGAGCGCCGACAAATGCTCTGTCATAATTTTTTTCAATTTGTTCAACTGCACATCAGCCTGCGAAGAAAGATCAGCTAACGATTCCTTTATTTGTTTTGACGGAGGATTATAGCCGCTTGCAGCCACATCATACAAACCAGCAATCTTATCATTAAGCCGTATCGGAAAATTCAAAACATCCTGTCCGCTCTTTGATTTAGTTTGATATAATGCTTCTTCAATTTGTGTGATTTGTTTATTTATGGTGTCAGTCATCTGCTTAATGTCTTTATTATTAGCAGTGTCCATTCTTGAAGTGAAATCATTCATCTGAGCCCTGATCGCACGAATGTTTTTGATGGCTTTTTGAATTTCACTGAATTTGTCTCTGATCTGCAACAGCACTCCAACCTGTGCATCATAATCGGCTTCTGTCATGGCATAATTCGGATCGCCTTTTATCACAAAAGAAACATCCGTAGAATCATTATCATATCTAAAGCGTGCTTTGTATTTGCCGGGCGCAACTTTAGGGCCATCCACATTTCCATTCCATAAAATAAGCCCATCCAATTTTTCTGCAGGCGGATAAAGCATATCCCACACAAACTGGTTCATGCCTTTCTTAAATTCCAATTTATCATGTTCCTCCTTTGCATCTTTGGAAAATGTTTTAATAAGCACTCCGTTTTTATCATATACTGTTATGCTCACTTTCGAAGAATCATTTGCATCATTCAGCCAATAATTAAATACAGTTCCATTGGGCGGATTCATTCCTGCATTCGCGGGCACATGATGCCTGCGCCTGTTGTCGCCACCTTCCATTCTGTAGCTTTCATTCACAGCAAACACAAATAATTTTTTATCGAGAATGCTTTTGTTTTTTTGCTGCAAAAGGCTCAAATCATCAATCACCCAAAAGCCACGGCCTTGTGTGGCAACTATAAGATCATTTTCTTTAATAGTAAGATCAGTGATCGGCACCATGGGAAGATTCAGTTGGAATTTTTGCCAGTTGGCTCCATAATCATAACTGATATACATTCCGAACTCTGTCCCGGCATATAACAAGCCCGGCAATTTTTTATCAGCTCTCGCTACTCTCGCAAAATGCATTTTGTCGATACCATTTGTTATGAGCGACCAGCTTTTCCCGTAGTCTGTTGTTCTGTAGATGTAAGGAGTGTAATCATCCGATTTATATTTTGTGCCTACAACATAAAACTCACCTTTCTGAAAAGGATCTGCTTCAATAGAATTCCACATGATCCATTTCGGACAATCTTTTGGCGTAATGTTTTCCCAATGAGCACCGGCATCTTTACTAATGCTCAACACGCCGTCATCACTTCCCGTCATCAGCAAATCTTTTTCCAACGGCGATTCCATTGCGGTGAAAATCGTGCAATAATATTCTACTGATGTGTTGTCTTTTGTTATTGGCCCACCACTTGATGCTTGCTTGGATTTATCATTTGTCGTCAGATCGGGGCTGATCGTTTCCCATGTTTGTCCGTCATTTTCTGTAACGAATAATTGGTTGCCGGCAGTGTACAAACGTTTAGGGTTATGCGGAGAAATGAAGATCGGAAAATTCCATTGGAAGCGATATTTCTGAACATCTGCTCCAGCGCCCATCGGATTATCCGGCCACACATTGATAGCGCGGTTCTCTCCTGTTTTATGATCTAATCTTGATAAAAAGCCACCGTAATTTCCTCCATACACAACATCAGGATTTAAAGGGCTCGCCAGCACGTATCCACTCTCTGCACCAGCAGTGGGCTGCCAGTCGTCTTGAGTTATTGCTTCTCCATAAGTCCTGCTTTTTATTCTTACAGTAGAGTTATCCTGTTGCGCACCAAGTATGCGATAAGGAAAAGAATTATCTGTAGTAACACGATAAAATTGCCCCGTTGGCTGGTTGTAATAATTGCTGAAATTTTCAGCTCCGTCAAAGCTCACTTGTGCGCCACCATCATCAGCAATGATCATGCGGTTGCCATCCGCAGGATCAATCCATAAATCGTGATGATCACCGTGAGGAGTTGTGTTCACTGACTGAAATGTTTTGCCGCCATCTCGGCTTCGCATGAAACTTACATTCGTACTGTAAACCAGGTTTTCATTTTTCGGATCAACAAACACTCTCGAATAATACCATGCACGCTGACGGATATTGTTATCATTTGAACGCTGCTCCCATGTTTCACCGCCGTCTTCGCTAGCAAACAAACCACCCGCTGCGTTCTCAATAATTGTATACACTTTATCAGTATTGCTAGGTGCAACACCAACACCTACTATCCCCCATACTCCTTTCGGCAATCCTTTTTTTGTGCTGAGGTTTGTCCATGTTTCACCGCCGTCTTTACTTTTCCAGAGCCCACTTCCATCGCCGCCACTTTCCATGCTATATGGTGTTCTGATCACATGCCACAAACCTGCATATAAAACAGAAGGATTATTTGGCTCCATAGTAAGATCATCACATCCTGTTTGATTGTTTACATACAAAACTTTTTTCCAACTCTTGCCACCATCTGTTGTTTTATAAACACCGCGTTCTTCATTAGGGCCAAACAAATGTCCCATAACGGCAACCCATACCGTATTTGGGTCTTTAGGATGAATGACGATCTTGACAATATGCCTCGTATCTTTTAATCCAATATTTTTCCAGCTTCTGCCGCCGTCATCGCTTCTCCACATACCACCCAACCCTTCGCTCACATTGCCCCGCATGGTGCTCTCGCCTTCACCAACATATAAAACAGTTTCATCGCTTGGAGCAACTGCAACTGCACCGATGCTTCCACCAAAATATTTATCAGAAATATTTTTCCAGTTGTTTCCGCCGTCTGTTGTTTTCCAGACACCGCCGCCGGTTGCACCAAAATAAAATGTGTTTTTATCTCTGTAAGATCCAGCTACTGCACCGCTTCGTCCGCCACGAAACGGGCCTACTTCACGATATTTTACTTTGGAGAAAAAAACTGAATCACTGATTTTATCAGTGGTAGTCGTTGTAGAAACTGTCCTTTTTTTCTGTGAAAATGAAAACAGCGCTGCAATAGCAAGCGGAATGAAAAAAATAATCTTTCTCATGGTAGTCTGACTTGTTAATTTTTGGTTTTTTGCAGGTCGATCCGGAGAGATCATCAAGCGGGCTTGATGAATCAAATGTAAGCCCTTTCACAATAACAATCTGCAAACTTTTCATATGCTTTCATTTGAGAATAATATAATATGAAAATGCATCTCGCTCAAAAGGCTTTTGAATACTTATATTTGCCCGCATGAAAGATGCTGATTTACTCGAGCTCTCTAATGATGCAGGCATTGTGGCAACTGTCGTGCTTACATTTAATTTTCTATTGGGCATGTTGCTTGCAACTGCATATAAAAAAAACAGGTATTGGCAAAAGCTTCCACAACGGATTCGAGAGACGGATGTTAACAACCTTCACAACTGGACCGCTTATGTAGCTTTGATTCTTGTTTTTATTCATCCTCTTCTTTTGCTTTTAGCACCATCCACGAAATTTACTTTTGTTGATATCATTTTTCCGCTGAACGCACCAAATCAAAAAATATTCGTTGCATTAGGAACGCTTTCTATGTTTGCACTGATCATCGTAATCATCACCACACAAAAAAAACTTAAAAGAATGATGAGCTTCCGCACATGGAAAAACATTCATCTTATTTCTTATGGCACAGCGTTACTCTTCGTGGTGCATGGCATTTTCATGGATCAGCATTTGAAAGACCAATCGCCCGATTTTTTTGATGGAGAAAAACTGATTTCAGAATTGTGCGGCATTTCACTGACTGTTGCATCAGTTTTACGATATAAATATTATTTAAAAACAAAAAGAGAAGTGTAACCTGCGTTACGTTTTCATCTCTGCAATATATGTAACATGCGATCTGTAGTTTTTGTAGTATATTTAAACAGAAGAGTCACAAAATTTGTCGATTGAAAAGAACCATTTCATTTTTATTAATCATTATTTTATGCAACAGCATAGGCTATTATAGCTATTTCACCCTTTCGATGGTGCGTGTAAAATTTGAGGCACTCCAAAACTCATTAAAGTTTGATGAGCATGCACCCGGCGTTTTAAAAGTTGCCGCCAATAAATTAGACAAAGATGAAGATGATGAAGTATGGTACCGGCACCAATTATATGATGTCGTAGAAAGAAAGAATGAAAATGACACTGCCTACGTTTATATCTTACATGATAATGATGAAGAACAATTGCTTGCGGACAACTGCAATTATTTCAAAGATGAAAATGGTTTTTTTTGCGCCACTACTCTTAAAATCCCGCATTCAAAAAAAACAATTTCTTTATCCGACTACCAATACATTTTAACGGGTACCCAAAAAATCAATCACATCAGCTTTACTTCATCCGCTCCGACTGTTGAGAATGAATATTATGCTAATCGTTTTAACATTGAGGTAACCACACCACCTCCAAAATCACCATTTGCAACAAAAGGGTTGATCGCCTAACATCCTGATCTCACATTCTGACCATGCATTTAATGCATGAAAGAGATCATTATATAGTAATTGATCTTGCTACATTAAAATTTCCTATCAGGAATATTGATTCATTTTTTATTGATAAAAACTGCTTTTTAGTATGTCTAAAAAATATGCGTTCATATATACCATATATTTTCTTTTATTATCAACTACACTTTGCGCACAAAACGAGTTAAACGGAAAAATATCAGACGCAAAAACCAATGAGCCTTTGCGAGGTGTGTCTGTTTATATTCCTGATCTGAAAACTGGCACAGCATCCGGAGCAGACGGATCTTACCATATCAAGAATATACCATCAGGCTCATATATCGTTGAAGTGAGCATTATTGGATATGCATCACAGTTAGAAAAAATATCTGTGAAAGGCACCGTAAAGAAAGATTATTTATTAAATGCTTCCACTTCTGAATTAAAAGATGTGGTAGTGACAGGAGTTCTGTCAGCAACAGATAATCAAAAGAACCCAATACCAATTGCGGTGATGACCAACAAAGATCTGCTTCAAAATTCTTCTACAAATATTATTGATGCCATCACTAGGATTCCGGGTGTATCTGCCATCACAGACGGTCAAAGCATTGCAAAACCTGTTATCCGCGGTCTTGGTTATAACAGAGTAGTTACGGTTGCTGATGGTGTTCCACAGCAAGGCCAGCAATGGGGTGATGAGTTTGGAATTGAAGTAGATCAGAATGCAGTGAGCAGAGTTGAGATATTAAAAGGGCCGGCATCGCTTGCTTATGGCTCAGATGCCATCAGTGGGGTTATCAATCTTATTGCCGAACAAACATTGCCCGAAGGACAAATCAAAGGTGATGTGCTTTTGAATTACCAAACCAATAACGGCTTAATCAATAATGCTGCACATATTGCCGGCAATAATAACGGCATTTCATGGAGCGCAAGGATTGATAACACGATGGCACATGCTTATCAAAATAAAAATGATGGCTATGTTTTGAACTCGCAATTCAGCAATTTCAATTTTGATGGAACGATTGGCATTCACAAATCCTGGGGATTTTCAAAATTGCATTACAGCTATTTCGATTTGCGCACAGGAATTGTAGATGGCACACGTGATTCAGCAACAGGAATTTTACAAAGACAATCGTTAGATGATAATGGAGACCCAATATTTATTACGCCGACAAATCAGGAACTGAAATCATATACGCCGCTTGTGATTAACCAGGCAATCCATCATCAGAAATTGGTTTGGGATAATAGTATTGCTGTCGGAGATGGCCGCATTACGGGAACATTTGCATGGCAGCAAAACCGACGTCAGGAGAACAATGATCCGACAATGCCGAATGTTTCCAATATTTATTATTACCTGAATTCAGTGAATTATGATCTCAGATATATTTCGCCTAACTGGAATGATTTCAATCTTTCCATAGGCGTGAATGGTATTTACCAAAATTCTAAAAATAAAGGAACACTGTTGCTCATACCTGAATACAACTTATTTAATATCGGCGCATTTGCTATCGCAACAAAAAAAATCGGCAACCTGAATATAAGCGGAGGCATTCGTTATGACACGCGCAAATTCAAAGGCCATGATGATTATATAGATGCTGATGGAAACCAGTTGCCACCAAATGATCCCAACGCTATTCATCAGTTTGTTGCTTACAATTCTGATTTCAATGGAGTATCAGCGAGCCTTGGTGCAGCATATCAAATCACACCATCTTTTTATGTGAAAGCAAATGTTGCACGAGGCTTCCGTGCAGCGAATGTTGCAGAAACAGGATCAAACGGAATTCATGACGGCACGGTCGTGTATGAAATCGGTGACCCAAATTTAAAACCTGAAACAAATGTTGAATTTGATCTTTCTCCGGGTTTCAGCAATGCAGACGTAAATGCAGAGATTAATTTTTTCAGCAACACTATCAGCAACTATATTTATCCGAATGCGCTCAAAAGTGTTAATGGCGGAGATTCAGTAAATAACACCACGCCTGGTTTTGGTGATGCACCTGTTTTTAAATACACACAAGGCAAGGCACAGCTAATCGGTGGCGAATTCGTTTTGGATATTCATCCTCAATCAGTGAAATGGCTGGATTGGTACACAGCATTTAGTACCGTCAATGCATACCTGAAAAATCAGCCTGATTCAACGAAGTACCCGCCATTCATTCCACCTTCAAAGTTACAGTCTGAGCTTACCATCAATTTCGGCAAAGCATGCAAATCATTTTCAAATACCTATTTCACGTTTGGCGTGGTACACAGCTTTGAGCAGAAACATATTTATAATGCTACGGCGATTTACGATGCGTTGTCTGATTATGAACTTGCAGCAAGCCTTGCTCCGACAAAATCATACACGTTGATCAATCTTGGCGCCGGAACCGATGTGATCGGGAATAATGGAAATAAATTATTCTCGCTTTATATCAGTATCAATAATCTTTTCAATACTGCATATATGGATTATATGAGCAGGTTCAAATATTATCCGGCTAACCTTGCAACCAACCCGGTTCGTGTGGGAGTTTATAATATGGGAAGGAATATCAGTTTCAAATTGCTGATTCCGATTGATATTAAAAATTGATTTTTGAAAAATGCAAGAGTGAGTTGTGAGTAGTCAGTAGTGATTGGTGAATAGTCAATGGAAAAACAAGATTTTTTCATTGACTATTCACTATTGACCATTCACTATTTAAAATTTTTCGATTCAAAATCAGCCCATTTCTTTTCAAGAGATAGAAATGATGCATTTAATTTATTCACTCCATCCATTAGCTGTTGAGTAGGTGCAGCGTCTGATCCCTCCAGATATCCTAACAGATTATCAAATGTGCTCATCACCGAATTGAAATTCTCTTCGCTTGCGCGGCTTCTCCTTCCTTCATTCTTTCCTTCAAACGTTGACAATTGTTGCAGCACTTCTTTTGATGCATTTTTTTTATCAGCTGTTATCTTATCAATATATGATGCTGCTTTTATTCTTCCCTGATAACATGTTACTGCGAGGTCATGTTGCAGTTTCAAATCTTTCATGGAAGTTTTCACACGAGGATCCATTTTCACAGAGAAAGATTGACTGAAAGATTTGCCATTCACAGTTAATACTGCAACATATTTTCCAGGCATGGCCCAAGGTGAAGTTGCAACAGGCACTGTGTTTCCATAGACTGCTGCAATCGGATAACTGGCTGGCACATGCAACGGCGCATAATGCAAATCCCACAAGAAACGGTGTGAGCCTGCTTCTGCAGAAAGAATCTGCTGAGGCCTTATCCAGTACAATGGAATATTAACCGGCGGAATGCTATAAGGCTGATCATCGCTCCTGAATTTTCTGATTACTTTATTTGCAGAATCTTTTATTTCAAGCGTAATCACATCATTCGATTTTTCTTTCAGATAATAATCAATAACAGCACCGTCAGGCGGATTTTCTCCGGCAGGTTCTTCCTGTGGCAACGGTGTGTCTGAATTCATATTCCATCTTACTCTTATTGCAGTTTGTGGTTTAAATAAAACAGCATTGCTTTTAGTAACCGAATTATTTGTTAACTGGCGCAAGGATGTGATATCATCCAATATCCAAAAAGAGCGGCCATGCGTTCCAACAACAATGTCATCATCTTTAATCACCAAATCACGGATAGCAGTGCATGGCATGTTCAGTTGCAGCGATTGCCAGTGTTCACCATCATCAAAGGAAACATATACTGCTCTTTCAGAACCTGCAAACAACAAGCCTTTGGTTAATGGATCTTCTTTGACACTGTTAATAGGATCATCGGGTAAACCGTTTACAATTTCTTTCCATGTTTTTCCTTCATCATTTGTTTTGTAAATGTGAGGATGCATATCATCGCAACGAATTCTGTTAACAGCAGCATAAGCTGTTCCTTCATTAAAATGACTTGCTTCGATAATTGAAATTTTGCTCCATGAGGTAATAGAAGATGGCGTAACATTTTTCCAGGTCTTCCCACCATCTTTTGTCAGCTGTATGTAACCATCATCAGTTCCGCACCAAATGGTGTTTATGTTTTTTGAAGAGGGCGCAACAGTATAGATCACACCTCTGCGATTCATTTTTTTCATATCATCTGTTGTATAAACACCAACACTTGAAGGTATGTCCCAGGATTCTCTTGTTAAGTCGGGGCTTATCACCTGCCATGAATGGCCGCCGTTATTTGTTTTGAACAATACATTGCCTGCAAAGAATAATGTTTTAGGATCAATGGGAGAAAATAAAACAGGTGCAGTTCTCACAAAACGATATTTGCCTGAACGAACTGATTCGGGTGAAATATTCTGAACCTGTCCGGTCCGCTTATCATACTTAGTGATTTTTCCACCATAAATAATATTTGGGTCAAGCGGGTCTGCAGCAACATATCCGTATTCTTCCACGCCAACAGGATGCCATTCACGAAAAGTAATCTGTCCATCATTACCTCGTGAAGCAATGCCAACAGATCCACTCTCCTGCTGGCCGCCATACACATTATATGGAAATGCATTATCAGTGCTCACATGATAAAATTGTGCAGTAGGCTGATTGTACCATGAAGAAAATGTTTGCCCTCCATTCACTGTAACAATTGCTCCCTGATCTGCTGCAATTAAAATATTATCTGAGTTATCAGGATTGATCCAGATGCGGTGATAATCATCACCACCGGGAGCGCCACGAAAATCTTTCCATGTGTCGCCACCATTCACAGATTTCCAGACAACCACATTTGCAGTAAAAACAATGTCTTCATTTTTGGGATCTGCTTTCACTTCTGCGAAATCACTTCCTCTTCCCCAATATCTTCCATCATTGCTGATGCTCTTCCAGTTTTCTCCTGCATCGTCGCTGCGATACATGCCCCCATAATCTCCTGCATCAACAGTTGCATACATTCTGTTCGGATTGCTTGGCGCAATACAAAAACCAATGCGCCCTAAACCTTGCTCAACAGTCGGCAAACCATTTTTTAATTTCACCCATGTGGTGCCGCCGTCAGAAGATTTATATAAACCACTTTCAGGGCCATTCCATGCGCCATTTTCCCAGGGGCCTTGCCTGCCTGCCCATAAATCTGCATAAACAATATTGGGGTTTTTAGGATTCATGGAAACCTGTATCGCACCTGTGTTTTCATCTTTGTACAAAACCTTGTCCCATGTCTTACCGCCGTCTGTGGTACGATATACTCCGCGTGTTGTGTTCGGGCCATAAGGGTGACCAAGCACTGCAACAAAAACTCTGTTCTCATTAGTGGGATCGATGGCAATGCCACCAATTTGCTGGCCATCATCCAACCCTAAATGTTCCCAGGTTTTTCCGGCATCTGTTGATTTATACATTCCGTTTCCAACGGACAAATCCGGTCTCTGCAAACCTTCACCACTGCCAACGTATAACACATTTGGATTGGAAGGCGCAACTGCAACGTCACCGATTGATCCTGTTGGCTGACTATCAAAAATCGGGAACCATGTTCTTCCATAATCAGTCGTTTTCCAGACGCCACCATTATTCACGCCGATATAAAAAACACCTGGTTGTTGCGGAACGCCGACTGCGCCAACCGTTCGGCCACCGCGGTGCGGGCCAATCATCCGCCATTTGATACTATTAAAAAAAGAAGATTCAGTTTGTGCGCTAACAAGAGTATGAAATACAGTGAGCGCTAATAATACGTGTAGTAGTTTTGATTTTCTCATTGATGATGCATTAGCTACTAATATATGAAGAAATCAAAAACTGCGGAGTTAATTTTAGCTACAGAGTGTGATATACTTTAATGTGAACCATTTTTAATATGTCAAATCAATGATCTGAGATAAAAAAACCGAAGCATCAACTGGCTTCGGCTTAAAATTTAATTTGTGTTCTGCAACTTTTCCTGCAATCAGCCTGAGCTATTTTTTCTTTAACAGTTTTAAAATAGTTTCCTGATTTTTCAGAATTGCTTTTAAAGCCTTTTGATTCTGCAGAATAGTAGATTGATTTTTGATGATCGTTTGTTGATTTTTTAAAATAGATGCCTGATTGTTTTTAATAGCAACCTGGTTTTTTAAAATAGACGATTGGTTCGTTTTAATTTCGCCTTGATTTTTTACGATAGTCCCCTGATTGCCTTTCAATGCTTTTTGATTGCCAAGGATGGAGACCTGATTTTCCTTCAGTGCTTTTTGATTTTCAACAATCGACCCTTGATTATCTTTTATTGTTTTTTGGTTGTCAAGAATAGCATCTTGATTTTTTAAAACCAGTTCATCGCTTTCAGCCATAGTTGATTTGTTTTAAAGTGAATAATAAATTGATATCGAATTTTCCTTTTCTAAAAGATGATCGCTATGTAGCCATCTTTCGAACCTTAGCCAGATAATTGAAAATGCCAAGCCCTGCGGCAAACACAATAAAGCACATAATAAGTTTCATACCTGTTGGCCTTATTACCCACATTGCCCCGAAAAACTGAACAAATAAAATGATGTATAGAAATTGTGCGATCCGTTTTCTCGGAAGCTTACTCACGACAAAAGCTCCAAGTGGTGCAAATAAGGCAACAATCGGCACGCATGCCAGCCACATTTCAAAAGCTGCGGGCTGAAAATCTTTTATAATTTGCGCGTGCAGAAAAAAACCCAGAATTGTTTCAATCGTCATGATAATAACAGATGACGGTGTTGCTACTTTTTCTGATACTCCGTAATAAATGGTCATGATGCAATAGGTGAAAATATTAATGCCCGTACCGAAGAGAGAAGAAATAATCCCACCAATAAATCCGAATGCAATCAATCTGGCAATATCTCCTGAATTAAAATTCCTGATCTCATCAAAAACCTGCCTTGCCGGTCGTCCGTTTTCAATCCAAAGTGCAATACCAAAGCTAAGCCATAGTGAAACAAAAAATAATTTGGCCATGATCGGCGACACTAAAGGAACAATCTGATAAGTGCCGAATACTAAACCGAAAATGCCTCCAAGCGTCACAAATTTTATATAATTCCATTCTACTTTTATGTGCAGCCCAAGAATAAGCAGAGTTGCTGAAGTCATTCCGATGCTCTGGATTGCGAAAGAAAAATTTCTTGCAACTGCAGGAGGAATATTCAGCAGCAGCGTGAAAATCGGGTATGAAATAGCAGCACTCCCCTCCGGGCTTGAACCCGCAATAAAAGAACCAAAGATCATTGTAAGTGCGGATGGCCAACGGCGTGAATAAAGCGCACTAATATCAATACCTCTTGTATACAACAACCAGCTCACCAAGACGATTGCCAAAAAAATAAAATAGAGGATTGGTATTTTTCTTTTTTGATTCATATATATATAAATAACTCCCGGATAGAAGCTATTACTTAATTACCATTTTTTATTCCATGAAGAACTTCATCAGTTCTTTCTTCATGAATGCAATCTTTTTCTGTGAAATTAATTTTGCTTGTTAATTTATTTGCTGCCGGAATAATAATCAACCCACATGTGAAAGCAATCGGGAACATGGTTAACCATGTCTTTATTATTTTCAATAGGCTTCCTTCATGCAGACCATAGTTTCTGGCAACGCCTACGAACGCCATAATCATCGTCATCGGACCTAGAATGAAAATGACATTTATATATTTTCTGTATTTACTCTGGATTCTCATCAGAATGAAATTAGTTGAATATAAATTAATTTTTTCTTATTAGCCCAGTTCATATTAACTTAATAACACCTCTGGCACCGAGTGAGGTGTTATTAAGCCAGACGTTATTGTTCTGTAACAGGCAAAGGAAATTCACTCCAAACATCATCGCCGGGTCTGTCGATTGGCAATGTGCTTAAAAGATTATACCTGCGCATGTCTATCCATCGATGGCCTTCGCAGAACAAAGAATATCTTCTCTGGTTCAGCATTTCAGTAATCAGCGCCGATTGAGAAACAGTCCCGCTATAGTCAGGCAATTTATGTGCATTCCTGATAATGTTCAATGCGGTAACTGCATCCGTCAGGTCATTGTTCTGAATATTTGCTTCGGCATAAATCAAAATGAGTTCTTCATTCCTGATGATCGGTATTTGTGCAGTGCTGGAAGTATATACCCAAATATCTCTGTCGCTCGTTAGCCCATTCAAAGAGGCCGGAGCATTTCTCAAAGTAGCTTTGCCAATCCTGTCATCATTTGATTCAATGTCTGCAGCATAAGAAGGATGAGCAAGCCTTATTTCACCCGTTTGATTTTGTGGCAAATAAAAAGTGTTCAGTTGATCTCCTGAACCAGTGCTGAATTCATGATAAGCACCCAGGTTAAAATCTTTATCCAGCCCGAAAAAAGATTCATTCAGCGCAGTTAATGCATCACTCCATTTTTGACGATACACAGCGACTCTCGCTGCAAGTGCGCGATTGAATTGAGTCAATCCCGCTGCATCATTTAATCCCGCAAAACCAGCCAGCGGAAATGCAACAGATGCGCTGCTGAAATCAGTTTTCGCCGAATCCAATAATGAAGCAATTGCAGCTAACGAATTATCATAATCTAAGAACGGCCCTAAATTATCCGGGTCACTAACGTCAACGCGTATCCCATTTGAATCGGTGAGGTTCAGGTTCATCAAAAGCTGATATGCTTTAATGGTTCGCGCAAAGCCAATATAACCGTTCTTTTGATCGGCAGTAATTTGCTTTGAATTATTAGCCGCTTCAATTAGCACATTGCAGTTTTTCACTACCCTGTATCTCGCAGCCCATGGATTGGTAATGTAAAAATTGCTGTTGCTTAATGTGGCATCATTCGCTCCGAGCAAATCGAGCACATACCTTGGTTCCGATCCTGAAAAATGGTAGCCTTCGCGACCAATTGTCACCACATCATCTAAATAAAGTGAAATAAAATTCCTCATGCCGGATTCTGTTCCGCTCACCAGGTTGTTCAGCTCACTTTCTGTTGCATTGTTTAAAAATTCTTCAACTGTTGCATTGTTCAGATTGCCATAATCTTTTTTACATGAATAAAAAAACAAGAGAAGACTTAGGAGCAGAACAATATTCGTGTTTATATATTTTTTCATACTAATTTTTTTTGGTGTTTAGAAATCAATTGAAATATGAAAATCTGCGCGTTTGGTTGCCGGGTAAGGATCAACATCTACACCGCTTGAAAATCCGGTGCCGAAATTTGATACTTCAGGATCATACGCTTTGTATTTTGTGATCGTCAAAAAATTGTTGAGCGACACGCCAACACGAATTCCTCTGATGTGGCTCACAGGAAGTTTTGTGAATGAATAATACAAACCAATTTCGCGCAAGCGCAGATAGCTGGAAGTTTCTACAAATTCCTGCGCACTCACGCCCACTTGCGTGATCCTGTAAAACCCATCAGGCAAACCTGCTTTGTTGGTGACTTTATCATAATCTTTTGTTGTTCCGCCAAAATCACTTTCAAGACTTGTGAGGTTGATATTCTGTCCGCCTTTTTTCCAATGCAATAAAAAGCGAAGGCTTAGTTTATTGAAAAATGTGACTTCATTGTATGTGTTCATTTGGAATGTTGGTTCTGCATCTCCCAATTTTCCTACACCTGTTCCATTAAGACCGAGGATTTGCGTAGCAGATTTCCCTTGTTGAATTTGAAATGAACCAAGAACATATCCGAATGATCCCTGAGGAATGGATGGTATGGTGAGTTTTGTAACCAATGATCTGTTGAACCAAAAATTAACAGTGGTATTCCATGTAATATTTTTTGATTGCACAGGCCTCGCATTCAATCCAAGTTCGAGTCCGCGGTTGCGAAGATTTCCGGCGTTCACCCATTTTTGTGAAAACCCTGAGGAGGCAGCAAGGTTCTGCAGCATCAGGAAATCACTGATTGTTTTATTATAGTATGTGATCACAAATCCAAGCCTTCCTTTCAGCACACTGAAATCAATACCTGTTTCAAATTCTGCTTGTCTTTCCGGTTTGATATCTGCCTGTCCTTCCTGTGTACCGACAATCACGCCTGGGTTTCCTGTAATATTTGAGATAACCATTGGCGTGAATTTGCTTCCATAAGCCGGAACATTATTTGCCTGACCATAAGCTGCTCTCAGTTTCAGGTTGTCAAAAAAATGGTCGTTCATGAATCCCATTTTTGTGAGGTTGAGCGATAAGCCTGCTTTAGGGTATAAATAATATTTTGAAACATCTCCGTTATTTGATGACCTGTCGAAGCGAACGCCGCCTGTCAATGTAACAATATCATTGACGTTTGCTTCTTCCTGAATAAAAATTCCATTGTTCTGATATTTCGTTCTCAATTGTTGCGCATTCAAAGCACCGGCCTGATCAACGTTTGACTGACCTGAGATAAGCTGTGTTGCAACATTCAACAAGTTGTTGTAATCGCCCGTTTCCTGTGTAATACCCGCAGAACTTGTGAGCGTGAATTTATCTGAAGCTGTGAATGTATTGACTAATGAAAGAATATAATTTGTGTTCAGGTTTTTTGTGAACCCTTGAATAGATGTTCCTTTATTAACCGCCTGAAATTGTAGTGTACCGGGGAAAAGTGCATTTGTTTCCAGATTATAAAAATCAAATCCGCCTCTTCCTATAATTTTTGTATTGCTCTTGTTGCTTTTTTGCAAAGTAGCGTCGAGGCTGATACCAGTGATAAAACGGTTCACTGATTCATTGTTGCGCATTAATGCAATTGTCTGCAAAGGATTTGCTGAAAAGAATGGGTTATTAGGATAATTTCCATCTGCACCGGCATGCAACTCTGCAAAGCTCGGCGTGAAAGCAAGTGCAATACCTGTCGTGATGCCTGCATTGTCATTACCAAACAATCCTCTGTCTGCAGATGAATTGATATAGTTTGTGCTGATGCCTATTTTAATATTATCGGTAATCCGATGATCAATATTTAATCGAATGCTGCTATTGCGATAACCGGTGTTTTTAACTATGCCACCTTCATCTTTTTGTGCAGCCGAAAAATAAAATGCAGTTTTTTCATTCGCGCCGCTGACACTTACTACTGTGTTTCTCGCGAAGCCTTTGTTTCCATACACTTCTTTTTCATAATCATAAAATTTAGCACCTGATGTTTCTGCATCTTTGAACGCCTGAACAAACGCAGGGCTCGCAGCAGGATCTTTAGCAAGATTTGCATCAGTATAAGTTCTCACGCCTAATAATTTTCTCACTTTGATTTCACCAAGATCTTGCGAAACCGTGACTTTTGTTTTTCCTTCCTTCCCTTTTTTTGTTGTGATGATAACAACACCTCCAGCAGCTTTTGATCCATATATTGCCGCTGCTGAAGCTCCTTTTAAAATTTCAATGTTCTCTATGTCTTCAGGACGCAAATCTGCAATGCGGCTTGAAGGATTATCCTGAGTGCCGCCGTTTGCATTTGACGTGATGGCTCCGTTTGCAAGCGCCGATGTAACCACATTCAATCCGGCAGAAGTTGGAGTATTATCAACAAAAACTCCATCCAACACATACAACGGCTGCGTATTGCCATACACAGAAGTAACGCCACGAAGTTTTACAGAAATGCCACCACCCGGGGCTCCTGAATTTGCATTGATGTATGCGCCTGTAATTTTCCCTTCCAATGCTGCATCAAAAGTTTGTGCGGGCGCCACACTATTTAATTCTTTGGACGATATTGTTGCCACAGCATTTGCGAGGTTTCTTCTTTTTACAGAAGTAGCTAATCCTGTCACAACCACTTCATCTAAATGCGCAACATCTTCTTCTAACTTTATCGATGCATCTGCTGAGAGCGCATCAGCATTGATTGTTTGTGATTTAAAGCCGGCTGAACTGATAATCAAAACTGCATTTGATAAAACATTTAATTTGAATTTACCATCCGCATCTGTCATAGTTCCATGTGGAGAATGCTTTGCTGTAATGCTCGCGCCAACAACCGGATTGCCATTTGCATCTGTGATTTTTCCGGTTATTGTTTTGGTCTGTGAAAAAACTAAGCAAGGCAGTGCTATCATGCATAGCAGCACTGTCATTCGAAAGAATAATTTTCCCATTGTAAAAGTTTTGGATTTAATAAGCCTTTAAAAATATATTGCTGTCTCAGAGTGAGCAGCTATGAAAACGACTATTGTTTTCATCAATAGACAATATGCTCAAGCTTGTTCCGGAGGGTTTTCAATAACAGAAGAAAAATTGAGCGTTTTGTAAAAATGACAGGAAGAAGGTTTTCTTAAAAAAATAAACCGGAAGTATTTCAGATTAAAAAGATGCTGATCGTTGTAACAATCCGCCAGAAAAATTTTTGATAACCCCGACTGGTGATTTGTTTTTTTATTTTGACCGGAATGCTGAATATCATTGACAAGTTTAAAATAATCATCACCGGCTTTTATCAATTTTGTCAATGAATTATTTGGGATGCACATGAACTCAATTGTGTCGTTATATAATCTTCGCTTTACATAATTACATATAACACCATTTATTTTAACCTGCCCATCCACACGTTCAAATAATTTCGAACCATTGTAATAAGGCAAAAGCGTCGCCGGAGCTTTCACTGAAATCAATTCTTCTGCTGTGTAATTATTACTATCCAACCGCGCTTCCATTTGAAAAGAAATTCTTTTCTCCAGATAAGAAGTGAACAGGCGATATCCAACCCAATTAAAGAATAATATTCCCAATAATAATATGCAAGCTGTTTTTTTCAATGGCTATACTTTTTCAGCAACAGGTTGAATAGTTGAGAAAATATGTTTCCCATATCCACGCTCTGCAACTTGCTTTGCTCTCGCCGGATAAGTGCTCAAATCTGTTGGTGTGTTGGCTGCCAATCCATCCACATATCTGTTGAACATGCAAAATGCAGCGGCAATCAAAACCGTGTCGTGAATGTCTTTATCTGTTGCTCCATGCTTGCGTGCATTTTCAATATCATCAGTCGTTACGTGTGTGCCTCCTTTTTGAACTTTGGCAGCGACTTGCAGTAATGCTTTCAATTTATCAGAAATATCAGCGTGCTGATAATCTTTTCTAACCTGGTCAACCAATTCACGATTCCCATCTAAATAAATACAGGCAATTTCTCCGTGAGAATTGTGGCAATAAAAACAATCATTGAGATAAGAAACATGCGTGGCAATAAGCTCTCTGTCTGCAGGACTTAATCCATCTGTGTCTTTTAATAAGATATTCGCTAATTCTCCCATTGGCTCTGCTGTTTCAGGGCGAAAATTCATCAACCCTCTTATTCCTGCTAAACTGTTGTCAACTTTGATGTGTGGCATAAAAAAAATTTACAATTTTAGAATTACGATGTAAGATTTCTGAGAATCATAGTTTGCTTATTAGTTTTTGAATCAATGCCGGATAAAGGATACTAGATTCGGGAGATGAGTTTCGGTATGCAAAATAAAATCTCAACATTTCGTATCTCCTATCTCGTATCCCACATGTCGCATCCCGTATCCATTATCTTCTATCAAACAAACACTGATGTCTTAGAAAGCGCTGCTTCTGCTAATTTGGTTCCATCTACCCGTGATTTAATTTTTGCGAATGCAATATCTCTTGCAGTGGAAACGTCGTCTGCAAATGGGGAAAATCCGCAATCATCTGTTGTGCCTAATTGACTAATTGGTATAACAGATGCTGCTTCCAAAATCGTTTCGCGAATTTCATCAGCAGTTTCTATTCGTGGATTAAGCACGTCAGTTACACCTATAAAAACAGTTTGCGAAGGTTTTAGATTTTCTTTGATGGATGACAGCACTGATTGCTTATCTTTTTCTCCGGCATATTCTAAATAAAAGTTTCCTGCATTCAATTGAAATAATAATGGGAGCAGATTACTGTAAGGAATATCTGCACTATGTGTTGAATCATGGTCGCCACCAGGACAAGAATGAACTCCAATTTTTTTTCTTTCTTCTTCCGAGAAGCGATTAATAACCTGATTATTCAAATCAATAAACATTTTTAATAAGCCTCCGCTTGGGTCAAGTTTTAAAGCCAACCTTGCTTCAGTGAAATCAATCTGCACATTGTATGCGCCACTGTTCAAGCTTTTCCTGATATCGGCTTCTGCTTCATTCAATAAGTCATGAATGAATTGTTCCTGAGAATATCCATTGATCCCTTCCTGCGGATATAATAAACTGATTGCCGATACAGCGATAACAGCTTGCTTAACCGGTAATGATGTCAACTGTTTTGCTTTTTCAACATAACTGTTTGCATAGTTTGAATAATGAAAAGGGCCACTTGTAATTTTCGGCAGTTGCCTCGTATGCCCATCTGCAAAAGGGATTACTACTCCATTCGGGTCAAGGTTTTTTAATCCAGCGATCGGATAAGTTGCAAAGCTGGGTTTGGTTTGCTCACCATCTGTAATCACGGGAGAGCCTGTTACCACAAATCGGTTAATGGTATCCGTTAGTGCAGCATCAAATAGTTGCTGCAATCCTTTATCATCAAGTTGTCCTGCTGCATGCGCCTGCATTCCCAAAATCAATTCAATGGGGCGTGGTATGCTTCCAACCGGTTCTGTTTGAATTTTCATAAAACAAATTTTAAAATGTTATTAAATATTTTCATTCTCAACCTTTCTTTACTCCGCAATTATATACATCAAATCCAATGTATCCTTCTTCTGCTCTTTGCGGTGCTCTCTCCACATAAAATTGCCTGTCTTCAGGCGCCCATGTAGCGAGGCCATCTACATATCGATTATACATGCAGAAT
>Ga0070734_10002853_pt1 | contig 19630 bp, 14 predicted proteins | sample Coa_R1_8_FD_66444 | JGI IMG/M metagenome (GOLD analysis project Ga0070734, IMG submission 66444) | Surface soil microbial communities from Centralia Pennsylvania, which are recovering from an underground coalmine fire - Coalmine... | ecosystem: Environmental > Terrestrial > Soil > Unclassified ... | reverse complement strand
TCAGCGCATGAGACGTCGACGATGATCGGAATGCAATGGGCACCGCTCTCCCGCGCGGCGGTTTCGAGCGGCGCGCGACGGCGCCCAGCGAACACCACGGACCAGCCGGCGCGTGCGAGAGCACGTGCAACCTCGTATCCGATCCCGGACCCGGCGCCCGTGACGAGTGCGACCGAGCTCATCGTGCGTGGCTCGTGGCGTGGCGGCCCGACCGGCGTTTTAGAGCAATCGCCTTCCCATACAGCACAATCACGTCGTGTAGATGAGCGGCCATAGCACTATCGGCCGCCTCAACGTCGTGGGCGGCGATCGCCTCGTAGATGGCGACGTGGCCGGCATATGCACGGCGCCTAGCGCCCCGCACCGGCGCGCGCATGCTTACGATTCGTTGCTCCATGAGCCAGGCCGCGAGTGCACCGTTGAGCGAGGTAAACAGCGGATTGCGGGGAATGTCCGCAAGAACATCGTGAAAGGCGACATCGGTGCGCGCGAAGGCGCGGGAGTCGAAGAGCGCCTTCTTGTTGTCTGCGAGCGCCACCCGCAATCGCTCAATCTCCTTCGGCGATGCGTGCCGCGCTGCGTAGCGCGCGAGTCCGCACTCGAAGAGCACTCGCGCTTCCTGAAAGTCGGCGACGCCTCGAGGCCGGGACAGAAGGTGCCGAGCTGTCCCGCTGAGCTGCTCGAACACAGCCGGGTTACGCAGGAGCGTAACGCGAGCGCGAGAGCGCTGCCGGATGGCGATGAGCCCTGAGGCCTGCAGCGCCGCGAGCGCCTCCCGCACCGCGGTACGGCTCGCGCTAAACTGGCGGCAGAGGGCGCGCTCGGAAGGTAATGCGAATCCGTCAGGCCATTCCTCCGCGTTAATGCGCTGGGCGAGAGCGTCGGCAATAACTTGATAGATGCGACGCGGCGGTAGAACTCGTCGCGTCGGGGTGTCCGATCGACGTGAGGTCGCAGAGGGGACACGAGCTTCCAAGAGGGCCGCGGGCTCTCGCATACACTACTAAGGTGTGGATAGGGATGCACTGATTGTGAGCTCGAATCCAGGGATTTGTCCAGGTTGGCGCTAACGGCTGGTCTGACCAGATTTGCTCTTGGTCGGACCGTCGCCAATTGCGCTGAACTATGGCTTGCGATACGGTGGTGAGCCGTCCCGAAGGAGTTGACATGAGCAAGAAATCTTTGCGCAGCCGGGAGTGGTTCGGGCGAAACGATTTCAATGGGTTCGTTCACCGGGGGTGGCTCAAGAACCAGGGCTGGCCGCAGGATCTTTTCGATGGTCGGCCGGTGATCGGCATCTGTAACACCTGGTCTGAGCTCACGCCATGTAACGCGCACTTTCGTGAGATTGCCGAGAGCGTGAAGCGTGGGGTGTGGGAGGCTGGGGGGTTTCCGCTGGAGTTCCCAGTGATGTCGCTGGGCGAGCCGCTGATGCGACCGACCGCAATGTTGTTTCGGAACCTCGTCAGCATGGACGTCGAGGAATCGATCCGCGCGAATCCAATCGACGGGGTAGTCCTTCTGATGGGCTGTGACAAGACCACACCGGCGCTGCTCATGGGGGCTGCATCGTGCGATCTACCGACGATTGGTATATCGGGTGGACCCATGCTATCCGGACGGATGCGCGGCAAGCCTCTTGGGTCAGGGACCGGTCTCTGGCAAATGTCGGAAGAACTCAGGGCTGGTGCGATCACGCAAGATGATTTTCACCTCGCCGAACGTTGCATGAATCGCTCGAAGGGGCATTGCATGACCATGGGTACAGCCTCGACGATGGCTTGCCTCGTGGAGGCCATGGGCATGGCACTGCCGGGCAATGCGGCACTCCCGGCAGTCGATGCGGGTCGCTCCACCCTCGCGCAGCTCTCGGGGCGGCGGATCGTCGAGATGGTTCGCGAAGACCTTCGCATGTCGAGGATCCTCACCCGAGCGGCATTTGAGAATGCGATTCGAGTGACGGCGGCAATCGGAGGCTCGACTAATGCGGTGCTTCATCTCATTGCACTCGCTCGACGGCTGTCGGTGGAGCTGACGCTCGCGGATTGGGATCGGGTGGGGTCGTCGGTGCCGTGCCTCTTGAATCTGCAGCCAGCGGGGCAGTTTCTCATGGAGGACTTCTATTATGCAGGAGGCCTTCCCGTGATCTTGGCGGAGCTCGCGGGTGCCGGACTCTTGGATGATCGGGTGCGTACGGTGACAGGTCAGAGTTTGCGTGAGCATTTCGCGGGCGTCGAGTGCTATGACCGAACGGTGATCCGCACGGCCGCCTCGCCGTTCAAGGAGCGAGCGGGAATCGCGGTGTTGTACGGTAATCTGGCTCCCTCGGGGGCAGTGATCAAGCCCGCGGCGGCAACCGCGGCGCTTCTGCGCCATCGGGGCCGGGCTGTGGTATTCGAGGACATCGAGGACTTCAACTCGCGCATTGACGATGATGCGCTCGAGGTGGATGAGAACTCGGTGCTCGTGCTTAAGAATTGTGGACCTCGAGGGTATCCGGGCATGCCTGAGGTGGGCAATCTCCGTTTGCCGGCACGGCTGGTGCGTCAGGGTGTTAAAGACATGGTCCGGATCTCGGATGCGCGAATGAGTGGCACCGCGTACGGGACGGTGGTGCTGCATGTGGCGCCCGAGGCCGCCATTGGCGGGACGCTGGGACTGGTCGCAACGGGCGATTGGATTGAGCTCGACGTCGATGCGAGGCGTTTGTCTCTCGATGTGGACGACGCAGAACTAGAGCGCCGGCGTACCGCTTGGAGTCCGCCCACGATGCCGTCCCGGGGATACACGAAACTGTACACCGATCATGTGCTGCAGGCGGATCGCGGCGTGGACCTCGATTTTCTGGTGGGCGGCAGCGGGGCGGAGGTGGGGCGGGAGTCGCATTGAGCTTGAGCACTCCGGTTATCGCACTGCGCGGCACCGTCGAGGTTCACCGCGCGACAGCCGACCGGAGATTGATCCACGAAGATCTTGTGGCCCTGTTCAAGTATTACTCCGAGATCCACCTATGAGCAGCGCCTTGCCCATCGCGGCGAATATCAGCACCCTGTTTCGGGAATTGCCGCTCCTCGAACGATTCGAGGCCGCGCAATCACAAGGCTTCGATGGCGTCGAGATCCAATTTCCCTACGCGGAGCGGCCCGAGGCGCTGGCGCGAGCGGCCGCCGCGGCCAACATGCAAGTGGTGCTCATCAATGCACCCGTCCTACCTGAGCACCCGTTCGGAATTGCGGCGCACCCCGAACTCAAAACTGTATTTCGCGGCCACCTCGCACAAGTCGCGGAATACGCCGAGGCCTTGGGTGCGAGTTTCGTGCATGTCCTGGCTGGGATAACGGAAGGAGCGGACAGTAAGCGATCGCTCGAGACGTACGAAGATAATCTTCATCGAGCGGCCGAGGTTCTGCGCCCCAGGGGGATCAACGTGTTAATTGAGCCCCTGAATCTCTCGGATGTGCCCGGGTACCTGCTGGGTTCGCTCGAACTTGCACTATCCATACTTTCCAGACGCGCGCCCGATATCGGATTGCAATTCGATGCCTACCACGTTGCCCGCATGGGCCTGGATCTGAAGAGTGAACTGGAGCACGCGCGCCCGTACGTACGCCACGTGCAGTTTGCCGATGCTCCTGGCCGCCACGAACCGGGCACGGGGAGCATACCCCTCGTCGGTATGCTGCTCGCGCTCCTCGACGCCCGATATAGCGGGTGGTTGGGAGCCGAGTACTTTCCCAGCGGAACCACCGAAGAGAGCTTGGGTTGGCTCCCACATTGGCGCACTGTCGTGAGCGCGCATCGATGAGCGCCCCGCGCTCGCGAACGGCTTCCGTTGGCTCAGCGCATATTTGAGCAGGCGCTCGCTACTTGCCTACCGTCGCCACAAGATCGCCAATCGAGTCGAAACGTCGTACCGGGTCCCTGCCGTCCCAGTCTATTGAGCTGCGATGCAGTGCTGCGTAGACGCGCTCGACGACCTCGTTGACTTCGACCACCTCGATGAAGAACGGCATGTGACCCTTGGTGTCTATGTAGGCAATGCGATTGCGGAATTCGTTTTCGAGGTACATCGCCGTCTCGAAGCCCGAGTCGGTGTACGCTCTCATCCGCGCATCAAAGTCGCGCACGGCCACGGCTTGGTGATGCAAGCCATTACGGCGCACTTCGTCGACTTCCATGAACACCGACGGCGCGGTATCGCTCTGGTGGATGAGTTCGATCTGCATGGGGCCGGCATAGCCCACCGCAACACTGCCGTTGAATACTGACGGTCTGCTGCGGTAGGTGTTCTTGATCGCCACACGCTCCATATAGAACCATGGGCCCACGCCGAGCTGCTTTGAATACTCGCGCATGGCGCTCGGAATATCGTTTACGTAGAAGGCGAATTGGCAGACGGCTCCTACTGGCAGGCCGAAGTCAAATTGCGGCATCACTGTCCTCCTGAGTATTCAAGGCCAAGTGTTTTCTGCGATGAATCATAGCGCCGAGGCGATGCCGATGAGCCCGCAGGCCGCGACGAGTAACGCGATACGTGATACCAAGGGGGGTTCATGGTAAACGACGATTCCGACGGCGATGCTCGCCAAAGGAACCAGCGCCGACATGGCAGGAATCAGCAGTCCCAGATTTATGCCGCTTTGCGACAACCGCGCGCAGACCCATAAGCTGAGATCGAAAGCGATTAGGCAGGCCAGAGTGTACGGGAGATTGTTAAATCCCATCGTGCGCGGCAATACCGCAATCGAGCTGACCTGAGCGATTACCGCGGCGGCAAACAGATAAACCGTCGATTGGGAAATTCCCCCCATGACTCTCTCCCTCTGTGCGCGGGAGCCAATTATATATTAATCTTGCCATCAATCTGTTCTAGCACGACATTAATATAAGCGCGACGTCATCAATCAACGGCGCGCGAGAGCGCGGCATCGCGCGTTCCCGCGTGGCCCTGGGTTGATCCTATGGCCACCTGCAGAAGCCCCAAAATCGACATCGGGCGGCCACCCCTAGCGGTCGCGGATATTAATGATATACTCAATATCGCTGACACGTTTTATAAACACAAATCAGGCCAGCCGTCAGCGGGGCTGGTAACGCGATGTTCGGGGGGACCCATGGGCTACGCACAAGATCGCGGTCGAATCTCTTCCGGCTTGCTGGGTGTACTCGCCGGCTTCGCCGCCATGAGCATCGTACCTTCGTTGCGCGCCGCTGACGCCGGACCGAGCGATACGCAACTGGTGGAGATTGTCGTGACGGCGCAACGACGCAGCGAGAATCTGCAAAGCGTGCCTCTGTCTGCACAGGTTATCGGCAACGCGCAATTGATCGAGCAGAACTACAACGATCTGCAGGACTTGAGCCAGGTGACTCCGTCGCTACATGTCTCCGCGGGCGGTGCCACCAGTGACATTTATATCCGCGGCATCGGCTCCGGTAATTCACAATCCTTCGATCAGTCGGTGGGCACCTTCATCGATGATGTCTATTTCGGCCGGGCGCGCAGCAGCACCGATACGTTCTTCGACGTGAACCGCATCGAAGTCCTCAAAGGGCCGCAAAGCACATTTTTCGGCAATAATGCGATTGCCGGTGCGCTCAACATCGTTACCAATAAGCCTTCCGACACGTTCGACGCGTCTGCCCGTGCGCTCTATGGCATGTTCGGTCAGTACGCCGTGGAAGCCGCCGTCGGCTTACCCATCAACAACGTGTTCTCCCTGCGAGTCGCCGGCATCATCGATGGCCAGGACGGGTGGATCACGAACATCAATACCGGCTTGCATGAGCCGGAGGAGTACAACACGGCGGGCCGGATCCAGCTCGCGTTTAAGCCCAACGAGGACTTCGACGCTCTCGTAAAGGTCGACGCGAGCCGCGATCGGCAGCGCGGCGATTTGTATTTGCAGTGGGTGAATTGCCCGCCTTCGGCACCCTTTACTACCGGCGCCTTTTGCGCAAGTGCACTTGCCAGTCATGTCCCCACCTATATCGTAGGTAATCTGGGGGACGAGGAAGCCGATGCCGCGGGCGGCGGTACCTTCTTATCCAACGATGGTACTGCACTCACCCTGAACTACCGCCAGTTTGGTCAAACCTTTACCTCGGTTAGCAGCTATTACCATTACAACTACACCCAAAGCTTGGACCTTAGCAGCCAGCCGAGCGGCGCAGCGACCACGGCGGCCCCGGAGCAGTACTATCAGGTGAGCCAGGAGTTCCGAGTTGCTTCACCTGCAAATCAGATCGTCGAATACCTGGCGGGTGTGTACTTCCAGACCGATCATTTGGACTATCAGCAATATACCAATTATCCGTTCTTCAACGGACCCATCGAGGGCGCGCCCCCATTTGCGCCGCTCATTCCTTATTTGCCGATCTCTCAAGCCTTCATTTTCTCGCAGCCGGAGCATATCTATTCGGTGTTTGGCTCGGTCAGTTGGAATATCAACGATAGCTGGAAGGCGACCGTGGGCCTGCGCGGGACATCGGATGAGAAGACCTACGATCGAAGCGTCGCCTATGGCACCGGAACTCAAGCCTTCGGTGGTTTCGTGCCGCTCCCGCCGTCGGTCGAAACCCTACCGGCGCACATCTTAGGCACCCTGCCGGGGTCGCAAAGCGGGTCGCGGACGGATCACGCGTGGATGCCCTCGGCGAACCTGCAGTACCAGTTGGACCCAAAGGCCATGCTCTATGCCTCCTATACTCGCGGCTTCAAAGCCGGCGGCTTCAATGGCAGCGATACGACTGGAGTTCCAAGCAACATTCCGTTCGCACCTGAGTATGTGAATGCTTACGAGCTCGGTCTCAAGAGCCAATGGCTAGACGACCATTTGCTGTTCAACCTCGATGTGTTCCGAAGCAACTATAGCGATTTGCAAGTGGTGGTCGAGGAAGGCTACAACACCGGCAACGGTGTCGCCGTGGTACGAAACGCCGCTCAGTCCCGCTCGCAGGGCGTAGAGTACGAAGGCCAGTGGGTAGCGAGCGAACATTTCCGCCTGCTGGCCGATGTCACTTATCTCGACTCATACTACGTTAGCTATGCCAATGCGGCCCCTTCGGCCCTGGAGCTCGCGCAGGGCTTGTCGGCCCAGAATCTGTCCGGAGCACCGACCGAATATGCGCCGAAGTGGAGCGGCTCAGTGACTGGGCGATTCAGCGCCCCGTTACCTAGGGAGTACAGACTCACCGCGGACCTGACCCCGTATTTCACCTCGGCGTATTTCCTCCTCGCCAGCGAAGATGTCCCGCAGGGTCGCCAGACAGCCTACGTGCGACTCGACGCCCGGCTGACGCTCGAAACGCCGGATCGTCACTGGGCCTTCGATCTCATCGGTAAGAATCTCAACAATCGCGAAATATTGAACTTCTCCACCATTGCGCCCACGTCGACCGGCAGCTATTTCGTCGCCAAGGACGCCGGCGCGAATGTGGCCGCGCAAGTGCGATATCACTGGTAGGCATCGATGTCTCGGCGCCCTGCATGCATCTAGTCTGCTCGAATCGGGGCCTTATCGTTGGAGGAGTTTGACTATTTGATCGTCGGTGCGGGCGCTGCGGGCAGCGTTCTTGCAAGTCGGCTAACCGAGGAGTCGACGAGACGAGTTCTGCTGGTCGAGGCTGGAGAAGACCTGACACCGGGTCAAGAGCCCGCCGACATTCGAAACGTTTTCCCGCTCGCTGCCTTCAACGAACAGTACATGTGGCCGGATACCCGGGTGCACTGGCGCACGCTTACTGACTCTCCGGCAGTACCCTTCCCTCAAGGCCGGTTGATCGGCGGCAGCTCAAGCATCATGGGCATGTGGGCGCTGCGCGGCGTGCCCGCTGATTATGATGAATGGGCGGCCGGGGGTGCAGTGGGTTGGAGCTGGAACGATGTACTCCCGTACTTCTGTCGTCTGGAGAGCGACCAGGATTTCGAGGGCCCCTGCCATGGTAGCGACGGTCCAGTACCCATTCGTCGTGAGCCACGCGACTCTTGGTCGCCCATCGCGATCGCGGTCGATGCCGAAATGCGGGCTCGCCGCTGGTCCCATGTCGAGGATCTGAATTGCGACTTTCGCGATGGTCACTGTGCCATTGCCAACAGCCGCTATGAACACTCGCGCGCGGCCGCCGGCATTTGTTACCTGACCGCCGCCGTACGCAGGCGCCCAAACTTGAAGGTGCTAACTCGTCTTACGGTAAGACGGCTGATTGCGCGCCAACAGCGAATCATCGGTGTCGAGGGGCGACGCGCGGATGGCTCGCTCGAAACTCTCTACGCCCGTGAGACTGTGCTCACCGCGGGCGCACTGCGGACGCCGGCACTTCTGATGCAATCGGGAGTCGGGCCTGCCGCGCACTTGAAAAGTTTGGACATTCCAGTTATCGCGGATCGGCCCGGGATCGGCGAGAATCTGCAAAATCACGCTGTCATTTATGTGTGCGCCCTGCTGAATAGCAAGGGGCGCGAACCGTCGGGAAACCGGCCCGCGGCAGCCACGTATCTGCGCTGGACTTCAGGAGAACCCGGGGGCAGCCCCGCTGACATGGCCATGTACGTTCGCAGCTACTTGTCCTGGCACGCCCTTGGCCGGCGCATTGCCTCGTTGGCACCGTCGCTTCAGAAGCCCGCATCCCGCGGCCGCATTCGCCTTGACACCGCAGACCCTAGTAGCGCCGCGCGCGTCGAGTTCAACTTGCTGTCCGATGGGCGCGATCTTAAGCGTCTGGTTGCCGGTACACGATTTGCGATCGAGCTGTTCGCGACACCGCGGCTCAGAGAAATTTGCGGTGAGCCGTTCGTGCTCACCGATGCAGGTCGTTTGATGCGCTTCAATCGCGTCTCGCTGTTTAACGGTGGGCGGGCCGCGCTGATGGCGGCCTGCATAGACATGAATCCACGTCTGGGCGCGGCGCTATTGCGGCAGCTTGCGCACATGCGATCGGCAGCCGACTTGGCGAGCCACGATGGGGTGCTTGCCGGCTTTGTAAAGGACTACGTGACTGGCACAGGCCACATCAGCGGTACCTGCCGCATGGGCTCGAGCGACGATCCGCTCGCGAGCTGCGATGCGGTCGGCCGTGTGCGCGGCGTCCAAGGACTACGCGTCGCCGACGCGTCTATCATGCCAACAGTCCCGAGCGGTAACACTCATATCCCTGTGATCATGGTCGCCGAAAAGTTGGCGGCTGCCATTCCGACGCATCCTGCCTAGGGAGCGCTTCATGAAGATCGTCAGCTACGGACCCCCGCGGGCAGAACAGCCCGGCATCCTGATGGACGAGACACACATCATTCCGCTTTCGTTGCTTACCACGCGGCTGGGATTGCCATCGCTCGACACCAACACCTTGCTCGCATTTCTGCCCTATTTACAGCGCCTCATCGAAGAGGTGATGGACGAGTGCGGCCCGGGCATCGATGCGAAGACTGTGCGCTTGGGTCCCCCCGTGCCGAGGCCCGAGAAAATCGTGGTTGCGGGCGGCAACTATCGCTCCCATGTCGATGAAGCGATGGGCAAGAAGGATGCACCGATACCTTCGGAGCCCTTGATCATCTTCAAGCCTTCGAACACCGTCATCGGTCCGCACGACAACTTGGTGCGCCCCGCGCAGAGCCATCAACTCGACTATGAGACTGAAATCGCCGTGGTCATCGGCCGCGGGGGACGCCAGATTTCGCGAGAAAACGCCTATCAACATATCGCCGGCTACATGATTGGCAACGATGTGACTGCGCGAGATCTGGCGTTCAAAGACATGCACCTTCATCCCATGTATTCACAGATCACACGTGCCAAGGGAATTCCGACCGGTGCGCCGATTGGGCCTTGGATTGCCACAAAGGACGAAATCCCCGACCCCCACAAGCTGCGGTTACGCTGCTGGGTGAATGGCGAGCTGCGCCAGGACGGGGTAAGCTCGGAAATGATCGTCGACATTCCTGGGTTAATCGAGGACTTCAGCAAGGTGCTGGAATTCTCACCCGGTGATGTCATCTTCACGGGAACCACGACTGGCTGCGGCGCTTTTCAGAAGCCACCGAAGTATCTGTTTGCCGGAGATGTTCTCAGGTTGGAGATCACGGGACTGGGGGTCATGGAGACACCCATTGCCGATGAGAAGTAATCCTCAGCGAGCCCTACGCCGCGGGCCCGACGCTGCATCCGCGATAAACTGCGGGCCGAGCTCGGCGATCGATGGGCAGCCGACCATCGCGAGTGTGTTACTGATTTCCTCACGCAGTATTTGCAGCGCGCGATCGGCGCCTGCGCGGCCTGCCGCGCTCACGCCGTGTAGCGCAGCGCGGCCCACGAAGCAGAACGCTGCACCCCGGCACAGCGCAATCAGCACATGCGCCCCGCAGCGAATACCGCCGTCAAAAAATACCGGTATCTTGCCCTCGACGGCAGACACGACACTGTCCAGTACATCGATGGTGGCCGGCAGGCAATCGAGCTTCACCCCACCATGATTCGACACCGTAACGCCGTCGGCGCCCAATGTGAGCGCCAGCTTCGCATCCTCGGGGTGAAGCAAGCCTTTGACGATGAGCTTTCCGGGCCAGATCCCTCGCAGGTGTTCAAGGTCGTGCCAGGTCTGAGCGCTCGGCACTTGAGCGGCGTAAATCCTTGCGATAGCCGCGGCAGAAGCGCCGCCTCTCGCGTAGCGTTGCCAGCTCTCGAGCTTGGCTGGACCGCCTTGCCGGACGAAGTCGAGGCACCACGCCGGATGCTTGAGCATTTCCCACAAGACGTAGGGCATAGAATGCAAGGGCACCCGGCCAGGAGGTCGCACCCCGGTGCGCATCAGCTTCTCGACTCGCGGCGCGACGGGAAAGTCCACCGTGAATACCAGTACACCGGTGCCTGCATCGCGAGCACGTTTGACCATGTCATCCGTCAAGCCGCGATCGTTAGCGCCGTATAGCTGGTACCAGACATGATCGGGAGCCACGCGTGCCACCGATTCGATTGCGGACGTGCTGGCGCCGGAGAGAATGAATGGCACATTCGCTACGCGCGCCGACTCAGCGAGGAGGAGATCCGCGTGGCGGCGAAAGTTACCCGCATAGCCGATGGCCGAAATGCCGAAGGGGCTCGCGTACTCTCGGCCAAAGATCGACTTGGTCGTGATGCGGTTCCCAACATCCACGAGTGCGCGCGGCAGCAGCAGGTGCTCGCTCAAACGACGCACATTGCGTGCTGCACCGGCACCCTCTCCCGCGCCCGCGTCCATGGGCGCGAAGAGGAAATCAGGCAGTCGGCGTCGTGCCAGGCGCCGCAAATCCTCGATGGAAACAGCCGATTGCAGCGGCATGGTTACCCAGCCAAGGTCATGACGCCGGAGAATGCAACCGCAATGGCGAGCGGGAGCCGCGGGCCAAAGCGATCAACGAGGCGGCGGGCAGCGCGGGAACGCGCCGATTGGCCCCATCAATGCGGTGAGAGACGTTGTCGCGCCCACGGCTCACCAGGCGCTATCGCCCAGGAAAGCCGCTTATAGCCACACGCCTCATCGCGAAGCCGAGCCATCCGCAGCGCTCGGCGTCAGCATGCCGGTAAACAGAATCTCAATAACGGCGTTGGCGTGCAACTCGCGTATCTCGCGAGTGTTGACCTCGATGCCGTAGGTTTCGAGTATTCGATTGCGGCTTGCCAGAAAATGGTAGCAGGCGCCGGTGATGATTTGGGCCATGTGGTAGGGTGGCGCGACGCTCTTCAGCCGGCCTGCGGCTTGCGCTTGCTCTATGAGTCCCGCAATCAACCGATATAACGGGGTCATGTAATGGTGCGCAAGCCATGTCAGTCTCGGGCTCGGCATATCGCTTTCACGCACGATCACGCGGAATACGGCCGGCTTTTCGGCCACGATGCCCAGATAACGGCGAATGAAAAACTTCAGCCGCGCGATGCAATCCGACTCGACCAGCTCAGCACTGATTTCCTCAAGATTACGGACCATGTCGCCGATGCCCTGTTCCATTGCGGCTCGCCACAGCTCGTCCTTGGTCTCGAAGTAGTAATGAATAAGTGGTGGAGAGACACCATGCATCCGAGCGATGCGCGTAATCGATGCGCCTTCAAACCCGTAGAGACTGAAGGTTTGCAGCGCTGCCTCGAGAATAACGCGGCGCGTGGCCAAATCATCACTTAATCCTTGACTCTTTGGACGGCCGGCACCGCGGCGGGTTGGCAGAGAGGAGACCCTAACCTTTTTCTTTACGGCGGAGTTCTTGACTGTGCGCATCTTGCTCACGGATGCGCCAAGGCGCTGATCCGGATTATTAATTTCATGCCTCATTATACTGATGGCCACGCTGATCTGTCCGCCGCCGGTGTTAATTAATTGGATAATATATTATATTTACGCCACCGGTAATAAATGTTGATGCCCTGTGTCGCTGCTGTTTTGGGGAGTGTACGCATGTGGGGGTATCCGTGCAGAGCCACGGCGCTACTGATTTGGCCGTTACTCAGCCTCGCGAGCGGCGCGCGCGGCGGAAGCGATCAAAACCGCGAGTCTTGGCCATCTGTGCACGGCGACCTGAGCAATCAGCGGTATGTACACGCTGCTGAGATCAATCGCGCAACCGTAACGCGGTTGGGTGCGAGCTGGGTTTCAGATCCTTTCGAGGACGACGCGGCCTCACGCATGACGCCTCTGGTGCACGACGGCCTGATGTTCTTTGCCGCCGGGTCATATGTGTATGCGTTGGATGCGAGCAGTGGCAAACGCGTCTGGATACACCAAACAGAAACGAAGACCAGCAACGCGTCGGGCTGGGAACAGATGGTGACCGGGCTTGCCACGTCTCGGTCCTGGGGCCTCGGACTCGGTGGCGGCATGGTCTATGTCTCGCTGATGAATGGTCATGTCGCGGCACTGAGTGAAAGAACGGGCGCGCTCGTCTGGGACCGGCTCATCAGTACCGAGGCGCTGACGATCGCCAAGGGAATCATTTGTACGCCGCTGTACGTCCGGGGCATCTTGTATTTGGGCACCGGCATCGAGACCACCGAAGGGCATGCGCTGGCGATCGATGCCAAGACGGGGAACGTGCTCTGGCGCGTTCCCACCATCGCCGAGCCGGGCCAGCCCGGTGGCGAGAGTTGGCCAAAGGACGATGGCATCTGGCGCTCCGGTGGTGGCCATCCGTGGACTGCGCCTGCGGCCGACCCCAGGCTTGGCCTGGTTTACTTCGTGACGGGCAACGCATCGCCGCCGTTCGGGGGTCGCGTGCGGGCGGGTGATAACCTGTACACGGTGTCGGTGATCGCGCTCGAGCTGCGATCCGGGAAGCTCCGCTGGTTTCGCCAACTCATCCATCATGACGTTTGGGAGGCCGACTTGTCGGTGCCGCCTATCTTGTTTGACGCCACCGTGGCCGGTCATAAGCGGGCCGCCATCGCCGCAATTCGTGCCGACGGTTATTTGTTTATCTTCGATCGGGCGACGGGTGAGCCCCTCATCCCCATCGATGAGCGGCCGGTCCCGCAGAAGCCGGATATCTTTACCGCGCCAACCCAACCCTTTCCACACGGCGGCGAATCCATCATGCCGCCCTGCGACAGCTGGCGGCCGAAAATCCCCGCCGGCTTTGTCTTGAGTTGCATGTTCGATCCCCTTTCACCGGACATGCCCAATCAGTTAGGGCAATGGGCTAGTGTGCGTATCGCGCCCATGTCCTTTGATCCGCAGACCCGCTTTTTCTACGCCCAAGGCCACAACTCGCTTCTGTGGCGACGCGTCGCGAATGATCCCTATCTTGGCGACACCACTATTCACAGTGGTGATCGCATTCCAAACTATCCCCGCCCGACGGTGATCGTGGCCGCCATCGACAGCCGCACAGGGCGGGTTGCGTGGCGCAAGGAGCTTCCCGCCTACGACGAATCAGGCTACAAGGCCAACGGGGGCGCCCTGAGTACCGGAGGTGGCCTTGTCTTTCATCAGGGCGGTGACGGGACGCTGCAGGCTTATGACGCGGCAACGGGCGAAACCCGCTGGCAATTTCAAACCGGCTACGCGCTGAGTGATGCGCCGCCCATGTCTTATACGATCGGCGGCAAGCAATACGTAGCCTTCATTGCGGGTACCAAGGTCTGGGCGTTTACATTGGATGGCAAGTTGCCCGAGGCACCGGCGCCGAAGCCGCGGCCGCTGGAGATGGTCACAGGCCCGATCGCAGATGCCACCAACATCGAGACATTGACGTACGAACAAGTTCCGGCTAACGGTCATCGTTACTTCGCGAACGAGTACGCCTTCAACCCGTATCGTGCGCGAGTTCCGGCCGGTACGGCAGTGACCTTCATCAATAACGGCTACTTACCGCATACGATCGTCGCTCAAGATGGTAGTTGGACGACCGGGTTGCTCTACCCGACGCAAGTCAAAACACTGACCTTTGCCAGGGCCGGCACCTATCTCTACTCCTCGAAGGAATATCCGTGGTCTTACGGCGAACTGGTCGTCACGGCAAAGCCTGGCGAGGCGGGAGCAACGCCAAGCTCGGCAGCGAGCGAGCAAGTGGCCCTCGGCAGATCCACCTATCTGAGCTCTTGCGCGCTCTGTCATGGTGAGAATCTCGGTGGGCGCGATCGGGCGCCGGCGCTCGCCGGCAATAATTTTCTCACTGCTTGGTCGGGACGTGATGCCGCCGCACTGTTCGATCGCATCAAAACCACGATGCCGCAATCGGCTCCGGGTTCCTTGAGCGATCAAAACTACGCGGCCGTTGTTGCTTATCTTCTAGATGCCAACGGCAACGCCGCACCCAACCCGCTGGATCGACAGGGCATGCGGGGCATCTCCATTGTCCATTAAAGCTGGGTTGCTGATCTTCTGCCTCGAAGTGTTCTATTCGGCGTTCGCGAGGAACGCCGGTGGCGGCAGATCGATGGCCGATGAGACACCGGGCGCCAATTGGTTGAGCTACGGCCGCACCTATTCCGAGCAACGCTATAGCCCGCTCCAACAAATCAACACTGAAAACGTTGACCAATTAGGATTGGCGTGGTCGCTCGATCTGCCGGGTCAGCGAACGCTCGAGGCGACGCCGTTGGCGATCGACGGTGTGCTTTACTTCTCCGGCACTTTCGGCAAGACCTTCGCAGTAGATGCGCGACGCGGCGCGCTGCTCTGGGAGTTTGACCCCGACCTCGCACATCACTCGCCGGAAAAATTGCGCATCGGTATGGGTGCGCATCGCGGTGTGGCCTTCTGGCACGGCAAGGTCTATGTGGGTCTGACCGACGGGCGGCTCGTGGCGCTGGATGCAAAGACCGGCACCACCATCTGGTCTGTGCAAACCTTTGACGAAAAGGCTCGCAAGTCGCTCTCGGGCGCGCCGCGGGTTTTCAATGGCAAAGTGATCATCGGCCACGGCGGTGCCGATTATGGGACGCGGGGTTACGTCACCGCGTACGACGCGCGAACCGGACGCCAACTGTGGCGTTTCTACACCGTCCCAGGAGATCCGAGAAATGGCTTTGAGAATCCAGCCATGCGTATGGCGGCGGCCACCTGGAATGGTGAATGGTGGCGCTGGGGCGGCGGCGGTACGGTATGGGACAACATCACTTACGACCCGCAATTCAATCGCGTATATCTCGCAGTCGGCAACGGAAGCCCATGGAATGCCAACATCCGCAGCCCGGGTAATGGCGATAACTTATTTCTCTGCTCCATCGTCGCTCTGGATGCAGATAGTGGCCGATACATCTGGCATTACCAGCTCAATCCTCGCGATTCCTGGGACTACGACGCCACTCAGCAGATAGTTCTCGCTGACTTGATGATTGCGGGCAAGCAGCGCCCAGTGCTCATGCAAGCACCGAAAAACGGTTTCTTCTACGTGATCGATCGCAGCACCGGCAAGCTGCTTTCAGCCGAGAAGTTCGCGAAGGTAACTTGGGCCGAACGCATCAATTTGGCGACGGGGCGACCCGTGGAGATACAGAATCTCCGCTACGAAAAAGGCCCGGTGGAGTTCTGGCCGAGCAGCGCAGGCGCGCATAATTTCCAGGCTATGTCATTCAATCCGGGCACGGGTTTGGTTTATATCCCGACCATGAAGTTGGGTATGCGGATTGGCGCCGCCGATGATGCTCGAAGTCTTCATAACTTCGAGGACGCACATCGAAAGTATTTTCCTCTGCAGGCGATCGAGTCTGAAATGATCAAGTCGGATCCGGACGATGGTACAGCAGGCCTCCTCGCCTGGGATCCAGTGGCGCAGAAGAAGCGCTGGGAAGTGCCTTACGCGGATAGCTTCTGGAATGGCGGCACCATGACAAGCGCCGGCAATCTCGTATTCCAAGGCACGGGGCGCGGCCAGTTCTTGGCCTACGATGCTAGGAGCGGCCACAAGCTCTGGACCTTTAACACGGGCTTAGGCGTGGTCGCAGCGCCGACCACCTATGAAGTAGATGGCGTTCAGTACATCTCGTTGTTGGTGGGTTATGGCGGCAGCGCGGGAAATGGCACCGCGCTGTTCGACTATGGGTGGCGCTTCAATGAGCAACCCAGGCGCCTCCTCACCTTTGCGCTAAATCAGCACAAGCCGCTACCGCTCACCAATCCCCCGCGGTTTGTGCTGCGGGCCGTTGATGATTCCACGCTCGCAATCGACGCCACACTCGCCTCCAAGGGCGCGAAAATCTACAATTCCAGCTGCTTTTTGTGCCATGGCGCGAACCTTCAAGGCACGGGTTCGATTGCGCCCGACCTACGCGAGTCGAAACTTGCGCTGAATCCGGATGCGTTCACACGAGTGGTTCGCGAGGGAGCCTTGGCAGGTGCCGGCATGCCCAAATATTCCGAGCTCACCGACTCTGATGTTAGGTCGCTCTATATGTACATTCGCAAAACGGCGCGGGACGCCCTGGTTTCGTCGGGCAAATGAGCTCATGCGCAAGGCATCGGCAGTTGTTGGCCAAGAGAAGCTCGACTGCCGTCGGAGTGAGCTTTCAATGCTCTCCCAGGAGATTGCCGGCGGTGGCGTCTAGCGGGCGTCCTTTTCCGACATCATTGCTTGACTGCTTAGTCCAAACCCTCGGTGATGACGAGCTCACATCGACCCGATGCGGCGCGCCGGATGGCCGCGGCCTCCTGATATTCGGGCGACCTGTAGTACTCGAGTGCCGCATCCATTGACGAGAAGCGCAACAAGACAAAGCGATCAAAGTCATCCGGACCCTCGAGAACTCGATGCTTTCCACCTCGCGCCAGGACCTCGTTCGGATACTTGAGGGCCGCGCTGGCAACCAGACGCCCGTAACGCTTGTATCCCTCCAGATCCAACATCTGCGCCCGCCCGATCCAATAAGCACTCATATTCGGACTCCTCTCTCTAGGTTACACAGACTCTGGACTAAAGATGGTCCCAAGCTCGGGCTACCGTCGCAATCTTGGGGAGGCGGCGATGAGGAGGATGCCGGCAAGCGCGGCAACGCTCCCCACTCCGATCAGTCCCGCTGCATGCGAGTGCGTTCGATCCGAAAGCCAGCCGAAGAGCGCGGGGCCGGAAAAGGTTCCCAAATTTCCGGCGACGTTGATCGCTGCGATCGCGGCTGCAGCGGCGGCTCCCGTCAGGAACGAAGAGGGCAATGTCCAGAAGGGCGCCGTGGCGCCGAAGTAGCCGACGAACGCCACGGTCAGCGGCAACACCGCGATCGGAGAAGGAAGCAGCTCGGCACTGCCCCACAGGCCCGCCGCAATGGCAAAACAAGTCACCGCCACGACCCATTCACGACGGCGTGTGCGGTCGGCCCATCGACCCCAAAGGGGCATGCAGATGGCCGCTGCGAGGGCGGGCAGTGCCGCCACGAGCCCTGTAACCCGCACCGAGAATCCCATCGAGCGGATCACGAGCGGTAGAAAAATGAGCGCGCCCGCACCGCTCATGGCGATGCCGTGATATACGAGAGCCAGCACCAGCACCTTGGGTGAGGAGAGCGTGCGCCAGACTGACCTGCTTGGCTGCGAGCCCTCGATACGCGTGGCCTCCTCCGCCAGCTCATCCGTCAGCCGTTTCTTCTCAACAGCCGAAAGCCAGGGCGCAGTCGACGGCGAATCGGCTAGAAAACGAAAGACCAACACGGCGAGCGCCGCGCTCGGCAGACCCTCACCGAGAAACAGCCACTTCCAACCGGCGAGCCCGAGAAACCCATCCCATGAGAGCAGGAGCGATGAGAGCGGACCACCGATGACGATGGCCACCGGCAAGATCAGCAGAAACGAGCCGAGCGCCCGACCGCGATATTCGCTCGGAAACCAGGAATTAACAAAGTAGATGACACCCGGGGTGAAGCCCGCCTCCGCCGCGCCGAGTGCGATGCGCACGAGGAAGAGCTCGGCCGGGCGCGAGACGAGCGCCGTGGCCGCCGAGCACAGACCCCACACGACCATGGCGAGGCTGATCCAGCGTCGCGCGCCGACACGCTGCAGGAGGACGGTGCTTGGAATCGCGGCCAGCGCATAGCCGATCGCGAAAAGTCCGGCCGCCAAACCGAACACCGTGTTCGAGAGGTGCAGATCCTCATTCATCTGCAGCGAGGCGAAGCCGATGTTGACCTTGTCGAGGAAGTTCAAGAGCAGCACGAGCGAGAGCAGCGGCACGACATGCCACCACGCTTTGATGATGACTTGTTCCAGGGAAGAGCGCACGGGACTGGTCAGAAGCGCCTGACGAGATCGGTTGCGACCTGTGCCACATCGGTGCAGCCGCACAGTTGCATCGAGGTGATGAGCTCGGCCTTCAGCGTCTGTAGCGCCCGCTCCACCCCTGCTTCACCGCCGGCCGCCAGTCCGAAAAGATAGGCGCGGCCCACCGAGCAGGCCTTCGCACCGAGCGCGAGTGCCTTGAGCACATGGACTCCGCGCCGGATCCCCCCGTCGAGGATCACCTCAGTACCGCTGCCGACGGCCTGGACGATCTCCGGAAGCACCTCGACTGCAGCCGCCGCGCCATCGAGTTGCCGGCCGCCGTGATTGGACACGATCACGGCGCTCGCTCCGGCCTCGACAGCGCGGCGGGCATCATCGGCGCACATGATGCCCTTGATCGCAAAGGGTCCGTTCCAAAGATCTGCCAGATCGCGCGCGTCCTTCCAGGTCGCGGATGGCTCGAGCTGGGTCGTCGCGAACTGACTCTGTTGCACCAAGCCCTTGCCGGCATGCTCGGTAAGGTTGGCGAGCGACAGCGGTCCCCGGCGCAGCTGCCCCATACACCATCCCGGCCGCAGCGCGAACGTCGCGGCACTCTGTGCCGAGAGCTTCAGCGGCAGTCCGAGCCCGGTCCGCAGCTCGCGCTCGCGCTTGCCCCGGGGGGCCGCATCAATCGTCAAACACAAGGCCGGGTATCCGGCGCGCTTTGCGCGCGCCACCAGTTCCTGTGTGAGCGCGCGGTCTTTGAAGATAAGCGCCTGGAAGACTTTCGGTCCACTGCCGGCGGCGGCAACCGCCTCAAGTGCGTACGTTCCCATGACCGACACCCCGTAGAGCGTGCCGGTCGACGCCGCGGCCCGCGCCACCGCGCACTCGCCATCGGGATGGTAGAAGCGCGATGCGCCGGTCGGTGAGCACATCATCGGCCAGGCAATCTCCTGCCCGAGGATGCGCACCCGGGTGC